>Ga0207652_10000546_pt1 | contig 38083 bp, 35 predicted proteins | sample KBSC63BmetaG_FD_184334 | JGI IMG/M metagenome (GOLD analysis project Ga0207652, IMG submission 184334) | Corn rhizosphere microbial communities from Kellogg Biological Station, Michigan, USA - KBS C6-3B metaG (SPAdes) (version 2) | ecosystem: Host-associated > Plants > Roots > Rhizosphere ...
CCTCATTTTACGTCTAACTGTAGGGCTTTGCTGTCCAATGCCAACTAACCCAATGAGTAAGCCTTGTATCCTCTTTCTGTTCGTCATCTCACATCTTTGTCCTTAGCTTCCTTCAGATTCCACCTCACGGTGGACACCCTTGCTTCGGACTAACGATTCCCGTTAGCTGGCTCGTTCGAGACTTGCACTCTAAAGAACTATGGTATGCGTAGCGCACAAATACAAAAGCCGCAAATGAATGCGGCCCTTAAAAAAATTTAGTCTTTTTATTATCGTCCTGCCAATTCCAATTGATATAAAGCTGAAATTTCATCAGGTGATAAGGCTTTATTGTAAACTCTTACCTGGTCTATACTTCCAACAAAAGCATGAGGCCATAGATCTGAGGTATGAGGTTGTCCGGGGACATTATTCAACCATCCACCAATTATTACACTTGAAGGAGTCATTGGGGTGTACACATTTGAGCCTCTTGTATTATACGCTCCAATATTTTTGCCATTTGCATAAATCAAACAATTAACAGGATCACTTGCATCAACAGTCATCATTACATTAATCCATTTCCCAGTTGTGTCAATTACTGCACCGACAGAAGGAGTACCGAAGGGATCATTTCTATTATCCTGCAAACCGTTAACAGGATCTGTGTACCAGCCATGAACGACTAAAGTGTCATTTGATGCTGGCTTCCATGAGGTTTCTAAACCCAGGTTGATGTTTCCAAAAGTACTATTCGGTTTAGATAATTGAAAAATCATAGATGTGAAAGAATGGTCAATAGTATCACTAGCTTCTTTTCCATTATTTCGAACTTGTACCCATGCACTAACTGAAAAAGTAGTCATTCCATCTAATGCAGGAATTGAATTATAAAAAACATAGCCACTATCTAACTTTATTGCCTGGCCTTTTACACCCGATGTGTAAGAAGCACGATCTGCGGAAGTAGCATCCGTACCTGATTTGATTTCTTTTTGATTGCCATCAAAATTCCAATAGGCAACTAAATTCGCCGCAGCTACTGAATCAGAACTTGCATAACCGCCAATTGGAGGAAGCGGCACATCAGGAGAAGTGCTGTCTTTTGAGCAGGAAGTCAATGCTGCAGAAAAAAGAAATGTCCCGGCAAGAATGAACGAAACATTTTTCAGTGATAACTTTTTCATATTGTTTTTTAAATTTGATTTGAAAAAAAAATTCGGAATTAGTTAATGTATAAACTTCCACTTCAAATACTATTCCTAAAATGGATATTATCTATTAATAATTTTATATTAAATGCAGAATTAGCATTTTTTACACAATAGTTACTTTAATAGCCAGTATTTTGCAAAAGTTTACCATTACTTAAATTTATTTCAAGCTGCGGAATAGGGAACACATCATTTTTCCCATCAACATAAGGTTTTCCTAAAGCCCTCAAAACCGCTCCTGCCCTGCCTGTGCGCTGCAAATCAAACATGCGGTCGTGCTCAAACGCCATTTCGACGCGACGCTCTTTGTAGATCGCTTCTCTTAAATCTGCCTGGTTATTTGCCATCGTACTTGCCAAACCTGCGCGATGGCGAACACTATCCAGCGCTTGTTTTGCGGGTTCCAGATTTCCCAATTCGTTTTCAACTTCTGCTTTTATTAATAAGATTTCTCCGAAGCGAAAAAGACGTAAATTTTTGTTCGTTTGCACATCATCGCCATCGTAAGTTTCCTTGGTTTTGCTTACATAAGATTTATAATTGTACATGGCATTGGTAGCGTTCGGGCTTACCACGTAACCATCCCAAAGCGTTTCGCCTCTGAACATAATTGTTGCCGCTTTTCTTACATCGTTTGGTTCGTAAGCATTTACCAAATCGGGCGAAGGGGTGTTAAATCCCCATCCCAATCCATTAGCGCCCCGCGGAGCCTGCACTAAAAAATATTCCCAAACTCCTAAATTTGGCTGAGTGCCAACCGCATTTACTTCCCAGATGGATTCAGGAGAAAATTCTCCAACTTCTCTCCAGATCTTTGAATAATCCGGGTCTAAAGAATATTGATTGGATGAAATAATCGCGTCGCACATCGCTTTTGACTGCGCCCATTTTTTTTCATACAAATAAACTTTTGCCAACAAAGCTTCGGCAGCGCCTTTGGTAACTCTTCCATTTTCTGCGGCAGGAACCGTAAGAGGAAGCCTGGTGATTGCATCAATAAGATCTTTTTCAATAAATGCATACACTTCTTCTTTTGAAGCGCGCGTTGTAGCGCTGGCAATTTCAGTTTCTGATTCTAAAACATTGTCAATAATCGGAACGCCGCCAAAAACGCGAACGAGATTCCAATAAAAATAAGCGCGCAACATTTCCGCTTCGCCGATGTAGCGGTCCTTATCATCAACTTTCATGTCGGGCAAATATTTTAAAGCATAAGTAGCGCGCCCGATTCCCTGGTAATTATTTAACCACAATTCTGAAAAAGAAATAGAGGAAGCTGTAAATGTCCAATTGTCCAATTGATCTTTATCCGTACCGGAATCGCCTATCTCGCTTCCTTTTTCTGCATCGTCAGAAGTGATGCTGGACACACCGATCCATGAAAATGAATGTTCGCCAAAATCATATAATTTATTGTACACTGCCGCAATCATTCTTAGGCCGCCATCAGAACTATTCATCAGGTCAATCAAAGAAACCGTGCGTGGTTTTTCTTCCAGAAATTTTTTACCACAAGAGATAAATAAAGTTGCCGTCAACAAAATAAAAGTCAAAATAAAAAGAAGCTTTTTGATTTCATATTTTAAACTTTTCATGATCAATTTTTTTGATTTTTAATTATTTCAACAGATTTTATCAGCCTGCAATCCTAAATTTCAATTTCCAACCTCTTCTAAATTTTATTTATTGAAACTGAATATTCACGCCGAGCATATAAGTTGCAGATACGGGGTAAACATTTAATTCAATTCCGGCTTCATTTTGATTGCCCGGCAATTCGGGAGTAAATCCGGTATAATCTGTAAACAAAAAAGGATTCTGCGCGCTCGCGTAAACCCTGATGCTGCCTACGTGAATGGGATTTACTTTTGGTTGAAAAGTGTAACCTAACGTAAGGTTGTTCACTCTTACAAAAGAACCCGATTCTACAAAATAATCCAGTGGCGGAACAGTGCCATTAAAAGCGCGCGGGTATTTGTTTTCATTGCTTCCCGGTTGCCATCTGTTAATCGCAATGTCATATTCTACATTATAGTTTCCACCAGTTCTTACTCCTTTCTTTGCATTGTAAACTTTGTTGCCAAAATTTCCATAAACATCAAAACTAAAATCTAATTTTTTCCAATTTACCGATCCGTTAAAACCGCCATAGACCTTGGGTTGATAAGAACCCACAAATTGCCGGTCGTTGTCATCAATTTTTCCATCTTTATTTACATCTATAATTTTAAAATCGCCGGGAACCGTATTGGTGATGTGCGGATAATTGGCAACATCATTTGCATTTTGAAAAATTCCATCAGTTTTATAAACCCAAAAAGAACCTATCGGCTGGCCAACAACCGTTGCTGTAGCGCTGTAGCCATTATTCAGGCTTCCAAAATAAAGCGCTTTTCCCAGGCCAACATTTTGAACCACATTCCGATTGAAAGTTGCGTTGGCACCCAGGGAATAATTTGTGTGGTCATTTATTTTCCCTTTCCAGCCGAGTGAAAATTCCATTCCTTCATTTAAAATATTTGCCGCATTTGTTAAGAAACTACTGCCGAATCCAATATCAACCAATGGAATCGTAAACAAAGCGTTTGTTGATTTTTTGTTGTAATAATCTATTTCACCGCTCAGTCTTCCCTGCAACAAAGTGAACTCAATCCCGAGATCTAATTCTTTATTAATCTCCCATTTTAAATTCGGATCAATAATTCCCGTGGGAATCGCGCCATTGATTCTGGTCGTTCCAAAATAAGCATACAAATACTCAGTTGGTGTTAAAAGAAAGGCGCCCGGCCCGATCACGTCATTTCCTACCCAGCCATAGCTGGCTCTGAGTTTCAGGTTGTCAAATATTTTTTGTTCACTCATAAAATCTTCCTTTGTAATGATCCATCCAAGTCCGAGCGCCGGAAAATTTGCCCACCTGTTTTGCGGGGAAAAATTACTGTTTGCATCGCGGCGAAACGTAGCGTTCACCAAATATTTACTTTCAAATTCGTAATTTGCGCGAACGAAATAAGATTCGCGTTTATAATAATTTCCAATCGGGGTCCTTAAGTTTTGTTGCGCACCCGAAGTATCGGTAAAATTCAATTTCCAGTCGGACGAATTATTGGTCACATTATCTTTCGATGAATGCTGGTTCCAGCCGTTTCTTCTTTCTGAAGTGTGGCCGGCAGTTACCACCAAATGATGTTTCTCTCCGAAATTTTTGTTGTAAGTAAAATAATTATCCCACGTCCATTGATAAATACTGTCAGCGGTATAATTCAAATGACTTGTTTCATTTTTTTGGGTAGAACTTACCTGGTAAACAGGAACAAATATCTGGCCGTTATCCTGTTGCAGATCTATTCCAAATGATGACCGGAAAGACAAATCTTTTGTGATTTTATATTCTCCCCACAAACTGCCCTCACCGCGGTTTCCATAACTTTTATCATGAGTAAAATCGAGCGTCGCCAAAGGATTTCCTACATCGCTTTTTTCCGTAAATCCATAAGTTCCATCAGCATTCTTTGCATTGTAAATCGGCGCCGCCAGATAGGCCTGTGTGAAAACGCCATAAGGTTTATTTTGAGAAATATAATGAGAGAATGAAAGATTGTTTCCAAATTTCAGTTTTGAATTTACAGTCAGCTCATGATTATAGCGCAGCGAAAATCTTTGGTAATCATTTCCTTTTAAAACTCCCTGTTCATTGAGATAACCACCCGAAAAATAAAACCGGTAATTCTTTGCTCCGCCACTCATAGAAATGTTGTGGTTTTGAATGATCGCGTCGCGGGCAATTTCATTCATCCAATTGCTACTTCCTGTAATATCGGCAGAGGTAATGTTGGGCGCCCCGGCAGCATCATTTGAATAAATAGCAAATAAATTTGGACCCGCCATTTGCACTTTATGAACCAATTGCTTTACGCCAACATACCCATTATAATTTACCTGGAATTTTCCTCTCGTTCCCGCCTTAGTAGTAATTAAAATTACGCCATTCGCCGCTCTTGCGCCATAGATCGCAGTTGAAGAAGCGTCTTTTAAAATATCCACAGATACAATATCGTTGCTGTTGATATTGCGGATATCATCTGTAATAATTCCATCCACCACATAAAGAGGCGCAGCACCACCAAGGATAGAGCCAACGCCGCGAATCCTTACATCCGGAGCGCTACCCGGCGCACCAGAGCTCGTTATCTGAACCCCGGCCACTTTTCCCTGAATCGCCTGTGTTGCAGTAAGGACGGGCACATTAGCAATGTCAGAACCTTTAACAGTTGTCGAAGCGCCGGTAAGGTCTTTTTTCTTTTGTGTTCCATAACCGATGACAACCACTTGCTCTAATTGCGTAACCGAGCCAACAAGCGTAACAGTAATATTGGTGCGCCCTGCTAAAGAAATTGTTTGCGAATTATACCCCAAAGAGGAAAATGCAAGTGTTGCATTGGCATTGCTGACTGTCAAAGAAAAATCACCGGAAGTATTGGTTGTTGTTCCGTTAGTGGTGTTTAATTCCTGTACCGAAACCGAAGGGATCCCAACGCCATCACTCCCGGCAACATGTCCTGAAACAGCCGTGGATTGGGCAAAAAGCGAAGAAGGCATAAAACCAGTGATAAGAAACAGCGTGGCGATTATTAATAAAGAAATTAAATGTTTTGATTTAATAGGGATACAAAAAAACATAAAATTTAATTTTAAAAGTGGCAACAAAAAAAAACAAAGGAATCGGGGACTAAGTTAAGAAAAAGGAATGGACAGGAAGATTTGAAATTATATATTCTATAAGATGACAGTAAACAAACAAAAAAAGAGGATTTATTTTCAGGAACCCGCAGAATGTTCCAACTTTTCAAACCGATTTTCAAATCTTCCGCACTAATTGTTAATTTTTCCTAAAAACCAATTTGTGATTTTGCAATTACGAAAGTATTCGTACATTCGTTCTACGAAATAATTCGTAGTAAAGCAACAAATGATGAACAATTCAAAATTAATCAAGCCAACAGAAAGTGAAATGGAAATCTTACAGGTTTTATGGGAAGAAGGTCCATCCACCGTTCGCGAAGTGCATGAAATTTTATCTGAAACAAAAGAAGCGGGTTACACAACTACTTTAAAGCTGATGCAAATCATGAATGAAAAAGGTCTGCTGCATCGAAACGATGAAGCAAAAACACATATTTACACCCCAGGGGTTAAGAAAGAATCCATACAAAAACAGATAGTGAGCAAAATGATCAATGGACTTTTTAAAGGCTCACCGGCAAAACTAGTCATGCACGCATTGGGCAACCACCGGGCTTCTAAAGAAGAAATCCGGGAAATAAAAAAGTATCTTGATGAAATGGAAATTCAAGCAGAAGTGAAAAAGAAAAGTGGTTTAAAAAAATAATTCCATTTCTCCATAATTGTACAAACCTGCTGGCAGATCATTAATTATAGGTTAAAAAAAATTAAACAATGAATCACTTTAGCTTTCTTTTTTCTCCAACCGCAAAGGCGCTCGGCCACAGTTTATTATACAGTTTATGGCAGGCTTTCATCGTTTTTATTTGCCTGCGGCTGATATTAAGATTGATTCCAAATGCTTCTGCACGCATAAAATATTCCCTTTCTTATTTTGCTTATTTGGGAATTGCAGCGTGGTTCGTAATTACTTTATTTCATCAATTACCTCTTGCTCAAAATGAACTGGCTTTCCGGGTAATAATTGGTCAAAATGCTTTGCAGCAAACAACGTTCGAACAAACAACTTCTATTTCAGGTTCAGCGTTATCTTTTTCTTATCTAAACAATTATTTGCCGTGGATCGTTGGTTTCTATCTACTGGGAATTGTTTGGTTTATGATGCGTTTAGTGTATAATTATTTTCATGCAAATACGCTCAAAACCAGCGGCCTCATTGCATTAGATGCAAGCTGGCAGCAGCGGATCGTACAGTTGGCTGACACAATAAATATTCATCAGAAAGTGCGCGCTTATTTTTCAAGACACGTCGATACTCCGATGATGATTGGATTTTTTAAGCCGGTAATCCTGTTGCCGCTCGCCACAATGAATCATTTATCTGTGCAACAATTTGAAGCAATTTTATTGCATGAGTTGGCGCATATTCGCCGCAACGATTATTTTTTAAATCTGTTGCAATCTATTGTTGACACTATTTTATTTTTTAACCCTTTCACCTGGTGGATCACAAAAAATATCCGTGATGAGCGAGAGAAATGTTGTGATGAAATGGTTTTGCAATTATCTGATCCTTATCACTATGCCCGCGCTCTACTGGCACTGGAAGAACCGTTGGGCAACCGTGCTCTGGTTATGACCGCCGTTGGAGAACATACACAATTATTACATCGAATCAAAAACATAATGGAAATGAAAAACAATCATATCAACCTCCGTCAAAAATTTGTTGTTTTTTTGGTTATTGCTGTAGCAAGCATTTCAGTTGCATGGCTTTCGCCACGGGAAACCAGAGCCAATCCTCAAACTCCGTTACAGATTATCGGGCCGAGAAATTCTCCGGGAGTTAAAGTTTTAATCAGTAATTATTTCCCTTTAAAACCTGCCGCAGATTCAGTTCCAAAAGAAATTGAACCCTTGCCGCCGGTTGTCCCTCTGGCTCTCAATCCTCCTGTTCCAAATCCCCCGGCTCCGCAACTTGCACCATTACCGCCACCGTTACCACCAATAAATATTGCTGTACCAACCCCAATGACCGCACCACTTCCGCCACTTCCAGCCTTAAATGGAATGCGCGATTCGCTTCCTCCGTCGACCGATTATTTCAATAGTAAAGAATGGAAAAAGCAGCAGGAAGCGATCAAAAAAAGTACTGCAGAAATTCAAAAATATTTTCAGAGTGACGTGTGGAAAAAACAACAGCAGCTGATCCAAAAAAATTCGCTTGCGATGAAAAAATATTTCAATAGCCCTGAATGGAAAAAGCAACAAAAAGAAATTCAGAAAAGCGCGGCTAAGATGCATCAATACTTTAAAAGTGATGTATGGGAAAAGCAGCAAGCCGAAATTCAAAAAAATGCATCCCAGGTGCAAAAATATTTTAATAGCCCTGAATGGAAAAAACAGCAGGAAGAGATAAAACGTTCTGCCGACTCCATAAGCTTTTATTTTAAAAGTGATGCTTGGAAAAAACAGCAGGAAAATATGAAAAAAGCCTTTGCGCAAACACAAAAATATTTTGAAAGCGCAGAATGGAAAAAACAGCAGGAAGAATTAAAAAAAGCGATGATGGAGGTAAACAAAGAAATGAGGAAAGATGCTGAATCAAAAAAGAAATAATTTATTGATCAAGAAAGTTGGTTTTAAAAACAGAAGTTTGAAAAATTTGTTTGTGTTTACTGCAAAGAAATATTTATTTGCTCTATTTCTTCATTCTTCAATGGCGAGATGAAGAAAAAGTTTGTTATTTTTATGAAGGAAACCGGGCTTTTTTAAAACGATTAAACTTAAAAAAATGAGTATAAATAACAAACATCTGGCTGCCATACTTCTCGGCGCTGCTGCGGCTTTCGGTGCATATAAATACAGCAACATGAGCGAAGAAGAAAAACAAAAATTAAAAGATAATTTAAAAGATAAATTACATAAATTAAAGGACGAAGCCGAAAACGGTGCAGAAAGTGCTAAAAACTATTTTAATGATTTAAAAGATAAAGTTGGAAGCACGTTGAAAGAACATTTTCCTGATGTTAAAAAATATTTTGATGAATTTTTTAAAAGCAGAAAAGATCAGACTTCTACCGAAAATTCCGCGCCTGCTGGTTCTTAATCTGGATTAAAATAAAAATAGAAATTGGACGAATTTGTTGATTTACTATTGAAGCCTTTTTCAAACTCTCACTTTGCTTTAAACCCTTCTTTCAAAGTAACAGTTCGATTAAAAATTAATTTCCCTGGAGTGGAATCTTTATCGATGCAAAAATATCCATTGCGCATAAACTGAAAGTGAGCGCCGGTTTCAGCGTGTTGAATATGTGGTTCTATAAATGCATTTTCAATTATTTTTAAGGAATTCAGATTAATATACTGTTTGAAATCTCCTTCTTCTGCAGCCGGATTTTCTACCGCAAACAAACGATCATACAATCTTACTTCCGCCGTTGCCGCATCCCGCGCATTAACCCAATGAATCGTCCCTTTCACTTTTAAATGACTCATGTCGTGATGACTTTTGCTTTCGGGAAGATAGGTAGCGTGAATCTCTGTGACATTTCCATCTTCCTCTTTTTTAAAACTTTCACACTTAATAATGTAAGCACTTTTTAATCGAACCATTTGCCCCGGTGCAAGCCGGAACCATTTTTTTATCGGCATTTCCATAAAATCTTCTTTCTCGATCCAAAGCTCTTTTGAAAAAGTAATCGTCCTTGTATTTTCAGGATCGTTGGGAAGATTTTCAGTGGTCAATTCTTCCGTTTTATTTTCTTCATAATTATCAATGATCAGTTTTACCGGATTTAAAACCGCCATCACACGATTAGCAGTTTGATTCAATTCTTCACGGATACAAAATTCCAAAAGACTAAGGTCAATTAAATTATCCCGTTTTGCTACACCGATCCTTTCGCAGAAAGTTTTAATGCTGGAGGGCGTGTATCCTTTTCTTCTGATACCCGAAAGTGTGGGCATTCTGGGGTCATCCCACCCCGAGACATAACCTCCATTTACAAGTTGCAATAATTTACGTTTACTCAACACCGTGTAAGTCATATTGAGTCTGGCGAATTCATATTGATGAGAAGGAAAGATTTCTAATCTTTCAATAAACCAATCATACAAAGGGCGGTGTGGAACAAATTCCAAAGTACAAATACTGTGAGTGATATGTTCAATGCTATCACTTTGTCCATGTGCAAAATCATACATAGGATAGATACACCACTTATCGCCGGTTCGGTGATGATGGGCATGTTTAATACGGTACATTATTGGATCACGCATCAGCATATTTATGTGAGCCATATCAATTTTTGCACGCAAAACTTTTTCTCCATCTTTATATTTCCCATCTTTCATTTCCTGAAAAAGTCGAAGGTTTTCTTCAACACTTCTATTGCGAAATTCATTCTCTTTTCCTGCTTCTGTTGGCGTGCCTTTGTCAGCCGCAATCTTTTCAGAACTGCTGTCATCCACATACGCAAACCCTTTACTGATCAGCTTTACAGCAAAGGAGTAAAGCTCGTCAAAATAATCACTTGAGTAATATTCGTTGCTCCAGCTAAATCCCAGCCAGTGAATATCTTCTTTGATACTATCCACATATTCTGTCTCTTCCGTAATTGGATTCGTATCATCAAAACGCAAATTGGTAGCGCCTTTATATTTTTGAGCCAAACCAAAATTCAAACAAATACTTTTCGCATGGCCAATGTGTAAATATCCATTTGGCTCTGGAGGAAATCGCGTCAGGACCGTTTTGTGTTTTCCCGACCGAAGATCTTCTTCAATAATTTCTTCAATAAAATTCAGGCTTCGTGCATCCTCAAAGTCAGATGTATTTAAATCTTTTAACATTTTTTATTTTAATTAAAATATTCAACCTTTCAACCATCAACCTCCAAACCTATTCACTCCATACTTTCCGCAATTAATTCCGCCAGATCTATCACCTGAACTTCTCCTTCTTTCTTATTAAATTTAACACCATCCGTAAGCATCATCATGCAAAACGGACAGTTCGATGCAATCACTTTTGCGCCTGTCCCGATGGCCTCTTGAGTCCGTTCTTCATTGATTCTTTTGTTGCCTTTTTCTTCTTCTTTAAAAACCTGCGAACCACCGGCGCCACAACATAATCCATTACTGCGCGAGCGTTTCATTTCTACCAGTTCCACATCCAAAGCTTCTAAAACTTTTCTTGGCGCTTCATAAATATTGTTTGCACGGCCGATATAACAGCTATCGTGATAGGTAATCTTTTTCCCTTTAAAAGATCCGTTTTCTTTCATCTTTATTTTTCCTTCATCAATCAGTTGTTGTAAAAAAACGGTATGATGAACCACTTCATAATTTCCTCCTAAAACCGGGTATTCATTTTTCAAAATATTGAAGCAATGTGGACAGGTGGTAACAATTTTTTTTATTTGGTAGCCGTTGAGCAATTGAATATTTTGATAAGCCATCATTTGAAAAAGAAACTCATTACCCGCACGCCTTGCAGGGTCGCCATTGCAGACTTCTTCCTTACCAAGTATGGCATAATTTACCCCTACTTTATTTAATATTGTCGCAAATGCTTTGGTTATTTTTTGCGCCCTTTGATCAAAACTTCCGGCACAACCCACATAAAATAATATCTCCGGAATTTTACCTGCAGCAACCATTTCAGCCATCGTTGGAATATGCATTTCCTGTTAATTTTTTCGGCTAAAATACAACAAACAATTTTGATAAAGAGGGCAAGATTAGCAACTCTTTGTAAATAAATTTTTAAAATAGTATAGCGTTAAAAAGGTAAGCGACCATCGCAACAAAATACAACAAACAATTTAGATATACCGTTTCACATTCATCCGTTTAAACTTATTTTTGCACGTTGAAAAAAATGAAAGAATTTGATTAAAAAAATAACAAATTGGGAGCAATGGCCTTTCAAAATTTTATATGCGCCGATCGTCCCTTTTTGGTTGTGGTACATGATCCGGTCGGGAGCAGTCTGGTTTTTTACACCAAGCAATCCTAAATTAACATTCGGGGGAATGGAAGGCGAACCAAAAAAAGAAATGCATGATCTTTTGCCTCCCGAACTATGTCCGGTTTTTTTTAACGTAAAGCCTTCTGAAGATTTTTCAGAAATAAAAAAAAGACTTCTGTTTTCAGGAATTGAGTATCCATTGATCGTAAAACCCGAAGTCGGTGGGCAAGGGATTTTATTTAGAAAAATCGAAAACGAAAAACATTTAAAAGAATATCATTCCAAAATTCCGGTTGAATATTTTATTCAAAAATATATTGATTATCCGGTTGAAGTTAGTCTTTTTTATTATCGTTATCCTTATGAAAATAAGGGTGCTATTACAGGATTTCTTCAAAAAGTGCCGATGCGCGTAACCGGTAACGGCACGAATAATTTAGGACAACTCCTGTTATTGGATTTAAAAACAAAGAAAAGACTTGCTGAATTAAAATTGAAACATGGAATTAATTTCAGTAAAATTATTCCAGCCGGCGAAGTTTATATTTTAAGTTATGCAGGCAATCATAATCGTGGAGCGCATTTCATTGATCTAAGTTCAGAAATTAACGACGATCTCGTAATGATGCTTGATAAAATAAGTACAGGAATCAACGATTTTTTTTATGGCCGTTATGATATTATGTGCCAGTCTATTGAGGATTTAAAACAGGGAAAAAACTTTGTGATCCTTGAATACAATGGCTGTGGTGCTGAACCAAATCACTTTTATGATACCGGTTACACTTTAACCGGCGCATGGAAAGAAATTTTAAAGCACTGGAAAATTCTTTACAAGATCAGCAGATATAATCACCGCCAGGGCATCGCATATTGGCCACTTTTGAAAGGACTTCGTTTCCGGTATGAAACAAAAAAATATTTTAAATTAATTCATAAGGCAGACAAGGAAATCTCCTGAAAATTAAGCATCTTACTAAATTAAAAACTATGAAAATGTGGAAGAACTTTTTAATCGCGTTACTTTTTATTTCTATCAGCGCCGACGCTCAAAATTACGCACCTGTTGATTCAGGAAGTAAGGTTCATTTTGTTATTAAAAACTTTGGAATCAACACCGGAGGAGATTTTAAAGGCCTCAAAGGAAATATTGTCTTCCGGCCTGAAAATCTTGCCAGCACTAAATTTGACGTAACAGTATCGACATCAACAGTTGATACAGACAATGAAATGCGTGATAAAAATTTAGCCAGCGATGAGTATTTTGATGCCACCAAATTTCCCGTAATAAGAATCATTTCTACAAAAATAGAAAAGACAAATAAAACAGCTTCGGGATTTTATTATCTCAACGGCACACTTACGATTAAAGGAATTACAAAAGCCATCTCATTCCCTTTTCAGGCAGTAAAAAGGTCAGATGGCTTTTTGTTTACCGGCAATTTTGAAATAGACCGTACCGACTTTGGAGTAGGAGAAAAAAATATGGTATTGAGCAATAAAGTTGCCGTGTCATTGTCGGTCTTTTCAAAAAAGAAATAATTTTATGGGATTGGTAAAAATCTTTTTCTGGGGATTGATGGTGAGTTTTCTAGGCTCGCTTCCGTTAGGCACTTTGAATGTGGCAGCGATGCAAATCAGCGTACAGGAAAATATTCGCAATGCAATCCTTTTTTCACTTGGATCATTGTCAGTTGAAATGATTTACGTGCGGGTTTCACTGGTCGGAATTAATTGGGTACGCAAACAAAAAAAAATATTTCGTTGGATGGAATGGATTGCGCTCGCAATTGTTGTAGCGCTTGCAATTGGCAGTTTCGTAGCTGCTACGCAACCTCACCAGCCAAAAAACGTAATGCTCAATAACAATATTAACCGGTTTCTTTTAGGAGTGATGTTGAGTGCTATCAGCCCAATGCAAATTCCTTTCTGGTTTGGTTGGAGCACGGTTCTCTTCACCAAAAATATTCTCTTGCCAAAAAATTCTTATTACAATATTTACATCGTTGGTATTGGGTTAGGAACGCTTTTGGGCAATTGCGTTTTTATTTTTGGTGGAAAATGGATCGTGGGAAAACTGAATGGAAATCAAAGTCTGATGAACTGGATTATCGGTGGAATTTTTGCCGCAACAGCCGTTGTGTTTTTAATAAAAATACTACTGCATAAAGACGCCGCAGAACAGTTGGAAAAAGAAAAGATGATAAGCAACAGTTAATCTCTGTACACAAATGAGCGTATAACGGTAATAAATAAACGAAATATTTTTACACAAATAATGAACTGCTCTATTTTATTGCTCTTACCAATCAAAGAATATTACCAGGTTTATTATTATAAAAAAAGAAACCGAACAAAAAGTCCGGCTTCAAGAAACGATTTCTTAAATTTTTTTTAAACAATCACCGTATCTTTTGATATATTCTCATTTCTAAAAACAACAGTTCCATCAAATACATCTACCAGTACAGGTTTTGTTTTATCAATTGTGCCACTTAAAAGTTTTTTACTTAACTGGTTTACAATTTGTTTCTGAATCAACCTTTTTAAAGGTCTTGCACCAAACTGCGGATCAAAACCATTCTCAGCCAAATAATCAAGCGCATAATCTGTGAACTCAAGCAACACACCACTCCTCGCAAGTTGTCCTTTCAAATCGTTCAGTTGAATTCTAATGATTTCTTTGATATCTTTTAATAATAATGGCTGAAACATAATTACTTCATCAATCCTGTTTAAAAACTCAGGACGAATAGATTGTTTCAAAAGATCCATCACTTCACGCTTTGTTTTTTCTACAACTTCCACTTTATTTTTTTCATTCACATTTTCAAAATTCGCCTGTATGATTTGACTTCCCATATTGCTGGTCATTATAATGATGGTGTTTTTAAAATTCACTACACGGCCTTTATTATCTGTAAGTCTACCATCGTCCAAAACCTGCAATAAAATATTAAAAACATCAGGATGCGCTTTTTCAATTTCATCCAATAAAATTACGCTGTACGGTTTTCGTCTAACCGCTTCTGTCAGTTGTCCACCTTCTTCATAACCCACATATCCAGGAGGCGCACCAACCAACCGGCTCACAGAATGCTTTTCCTGGTATTCACTCATGTCAATCCGGGTCATCATGCTATCGTCATCGAATAAATATTGTGCCAATGCCTTTGCCAATTCGGTTTTGCCAACTCCGGTTGTACCCAAAAAAATAAACGAGCCAATCGGCTTGCGAGGATCGTGCAAACCAGCACTGCTCCTACGAACCGCATCCGCAACGGCTTCAATTGCTTCGTCTTGCCCTACTACTCTTTTATGCAATTCGTCCTCCAGATTCAACAGTTTATCTTTTTCACTTTGCAGCATTTTATTCACAGGAATCCCGGTTGATTTTGCTACACTTTCTGCAATATCTTCCGCATCTACTTCTTCTTTTAATAATCTTTTTTCATTTATCTCTTCAAGCTCAATGGTGTGTTCGGCAATTAATTTTTCCTGAGTTTGCAATTTCCCATAACGTATTTCCGCCACCTTTCCATAATCACCTTCACGCTCAGCTTTTTCCGCAGCCATTTTCAGATTTTCCATTTCGGCTTTTGCATTCTGCACTTTTTCCACCAGTTCTTTTTCCTGTTGCCATTTTGCTTTAAAAGTATCACGCTCTACAGAAAGATTCGAAATTTCGGTATTCAATTCCTTTAATTTCACTTCATCTTTTTCTCTTTTTATGGCTTCTCTTTCAATCTCCAATTGACGGATTTGCCTTTCAAGATTATCCAGTTCTTCCGGCATCGAATTCATCTCAAGCCTAAGTTTAGCAGCACTTTCATCAATTAAGTCAATTGCCTTGTCTGGTAAAAAACGATCTGTGATATAACGGTTTGATAATTCAACAGCAGCAATAATCGCTTCATCTTTTATGCGCACATGATGGTGCGTCTCATAACGATCTTTCAAACCTCTTAATATTGAAATTGCATCTTCAACACCGGGTTCATCTACCATCACTCTTTGAAATCTTCTTTCAAGCGCTTTATCTTTTTCAAAGAATTTCTGATATTCATTTAAAGTAGTTGCACCAATCGCTCTTAGTTCGCCACGGGCTAACGCTGGCTTCAAAATATTCGCTGCATCCATTGCTCCCTCGCCCCCACCCGCGCCGACCAAAGTATGTATCTCATCAATAAATAAAATGATTTCCCCATCACTTTCCCCTACTTCTTTTATTACTGACTTTAATCTTTCTTCAAATTCGCCTTTGTATTTCGCCCCCGCAATTAAAAGCCCCATATCAAGCGCATAAATTATTTTCGATTTCAGATTTTCAGGAATGTCACCGCCAATAATACGAATAGCCAAACCCTCTACGATAGCGGTTTTACCAACACCTGGCTCCCCCACAAGGATTGGATTATTTTTCGTTCTTCTTGATAAAATATGCAGCGTTCTCCTGATTTCTTCATCACGACCAATTACGGGATCGAGCTTATTACTTCTTGCTAGTTCATTCAAATTTTTTGCATATTTATTTAACGCGTTGAATTGTGTTTCTGAAGTTTGTGAAGAAACGGTAGATCCTTTTTTCAAATCCTTTATTGCAACAATCAAACCTTTTTCGGTAAGCCCCGCATCTTTTAAAATCTTGGCCGCGTTATCATTTCCCTGAACAATTGCAAGCAATAAATGTTCAACACTTACAAATTCATCACCAAAAGTCTTTAGACTTGCAGCAGCGCGTAATAAAACATTATTCATATCACGGCTGATTACCTGTGCAGGTTCGCCCGCGTTCATTTTAGGAAGTTTGCCGATGCTATCATCAACTTTACTCTCAACAAAATTTACATTGACATTATTCTTTTTCAAAAGAAAATCAACAGGACTGTCTTCATCAGTAAGCAAAGCTTTCAATAAATGCTCCACTTCTATGTTTGGATTTTTTTCATTGAAAGAAATTTGTTGCGCTTTCTGAAAAATTTCCTGTGATTTTATCGTTAAGTTACCTGGATTCATAAATAGAATTTATATGATGTGGAATATGATGCACAAATTTTAATCCAACCTGAATTTATGAAAAAATCTGTCGTGTTTGATTCAATAAACCTGACGCAAAAGCAGGCTGAATGCTTTATGTATGAAATTTTTTCAGTTTTAATAGTTTGGAACAGCTAAAGTATTTTTGCATTTTATATGTTACTGAAATCAGAATACACTTCTTTTGTAAAAAGCACTGCCCGCTCGCTCGGTTTTGATTATTGCGGAATTGCAAAAGCAGTCAAGCTAGACGAAGAAGCAAAGCGTTTGGAATCGTGGCTCAACAAAGGCTTTCATGGAAAAATGGCTTACATGGAAAACTATTTCGATCTGCGAACCGAACCCGCAAAACTAGTTCCGGGAGCAAAATCAGTAATCACTTTATTGCTTAATTATTTTCCATCACAACAACAAAATTTAGATGTTCCGCAAATTTCAAAGTATGCTTATGGAAATGATTACCACGAAGTGATCAAAAAAAAATTAAAGTTGTTTTTACAAACATTAAAAGAAAATATTGGCGAAATAAATGGGCGCGGATTTACAGACAGCGCCCCAGTTTTGGAAAGAAGTTGGGCTGTAAAAAGTGGTTTGGGCTGGGTTGGGAAAAACGGAAATTTAATCACAAAAAATAACGGTTCCTTTTTTTTCATAGCAACGTTAATTACTGATTTAGAATTAGAATCTGATAATCCTTTTATAAAAGATTATTGTGGGAGTTGCACGAAGTGTATTGATAATTGCCCAACTGAGGCAATTATGCCCGACAAAGTAATTGACGGAAGTAAATGCATTTCGTATTTCACCATCGAATTAAAAGACATGCTGATTCCCGAAGAGATGAAAGGAAAATTTGAAAATAAAATGTTTGGTTGTGATATCTGCCAGGATGTTTGCCCGTGGAATCGTTTTTCAAAACCAAACAATGAAATTGAATTTACACCAGTGAATGAAGTGTTGAATTTTTCTAAAAATGATTGGGAAGAAATCACTGAAGAATCTTTCAAAATTATCTTTAAAAAATCTCCATTGAAACGCTCAAAATTTGAGGGGATAAAAAGGAATTTGAAATTTCTGGATTCTTAATTCTTAAAAACTCAAAATAAAAATTCAATTTATTATTTTGTTTACTGTAAATCTCTCATTCCAATTTATTTCGTTTGCGCATTACCGTTATGCTTTTTACATCTTCAAAAAGAAAAATTATCTTTTATTAAATAAAATTTCCGATTTTAATTCAATGAAAACAAAATGCCGATTGTCGTATAACCCTTTATTCGCCAGGCTTGTAGTGCTATAATAAAAATAAGGCCCGATATTAAAGGGTTTTTTCCCTTTTGCAAAAAATGTTGCTGAAAATCCTGCATTCAATCCAAATCCAAGTTTATTAAAAAATGTATTATCAGGGTAATATAAGCCTGCGTTCGAGTCAAATTGAAAGGCATTTGTGCTGATAAGTTCTGAAATATTTATCCCCGCATCCCAAAAAACCGGAAAGTTTGAATTACTATTTATTCGAAATTTAATGGAAACCGGAACTTCTACATACTGAAAATTATTGCGGTAGATTTTCAGATTGACCGCTGAACTGTAAGCATTATTGAGGGCAGTGTATGTCCGATAAAAAGCGTAGGATGAATCTGCTTTGCCTCCAACTTCATTCAATAAAGAAAAATATCGGTAAGAAATTCCTATCGAAAGCCCCTTATTCGCTGAAATATTTTTTTCAATAAGAGCACCGGCAATAAATCCCACAGAATTTTTTATTTCAGATGGCGAAAAATAATAAATAGGAATTCCGCCGTTATACGCAACAGGAACGACATATCCTCCAAAATTCTTAAAAGAATTTTTGGTCACCATAGATGTTCCGCCTGATAACGTAATCCCAAACTCCCATTGTTTTTTTTTGTTCTTGATTAATTTTTTTAAAGAATCTTTTTTTGCAAATGCTTGCGGAAAATTATCTGATGATAAATCTTTTTCAATTTTCATTTTTTTTAAAGCCGAGTCTGATCTGTTAAATCTTCTTTGGTTAATTTCGGTTTGATTTGAAGTCAAAATGGTTTTGGGATTTACCTCATTATCTGCCTGATCGTTATTTTCTTTCTTTTGGTTTTCATTTTTCAAAAGAAGAATTATTTTTTCTTTTTCTGCCGATCCAATTTTTGTATTTGATAACGCAGTCTTTTGTGCTAGCGTTTTATTTTTAATTTTTATGAGTGCATTTTTTGCGTTGCCGATGGAAATACTGGTAGAATCAGGCTTTTTGGCACAGCTTTTTGAGCTTACGGCTTTGTCAAAAAAAGAATTATGTTTATTTATTGGTTTGCTGTTTTCTTTTAATTTACTTATTTGGTTTTGTTGCAAATCGTTTTTTCTTAAATTAAAAAACCAGTAATCTGCGGACAAAAGGACCAGAGTGAAGAAAAGGATGAAAATAATTTTTCCGTCTTTATCTTTTTTACCAATCCGATTTTCAACATTTGTCCATACAGAATCTGAGGGAGGAATTTTTAATTCGTCCAGTTTCTGTTGTACATTTTTTTCAAAATTATTTTGTTCCATAATGGCCACTTTGTTTTTTTATCGAAAATTTTTCAATCCATTCAATTAATAAAACTCTTGCTCTAGCGTATTGCGATCTTGACGTTCCTTCGCTGATACCCAGCATTGACGCTATTTCCAGGTGTTTGTATCCCTCCACCGCATGAAGATTGAAGATTGTTTGAAAGCCGGTTGGTAATTGTCTTATTAACTCCGTCAATTCTTTTGCGTGAAGTCTCACCTCCGGATTTTCCGTAGAAACCAAATGCAACGGCATTTCATCAAAAGAAAGATCATTACGGTATTTCTGGTTGGTTTTTAAAAAATTTAATGCGGTATTTACCATGATCTTCCTGATCCATCCGCCTAATTCTCCGTCGCCTTTAAACTGATTTAATCTTGTAAATACTTTTATAAAACCCTCCTGCAAAACTTCTTCCGCATCGCTCAAACTCTTGGTATATCTGAAACACACGCCGAGCATGGAAGGCGCAAAATGGTCATACAGCCTTCTTTGTGCTTCCGGTTTTCGCTTCAGACATTCTTTCAGTAGTTGATGATAATCTATTTCACCCATGCGATAAATTGACAATCATTCTTATTATTCCGTTGCATTTAAGATAACTTTTTTATTGCATTACCTTTGAAAACTCAAATTTTAAAGAAATGAATCTTCAGGAAAAAGACCAAAAATATATCTGGCATCCTTACACGCATCAAAAAAGCATGTTACCCGCTGTTCCAATAATTAAAGGTGAAAAAACTTTATTAATAGATGAAAACGGCAATAAATATATTGACGGTATAAGTAGCTGGTGGGTTAATATTCATGGGCATGGAAATAAATTTATTGCAAAAAAAATATATGAACAGGCAAAAAAACTTGAGCAGGTAATCTTTACGGCATTTACCCACGAGCCTGCAGTCTTGCTTGCTGAAAAATTATTGGGTGTTTTACCAGGAAATTTTTCGAAGATTTTTTATTCTGATGACGGCTCAACCGCTGTAGAAGTAGCGATCAAACTTTGTCTGCAGTACTGGAAAAATGTAGGTGATAACAATCGAAATAAGATCCTTGCATTTCATAACTCTTATCATGGAGACACTTTTGGAGCGATGAGTGTGAGCGAACGTGGAATTTATACTTCAGCGTTCGAGGATAAATTATTTGATGTAATCTTTATTGATACTCCTGACGAAAAAAATGTTGATCAGTTAAAAAATGAAATTATAAAATACAAAGATGAAATTGTATGTTTTATTTACGAACCCTTGTTGCAGGGCGCTGGTGGCATGTTGATGTATCATCCTGAACATTTGGATCAACTTTTACAATTCTTAAAGCAACAAAATATTATTTGCATTGCTGATGAAGTTCTCACCGGGTTTTATCGCACAGGAAAGTTTTTTGCCGGTGATTACATGAAAACGAAAGCTGATATTATTTGCCTCAGCAAAGCTTTAACTGGCGGAACAATGGCATTAGGCGTTACAGCATGCACAAAAAATATTTATGATGAATTTGTAAGTGATGATAAAACCAAAACTTTATTTCATGGTCATTCTTTTACAGCGAATCCTCTTGCCTGCACAGCAGGAGTTGCAAGCTTTGAGCTGATTCAAAAAAAGAAATGCCTGAAAGGAGTGGAAAATATTATCTCGCATCATCAAAAATTTGCCAAAAAACTTCGTTCACTGCAGAAAAAAAATTACATAAAAAACATACGTCAAACAGGAACCATCATTGCATTTGAAATTTGCACCACTGATACTGATGATTATTTGAATAATATAAGTAAAATTTTCACTCCATTTTGTATGAATCACGGTGTATATTTACGTTCCATGGGAAATACGATTTATGTCATGCCACCTTATTGCATCACCTCCAAAGAATTGAAAAAAATATATTCAGTGATTGTTCAGTTTATTGAAAAGCTTGCTGAACAAGATAAATAATTAATTAATTATTTTCTGCAGCTTTTCTTAAATTATCCAGCGCAGTTTCGTATTGATCTCCTGAAAATTTATCGAATAAAATTCCTTCAATCTTTTTCCACGGCTGCCAGCCTAGATTGATATTTATATTCCAGGTCAATTGCGTTTGATTATTCATTTTTGGAGTGAGAATAAACTGGTAATTCACTTTTGTTGATGATGAAGATCGTAGTTGAATATCAATTGTATTTTGTGCTGAACCGAGCAAATTTAGATCGATCATTTTTCCGTTCTTATCTTTTAAGGTTACAGAAGCAAGATTATCTTTTCCCGAAGAATTTTTTATTACCGTGATATTTTCATCTTTGAAAGCAGGATACCAACTTTCCCAATTTTTGAAGTTGGTGATCTGGCGGCTCACATTTTCTTGAGAAGCATTTATTTCAACTGATTTTGCAACAGTAACCTTTGAAGGAAGTAGAAAACTAATTAAAAAAATGATTATGAAAATAGCCAGTATAAAAAATGAAAATCTTAATAAACGCATGATTATATATTTATTCCCATTTAAAAACTTTAACGGCTATTGCATAAACAACAACGCCCCACAACAACAAAATTCCAATTTCCCATCTTTCATTCCAGAGGTTATTTCCTTCGAAAGCCACGTCACGCAAGGCATTGTTGAGATGTGTAAGTGGCATTACCTGCGCTACGTACTGTAACCATTTCGGAAAAACATCAATAGGAAAAAATGTTCCACAAATTAAAAATTGTGGTAAAGTAATAATGTTGGCAAAGGGAGGAATCGTGCTGTCATTTTTTGCGAGTCCACTTACAATAAATCCCATTCCCATAAAAACTACCAGGCCGATAAAACTTAAGACCAGTAATTCGATAAAAGTTTCAAATCCTTTAATCAGAGTAAATTCAAAAAAATAATAACCAGCAAGAATGATAATAACTGCGGTTAACATTTGAAATAAAACACGACTAAACATTTCACCCAGAATGATGTAAGTCCGGCTGATCGGCGTTGCAAAAAATCTTTTAAGCACCAATGTATTTCTCAAATTAAAAAACATAAATGCTACGCCAAAAACGCCCGATGCAAGTAACGAAAATCCCAATTGGCCGGGAAGAATAAAATCTATCGTTTTATATTTTCTTATTACCGCTATATCTCTTTGAAAATTAAAATTAAATTCAGCATAGGCAGGCCTTCCGGAATATTTTTCATTACTAACTTTATTGATTACACTTTCAACTAAAGCTTTAAACTGTGGCCATTGATCGTTGCTTGAAGTAGTACTTTTTAATGTAAAAACATAAGGCGGATTTCCTGATAGATTTTTTTGAATATTCATAACACCGGCAATTTTTCCACTTTCCAAATCCTTTTCCAAAGAACTTTTGTCAGGATATTTTTTAATAATTACCCCGTGGGAATTTACCAAAGCTTTGTACAAATCATTTGTTGTATCAGCACGATTATCTACAGCTATTTTATAACTTCTGAAAGCGCCATTGCCACCCATAAATCCAAAAACCAAAATGAAAATAAATGGAAACGCAAACCCAAATACCACCGCAGAAGGGCTTCTGAAAATGGCGTGTAAGCTTGCTTTTGTAATTGCATACATCGCCCGAACCTGACTATATTTCTTCATCTTAAAAACTATCTTTAATGCGGCAAAACTAACCGCCAAAAAAATAAAAGTAGAAAATAATTTTTTTAAACCAAGACAAATGACGTATATTTGGAAGACAAAAGACAGATTATGAAAAAGCAAAAGAAATACAATGAAGAGGAAGAAAAACCCACCATCGCTAAAGAACCGACGGCTGTTTATGGCTTGAAGAAAAATGTTCCATCCTTGAGAAACTTTACTTTTAATGATTTTAAAAAAATTGCTGATAAAGTAGATTTCACCCAAAAAGAATGGTCAGATATCCTCCATATTTCTGAAAGAACTTTGCAAAGATATGGCCATGCCAATGGTTCTTTCAATACCGGCGTCATTGATCGCATTCTTCAAATAAATAAAGTTTTTGATCGCGGAAAGCAAGTCTTTGGAAGTTATGAAAGATTTAATCTTTGGCTTCGTGGTGATCCTTACATGCTTGAAGGCCAATTATCATTACATTCGCTTGCAAATTTTGATGGTATCAATAACGTACTTACACAAATAGGAAGAATAGAACATGGAATTTTTGCATGACAGTATATAGAATAACTAACGAAGCTTATAAAAATGATATCTCCGGAAACGGCGCTGCATTGTTTGGCTCCCGATGGAATTCAAAAGGTATCCGTTTATTATACACATCGCAATCTATTTCTTTAAGCATTTTAGAATCATTAGTACATTTAAAAACAAAAGTCATTCCTCCGGCTCAGTATCTTTTACACATCGAATTGCCGGATGAAAAAGAAATTGCAGAAATATCCTATAAAAAAATAAAAAAAGGCTGGCACAAAGAATTAGAATATACTCAATGGATTGGTGACCAATTTATCCAAAACAAACAAAGCCTCTTTTTAAAAGTGCCTTCTGCTATAGTTCCACAGGAAAGTAATGTTTTATTGAATCCACTACACTTTGAATTTAAAAAAGTAAAAATCATTGCCTTTGAATTGTTGGAATTGGATAAAAGATTGACAGAATATTAATACTAGATGAACAAAATATTTTTAATTACAGGTGGCAACATAGGAAACAGAAATAAAAACCTGGGAACCGCTGCTTTATTGATTCAGGAGCAAATCGGAACAATTGTTAAAAGTTCAAAAATTTACGAAACAGACGCATGGGGAATTACAGATCAACCTGCTTTTTACAATCAAATTCACATTGTTGAAAGTAATTTTTCAGCCAAAGAAATTTTAAATAAAATTTTAAATATCGAAAAGAAAATGGGAAGAGTGAGAACGGTTAAAAATGCTGCAAGGATTATAGACATTGATATTTTATTTTTTAATGACGAAATAATTAATAAACCAAATCTGAATGTTCCTCATCCGCAAATAATCAACCGGCGTTTTGTTTTAATGCCTTTGAATGAATTAGCTTCTGAAATGATTCATCCGGTTTTAAAAAAAAGCATTCATCAATTATTAGTGAATTGTAAAGATGAATTAAGGGTAACCCCAGCCTCTTGAATTCTCAGAATAAAAACAAAAATTTGTAGTAATTGTTTGTTTACTGTGAGTTACTATTTTTGACCAATTATTTTATCTAAATAAAAGAATGAAATATAATTTCATAACTATCGAAGGAAATATCGGCGCGGGAAAAACGACGCTTGCCCATTTATTGAGTAAACATTTTAATGCAAGATTAATTCTTGAAGAGTTTGCGGAAAATCCTTTTCTCCCAAAATTTTATGAAAACCGCCAGCAGTACGCTTTTCCACTGGAACTTTTTTTTATGGCAGAAAGATATAAGCAATTGAAGGAACTGCTGCAAACAAAAGATTTATTTCACAATCTCACCATATCTGATTACCTGTTTACCAAATGTCTTTTGTTTGCCAAAGTGAATTTGGCTGAACAGGAATTTTTATTGTATCAGAAATTGTTTGACATTATTAATCCCCAATTGATACAACCCGATTTGCTGATTTATCTTCATGCGCCTGTTTCAAAATTGAAAGAAAACATCAAAAAAAGAAATCGTTCTTACGAGCAAACTATTGAACCGGATTATCTTTTTTCTTTGCAGGAAACGTACACTCAATATATCAGGCAACATCAAATTAAAACGCTCTTTATTGACGTGACGAATGCAGATTTTTTGGGAAACGAAAAGCACCTACAAGCCTTACTGGATGCATTAAACAAGGAATATGACAATGGACAGAATTATTTAATACTGCCCTAAATAAACTAATTAAATGCATCTCACATCTGACCCGTTCGCTGCTGTAAGAATTATCGAGTACCGCAATTTACTGAGCGGAAGATTTGCTTTTATTATGGGATTAAGAATGATGGCCACGTTGATCGGATGGTGGATTTATTTATTAACGAATGATCCCTTTGCGATCGGTTTGGTTGGTTTATCAGAAGTAGTTCCAGCCCTTTCATTGGCACTTTATGCAGGACATGTTATTGATCAAAGTGAAAAAAGAAAATTAGTATTAAAGGGGATCACTCTTTATTTTTTCGCAGTTGCTACATTGATTTTCATTTCGACAAAATTTACTTCGCAGCATTTAAGCAATCATGCAATTGCTATCTGTATTTACTTTGTAATTTTTTGCACCGGAATTTTTCGGGCTTTCACCGGACCGGTTTTCAGTGCCCTAATTGCTTATATTGTTCCACGAAATGATTTACAAAATGCAACTACTTGGAGCCAAGGAACATGGCTTTCCGCCTCAGTTACAGGCCATGCAACCGGTGGATTTTTAATAGCGATTGTAGGAATTACAGGAACATTAATTACGACAAGTTTATTGATCATTGTCTCATTTTTCTTTTTATTTAGAATAAAACCAAAACCCGCTTCTGTGGTGAAAGGAGTGGTGCGAACATGGGAAAGCGTGAAAGAAGGTTTACGGTTTGTTTATAAAACAAAAGAGCTTCTTGATTCTTTGTCTCTTGATCTTTTTGCGGTTTTATTTGGCGGAGCTGTAGCCTTAATCCCAATTTATGCGAGAGATATTTTAAAGGTTGGCCCGGAAGGATTTGGAATTTTAAATGGTGCCTCAGATATGGGTTCTATCTTAATCGTTATCATTCTTACTATTTTTCCAGCAAAGAAAAAACAAGGGAAAAAATTAATTCTTGCAGTTGGTGGATTCGGCATTTGCATTATCATTTTTGGCATTTCAAAAATATTTTTGCTTTCATTTGCAGCATTAATGATTTCAGGAATGCTTGATGGAATAAGCGTGGTGGTTCGCGGAACGATCATGCAATTAAAAACTCCTGATCACATGCGTGGCCGTGTGATGAGCGTCAATTCTATGTTTGTCAATTCGAGCAATGAATTAGGTCAGTTTGAAAGCGGTGTTACCGCCAAACTAATGGGCACCGTTCCTTCTGTAATTTTTGGTGGAAGTATGACTTTATTAATTGTACTTTTTACCTGGTTTAAATCGCCCACTTTAAAAAAGATGGAATATTAAAGTCAAATCTTGAAAGTGGAATGTTTGAACTTCTATATTCAATACAATATTCACCTACATTTTTCGTTTTGTTTATAGTTTCTCACACACACAAATCCGGAAATAAATATTTTTCATCACCCTAATTGAAATGAAAAACCTTTTGAAAAATCATCTACTGATTTTCTTGTTGTTCTTTACTTTTAGTCAAAAGGCGAAAGCACAAGATGTCATCCGGCAAGTTTCCTGTTTCGATTCCACTCTACAATTCCAAGCTGATAGTTTAAAAAAAGAAATGTCCACTCACGGATTTATTGTTGTAAAAGAAGCTACGATGACGATGGAAAGCGGTTATGAAATGCCGGTATTTGTTCCATTAACACAAGGAACATGGTACCACTTTGTTTTTATTGGCGATCTATCTTCCAAACTTTATGAATTGCGCATGTTCGATTACAATGAGAAACAAGTAGTTTATCAAAAGCATTATGGCGAAGGAATGGAAAGCAATATCATCGGCTTCTCATACATTCCAAAATTTACAGAATATCACGTTATTAAACCAGTGCAGGTTAATAAAAAAAAGAAAAAAAATATTTGCGGGTATCTAATTATGTTTAAAAAAGCGAAATAATTTTTATGAAATTCGATTTATAAAAAGAAACCGGAAGAATTAAGATCCGTATATTTCTTCTTTTACTAAAATTGATCTTTACCTTTAGCATTATGAATAAAAATCTTTTCAAAGAAAAATTAAAGGCTTTATTTTCTCTTTTTATTTTGATGGCAATGGTAAATATTTCAAGTGCACAGAAAACAATTCCATTATATAAAGAAGTTCCAAACAGCAAGCCTGCGTTGGATTATAAGGAAAAAGCAGACACAGGAGCTGACGAAATAATCAGAATCAGTAAAGTTTCCATTCCTGATATTACCATTTTTCCTGCCAGTAATTCTTCAACAAAAAATCCTGCTGTTATCATTTGTCCGGGTGGAGGCTATTCAATTTTGGCTTACAATTTAGAAGGAACAGATGTTGCAAGAATTTTCAATTCATGGGGCGTCACGGCCATTGTATTAAAATATCGTTTGCCTAACGATGCCATTATGAAAGATAAATCTGTTGGGCCTTTGCAGGATGCGCAAAGTGCTTTGTTGTACGTGCGTGAAAATGCACAACAATTAAATATCGATCCTCAAAAGATTGGAATTATGGGCTTTTCGGCCGGTGGGCACCTGGCCGCAACTGCTTCAACTCATTTTAATCAATCCTACATCTCTAACCCTCAAAGTGTTTCTTTGCGCCCCGATTTTTCTATTCTTGCTTACCCGGTTATTAGTTTTACCGATTCGCTTGCGCACATGGGTAGCAGAGAAAATCTGATTGGGGAAAGTCCTTCACGGGATTTGATAAATAATTTTTCAAATGAACTTCAGGTTACTAAAAATACGCCACCAGCTTTTTTAGTTTTAGCGGCTGATGATGATGTTGTAAATCCTGAAAACAGCATCAAATATTATGAGGCTTTATTGGAAAATAATGTTCAGGCAGAAATTCATATTTATCAAAATGGTGGCCACGGATTTGGGACTCTTAATCATACAACAAAAGAAAATTGGATGCAAACTTTGAAGCATTGGATGCAACACAATAATTTTTTATCGAGATAGTAAGCAAACAAATATGGCGAATTTGTATTCTCAATAACCCCAGTTTTTCATCACTTTTAAATCTTCTTTTACGCTTTCCAGGGGCGTTTTCTCTTGATAAGATTCCTGCTCGATAACGAACTCTGTAGTGCCGCCTTTTTTCCTGAAAAGATCTACTATTTCTTTCACAGGTAAAATGCCGGCACCTAATATAGTGCTTTCATAATCGTCGCCCATTTCGCCTTTGCCTTTCACTTTTATTTCATCTTTTACATGCATGCTTTTAAATCTTCCCGGATGTTTTTTGAGAATATCCAATGCACGTCCGCCGGCACCGTACATGTTGCCGATATCAATCTGTTGCAACACCAATTCAGGATCAGTTTTTTCCAAAATAATATCATAGATTTTCTTGCCGTTTAATGAATACCTGAATTCAAAATCATGATTGTGATATCCAAATTTCAATCCCGATTTTTTACAAAGTTCTCCCGATTTATTGAACACTTCGAGGAAGCTGACTAGATCGTCATAATTCTTGCGAAGGCTTTCATCGAGCCAAGGACTGATTACATAATGCTCGCCAACAATGGCTGCATCTTCCACGGTCTGTTTCCATTTATCAGTAAAGTCATTCGTTGTTTTATTCCAATCTTCTGCAGACATAACTGTATGGCCACTAGGCATTTTTAAACCGAGATCGTCTAATACTTTTTTAAATTCAGCAGCAGAATAACCGTAAAATTTCCTGTCAATATAATTTGCATGTTCCACATTTTTATACCCCATCCCAGCTAAGGCTTTCAGTGTTTCCACCGGATCTTTTTTCATATCATCACGAACAGAATATAACTGGATGCCAACTACGGTATTTGGAGATTTTTTATTTGCAAAAAGGTTATCTGATAAAAGCATCGTTCCAGCAAGTGTCAGTGAACTATTCACGAGAAATTTCCTTCTTGATAATGTCATTTTTTTTGATTTTTATTGTAGATAATAATGGATTTTGCTATTAGATCTTATGATGAACTCTTACTGGTTTTGTTCAGCTTTCTTTCACTTTCATGTTAACAGGATCCCAATGAATTATTTTCCTTTTAAAATAACTATCATTGCAGGCAAGACACGGCGCAGCTGCTCTAAAACCAAATACAGCATCCTCTACAACTGGCTTACCGGTTCTCACACTGTCAAAAAAAACAAGGTGATGCTCCACATCTTCATCAAAGTTTTCCGGTTCCTTATAAATAATATCCGGCTTCGTTTTTCTTTTTTGTTGCTCAGGAGTCCATTTTTTATTGTACTGTTCCAACAAAGTTTTCTGCATCGCTTCGGGGTAAGTTTCCAAAGCGTCCCAACCGCCGATGCCAGGCGCTTCCGACATAATGCTATGATGAACCGTTAATCCATTTCCATCTATATTTATCGTTCCTTCATCGCCTGTAAACCGAATCATTTGTGAACCGCCAGTGCCGCTCACAAAATTTACCTGGAGCGTTAATTGAAAAGCTGGATGTTCCGGTGTTTCTGGATAACTCATAATGCCGGTCATAATATCTGGCACATTTCTGCCATCTTTCCAATAAGCCAGTTCGCCAGAAGCATAAATTTTTTCCGGTCCTTTTGAATCTGTAATCACGTGCGTCCCCGAAAGCAAATGCACAAATAAATCACCGGCCACACCCGTTCCAAATTCACGATAATTTCGCCACCAGAAAAACTTTTTTGGATCGTAAGGGATTTTTTTCATTCCTTCTATATACCTGTCCCAGTCAACTGTTTCAGGCGATTCGTCGGTTGGCATTGTATATTCCCACGCGCCCAATGCGTCTTGCCGGTCGTAGATTGCATTCACCATATTGAGCTTTCCTATTTCGCCACTTTTATACAGCTCATGCGCCTTTGCATAAACCAGGCTACTAACGCGCTGGCTTCCTATCTGCATCGTTTTATTGCTTGCTTTCTGAGCTTCAATCACTCCAAGTCCTTCATCAATATAATGTACCATCGGTTTTTCGCAATACACATGTTTTCCTTTTTGCAACGCTTCTTTGCTGATGCGCGCGTGCCATTGATCACAGGTGGCAATAATTACTGCATCAATATCTTTACGATCCAAAACTTTCCGGTAATCGTTCGTTACAAAAAGATCTTTGCCATAAACTTCTTTCGCCCTCTCAAGCCGCCCTGAATAAAGATCACAGGCCGCCACTAATTTTACGCCTGGAACTTTTAATGCACTTCTTGTATTGCTGTTACCCATGATTCCCAGGCCGATAACAGCAAGATTAATTTTGTCGTTTGAAGTAAACTTTTTTTGATATTGCAAAATCCGTTCTTCCATTTTTTCCTGCGCAGCAAATGATGCGAACGGCCCCACGCCAAGAGCGAGAGTTGTACCGGTTATTTGTTTCAGAAAATTTCTTCTTGAGGATTCGTGTTTTTTCTTTTGCATATTTTTAAATTTTATGAAGATGGGAACAAATGAATTTAAAAAAGAACGAGTGAGAAAAAATATTTGAATGAAATATTTTTCAGAATAAATATAAAGAGTTTTTTTCAGAATAGACAGAATACGATTTTGCTGTTGGGGAAACGATCAAAAATATTTTATAGGATAGATAGTAAACAAATAAATATCGCAAATTTAATTCTCTGAAACGTTGTAGCAGCAAAAGCTTGCAGTAAACAAACAAATTTCCTATTTTCTTTTTTCCTGTTCTATCAATACAAATTATTCTTCAGGCCTGACGCTAGATAGATTCAAAATTTTTCCTTTCTGCCATGCTTTCAATTCACGTTTATAATTCTTTTTGTTTTGTTTTGTAAGACGCGGATCATCTAAAGAAAAAAGATCCGGGCTTCCCGCATCAACCCAGGCGGTATACCAAAAACTCGCCACATCATGAATCGATAACAGCAATTGTTTTTGAATCATTCCGTTTAAAGCGGTATTAAATTGTTGCGCATATTCATCAGAAAAAACCGGGGAATTATAGAACATGACTGTTTTGCCGCTGCTGTCTTTTTTATACATATTATCCTTAGTAAATCTGCTACGCACCTCTTTTTCAGCCGCAAGAATCGTATCAACCAAAGCGTGCGAACGGGCGATAATATTCAAAGTCGCTGCAGGAACATCTGCGATATATTGCGCACGTTGTGTTTTATAAGTGTATGAATCAGCAAACATTTGTGGTAGTGTGGATTCCCACAAAGAATGCACGCCTTTTTGGTTAGTCAACTGGCCATTATAATTAGAAGTAGCATGCAAAGGCTGGTTGGCATCGCCAATATAATGCGATAAATCTGCTGCAAGAAAAAGTATTTCAGATTTATTTCTTTTCTTAAATGCATCAGTGAGTTTCTTCGTCAGATCCTGAATATACCAGGGCAAATAACCAGATTTATTTAAGAAAGCGCTGTCGTATTTTTCAAACGCCTCTTTGCTTGTTTTCGGAAATTCGCTGATCGGAATTTTAAAATCTTCCACATCAATAAAATGGCGTGGTGGCTCGTTCTTATCACTGATCAGTGCCCTGCGTAAATCCGGCACCACAGCTCCTTCTGTAATAAAATCAATGTGATTGTAAAAGAATTTTTGCATTCCTTGGGGTAATATAAAGACCGCCGCGTGGCTGATGTGTTTGTGCCCCCATTGGCCCCATGCAAAAGCCAAAGTAATGCTTCCGCTTATTGATAAAAATAAAAAAATAATTTTTAATATTTTGCTTTTCATCTTGTGCATTATTTATAAAATGTTTGTTTAATGCGCTAAATATAACGATGATTATTTGAATGAAATTAAAGAAGTTGCCATTCCTTTTTCTGGCATAGTTATTTATTTAAAAATCATAAAAGAAATTATATGGAATCAAATGAAGAAAAATATCCCGAGCCGCCCGAACTTCGAAAAAAAGGGATGCCGCCTTTAAAAAAGGAACTAAAATTTGTAACCATTGCAATTGCAGTCGCATTTATTATTGTATTGATTTTTGCAATCGCATTTTGGTTCCATGATAAAAGATAATGGTGTTTTGTAGAAGTCAATTTTAAAATAACTTAGCCTGAATCTGTTCTGTTTATAAAGTTTAATATAGTAGATTTGACTTACAGGACTTATTATATTTATGAAAATAAAATTTTCTTTTTCTATTCTTTTTCTGCTTATCTCAATTTCAACAATCAGCCAGCAAACACATAAAAAACCATCTGCTTCTTTTAAAATTGTTGGATATTATTTTTTAAATGCTGCTTTGCGCGATACGGTTCATGCGGATTCTAACTATCTTTTTTTAAACAAAATCACCCATTTGAATATCGCTTTTATCAATCCGGATACGACCGGAAATTTTAATCTTGAACTGACGATTGATACGCTGATAAAAAAGGCCCATGATAAAAATGTAAAAGTGTTGGCATCCATTGGTGGCGGCGGTTCGCACGCTTACTATCATCAATTATTAAATGATGAAAACAGAAAAAAATTTATCAATAATCTTGTTTTTTTAGTCAACAGATATCATCTCGATGGCATTGATGTCGATCTTGAAGGAAGTGATATTGATTCCAATTATCAAAAGTTTGTTATTGAATTAGCAACTACTCTTCAGCGGATGAAAAAAATAATTACTGCAGCCATTGCGACTGCTTATAAAGACCAACTTCCCGACAAAGCTTTGAATCATTTTGATTTTGTAAATATTATGTCTTACGATCAAACAGGGCCATGGAGGCCTGAAAACCCAGGCGATCATTCTCCTTATGCAATGGCCGTTGAAGATTTGAATTACTGGCACAATGAAAGATCCATTCCAAAAAAGAAATTAGTGCTTGGGCTTCCATTTTACGGATACGGTTTTGGCCCTATAGATTCACCGGTAATTAGCATGGATTATCAACAGATCATTTCACTTTTCCCCGGCAGCCAACTATCAGATACTTTAAATTTACCGGGAAACGTGGTAATGTATTTCAATAACATTACTACGATAAAAAAGAAAACAAAATTAGCGATGGAAAATGCCGGTGGCGTGATGATCTGGCATTTGCTTGGCGATGCAAAAGGAGAAAATTCACTTTTAAATTCGATTAAGGAGGTGATTGATTCTGAGCCAGCAACTAAAGTTCAATCACGAAATAAAAGAAAATAATTAAAGCTATTTTCTGCAAAAATTATTTTTTCACCCTTACATATTTTTCGATATTCAGACGGTTAATTCCTGCACTGTCAATTTTCTCCACTCCGCTTTGAGTTAGCGTATCATTTTTTATGGTGATGGTAAAATTAAAATCGTTGCCTTCCCATTCTCTTGCGCTGCAATATTCCAAATGCTCCGTGTAGGAGCTATCTTTAAGCGAATAGCGGCCTCCGCCTGAAACATAAACAGCGGGAGTGTCTTTGCCCTTGCTCAAATCGTGTTGTAAAAAGGCAAAATGCGTGTCGTTGATAATTTTAATGAAGGATGTATTTTTTGTGTAATTGGTAACTGTAGTATCACCTTTCTCTATGAGCGTTCCCTTAAGAAGTTGCCAGGTACCGGCTATCGGCAGCTCGGATGATTTTGGCGCAACTTCTTTTTCCTTTTTTGTGCCGCACGACATTAAAATACCGAAAATTAATACCAAGCCGATTTTTCTTTTCATAAAATTTTTATGTTATTAAATAAAATCTAATGCCGCCCGGACTCAAATATATGTGAATCTCCTCATATTGCAGAATTTAGAAGATTCTGATGAGAGATGCGAACTGAAAATATTTTTATTTTCTGGAAAGAATCATTTACTATTGAGAAAAATTAACTGTTATGAATTTATTATTTTCAATGCCTGACAGTTCTGAATGGATATTGATATTTTTATTTCTTTTAATCGCAATTGTTCCATTTGTTTTTTTCCTTCTCACTTTACAAAATGCCTTAAAAGTAATTTCTGAAGAAAGCAGGAGGATGTCTCCATCCAATGTTTGGCTAATGTTTATTCCGTTTTTTAATATCGTTTGGCAATTTATTATGGTAGATCGGATTGCTGATTCTATTTTGGCTGAATGCACCCGATTGAACATCCCCGTAAAAGAAAACAGGCCTACTTATGGTATCGGGCTTGCATGGAATATCTGTAATTGTGTAACTTTTATTCCAATCATTGGTGGTTTTTCGGCACTCATAACTTTTATTTTATATTGGGTAAAAGTTTCTGAACTCAAAAATCTTATCAAAACCAATCAAAACGATTTCATGCTCGAGGCAGAAAGAAATATTTTTCATGGAGATAGAATTGTTTAACAAAACATTTTTTATAAACCCGTAATTTTAAAAACAAAAGTCTTCAATTTCTTCGTTTACTATGAATGCGGCAATTTTATCGCTGCACTCTTCCGCTGGCATCGCCTTTCATTAATCCCTGAACTTCGCTCAATGTCGCATGGTTCAAATCCCCAGGTATTGTGTGTTTCAACGCGGAAGCGGCTACGCCAAATTCTGCCGCATCTTTTAAATTCATTCCTGAAACCAACGCATAAATAAATCCGCTTGCAAATGAATCGCCGCTTCCAACACGGTCGATAATTCTTATATCATACTGTTTGGAATGATAAAATTCTTTGCCATCATAAACCAATGCGCTCCAACCATTATCTGATGCGCTATGGCTTTCTCTCAATGTTGAAGCAATATATTTGAATCCAAATTTTTCTTTCATCTGTTGAAAAACATCCTTGTAACTATCCAGATTTAATTCGCCTTTGGTAACATCTGTTCCTTTGCTTTTAAATCCCAAAGTCGTTTCCGCATCTTCTTCATTGCCTATGCAAACATCCACGTATTGGCAAAGCCTTGACATCACTTCTTTTGCTTTCTCTTTGCTCCATAATTTTTTTCTATAATTCAAATCAATGCTTGTGATAATTCCTTTTTCCTTAGCAGCTTTTAAGGCAGCTTCCGTGAGTGCCGAAGCATTATCGCTCAATGCAGGCGTAATGCCGGTTGTATGAAACCACAACGCACCATCAAATATTTTATCAAAATCAAATTCAGAAATTTCAGCATCAGCAATTGCTGCACCAGCACGATCATAAATTACCTGCGAAGCACGCATAGATGCTCCGGTTTCTAAAAAATAAATGCCTAATCTTTTTCCGCCACGAACGATGAAATTTGTATCAACGCCAAAACGACGCAAGTGATTGATAGCTGCTTGCCCGATTGCATTCTCCGGCACTTTTGAAACAAAAACTCCCTGTAATCCATAATTGGTAAGAGCCACGGCCACATTAGCTTCGCCGCCGCCATACGTAACATCAAAACTATCTGCCTGTACAAATCTTTTATAATCCGGAGTGGATAAACGAAGCATTATTTCTCCAAGCGTAACAACTTTTTTTGCCATAATAACTTATATATTTTGTTAGAATAAATTTTATTATTTTTCCAATTTTATTTTTGTCAAATCTCTTTCTTATTTATTTAAAGAACAAAAATTACAGAAAAAATCTGTGATAACGATTGCGTAAATAATTCAAAAAAAATTCTGTTAGATAAAAGGAAAATAGAGGCTAACGGTGATGATGACACGAAAATAAAAAATACTGATAGTTATTTTCTAAAGCCCTCTGATAGATTTTTGGTAACGATTGCATAAAAAAATATGGATTTATAATTTTATTGCAATAACATTGTTTAATTGTAAAAGTGAATTCATGAACAAGAAAACTGATTTATTAAAACTAATTCCCGAACAAGGAGTTTTACCACTTTATTTTTATAAAGATCCTGAAGTTAGTTTACAGGTTTTAAGAGCTTTATATAATGCAGGAATAAGAGCGGTTGAATACACAAACCGTGGTGAGGCTGCGTTTCAGAATTTTAAAAAAATGCGTGAGCTATGCGATAAAGAATTAAAAGAAATGTATCTCGGCATCGGGACAATTAAAAATGGCAAGATGGCACAAATGTTTATTGATGTGGGGGCCGACTTTATCATTTGTCCCGGTCTTGTAGAAGATGTTGCAAAAATTGCTGATAAAAATAATTTGCTTTGGGTGCCCGGATGTATGACTCCAACAGAAATTATTCGGGCAGAAACTTTAGGCGCTAAAATGATTAAACTTTTTCCTGGAAATATTTTAGGGCCCAAATTTATGAGTGCTATTAAAGCATTGTTCCCAGATCTTTTATTTATGCCAACCGGCGGCGTAGATTTGAATAAAGAAAATATCTCAGAATGGTTGCATGCCGGTGTCTGCGCGGTCGGAATGGGAAGTAAATTAATCAGCAAGCAATTATTGGAGGGAAAAAATTACCAGAAAATCGAAGAACAAACCCGGCTCGCTATCGATATTTTAAAATCACTTAGATAATTTTTTACAAACAAAAGACTACCTATGCAGAATACAACTGTTGTTGAAAAAACTGACCATAACCAGAAAATTTTCAGTGCGCAGAATATTGGCAAGTATCGTTGGACGATTTGCTCGCTGATATTTTTTGCTACAACAATTAATTATCTTGACAGGCAGGTAATTAGTTTATTAAAATCAGTTTTATCCACAGAAATGCATTGGGATGATGGAGATTATGCAGACATTGAAATTGCCTTTCAGTTTTTCTATGCATTTGGTATGTTGGGCGCTGGCCGCATCATTGATAAGCTCGGAACTAAGATTGGTTATGCGGTCACAACGGGCTTATGGAGTGTCGCTGCAATCTGTCATGCATTCGCTTCGAGTGTGTTAGGCTTTGCAGTTGTTAGATCTTTTTTAGGGCTTACCGAATCAGGAAATTTTCCATCCGCAATTAAAACGGTTGCGGAATGGTTTCCCAAAAAAGAACGTGCATTGGCAACGGGAATATTCAATTCAGGGTCAAATGTTGGAGCGATTGTCGCGCCTTTAACTGTTCCTTTTATTGCGGTAGCCTGGGGATGGAAATGGGCTTTTATTCTTACCGGCTTAATTGGTTTTATCTGGTTGATCTTATGGTTTATTTTTTATGAAGTACCCCGAAAACAAAAGCGGCTTTCCGAAGACGAATTTAATTATATCCATAGCGATAAAGATGAAACAGAAGAGAAGGAAATCGCTGGTGCAAAAGTATCCTGGGGTAAATTATTAACTTACAAACAAACCTGGGCATTTGCAATTGGCAAATTTCTTACTGATCCCGTTTGGTGGTTTTATCTATTTTGGTTGCCCGATTTTTTAGAAAGTCAATACCATCTTACGCTTACACAAATTGCCATTCCGGTTGCTGTTGTATATATGCTTTCAACCATTGGAAGCATTGGCGGAGGCTGGATTCCATTGAAAATGATCAAAAATGGATTGCCTGTTTTCAGAGCCAGAAAAATGTCGATGTTAACTTTTGCAGCCTTGGTAATTCCTATTTTATTTGCGCAAATCGCAGGAAGCGTTAACATGTGGTTTGCCGTTTTTATAATCGGTTTGGCAGCGGCAGCACATCAGGCCTGGAGTGCGAATATTTTCACAACAGTTAGTGATATGTTTCCCAAAACCGCCACCGCATCAGTTACAGGAATTGGTGGAATGTTTGGTGGATTAGGTGGGCTCTTGCTCACGCTTTTGGTTCAAAAAGATATGTTTGTTTATTATCGTTCCATCGGTAAAATTGAAACGGCGTATTATATCATGTTTGCCATTTGCGCAAGCGCCTATCTTGTCGCATGGATAATTATGCAACTTTTAGTTCCGAAAATGAAACCCTTAGATTTATAATTCCGGTTAAAAAAAATCATTTAAAGTTATACAGTAAAGAAACAAATAATCGTTATTCTTGTTTTCTATTTAAGTCTCTTAAAATAAAATGGAGTATAACGGGTATGCACACACGACAAAATATAATCTCTAACTTTTATAATCTCTAACTTTTAATTCAGAAAACAATCGGCATAAGTGTTTTAATCAGCATCTAATATGGATATACACTTT
>Ga0207652_10000547_pt1 | contig 38079 bp, 28 predicted proteins | sample KBSC63BmetaG_FD_184334 | JGI IMG/M metagenome (GOLD analysis project Ga0207652, IMG submission 184334) | Corn rhizosphere microbial communities from Kellogg Biological Station, Michigan, USA - KBS C6-3B metaG (SPAdes) (version 2) | ecosystem: Host-associated > Plants > Roots > Rhizosphere ...
CTGCTTCAGCGAGAGACAGCCATCCTTTGTCCCGCGAATAGGTGCCGAGCAGAAGAGGGAAGGTGCCGTGCAGGCGAGGATGCGGCCGCCCCTTTACGTAGAAGCCGTCGCTGATAATCGTGGCAAATGGGTGCTGGAGAGACATCCGCAGGTTCTCAGCGCTCTGGTTGAAGCACAGCATGGTGGCGTCGCCTTCTTCTTCGTCCAGCAGATCAAGCACGACATCGGCTGGCTCTTGGTTGCGGTCTTCGGCGATCTGCTGCAAGGTTTTGCCGATGGCGTTGAGGTTCGCTTCCGATCCGACCGAAGAGATGTAAATGTCGGACCAGCGCCATGGGATGAAGCGCGCCAGTTCGTCCCGAATCTGTTGTCGCTGTTGCGGAGTCCGAAGCCGTTCCATCAGCCGGCTGATGCCGCCATCGAGCACGCTCTGCGACAGCAATTGGGTGAGCACGCTGGAGCCGGCGACGTAGGGGTAGCAGTCGAATTCCACATCGATGCCTTCAGCGTTCGCTCGTTCCATGGTGTCGATGGCTTTGGTCTGCAGATGCCAATTCGTTGCTCCAGCGGCCTGCAGATGCGAGATCTGCAAGCGTCCGCCGCTGTGGCGAGCAAGATCGATCTGTTCGTCGATCGCATCGACGAGGCCGGAGAAATAGGACCGGATATGGCTGGTGTAAATCTTTCCTTTGCGCGCTGTCACGTTGCAGAGGCGCTGCAGTTCCCCGGTGGGTGCGCTCGACCCGGGCGCATACATCAAGCCTGTAGAGAGGCCCGCGGCGCCCGCGTCCAGGGCCTCGGCAAGCAAGCTCTCCATGGAAGCTACTTCGGCTTCACTCAACGGGCCCTGCTTGCTGCCGGCGACCGCGATCCGCAACGAACCGTGCCCTACCAGGGAAACGACATTGGCTGTGCGACTCTCCGCGATGGCGCGGAGATAAGCTTCGGTGGAAGGCCAGCCCCACTCTTCGTCTCCGCAGAAAATGCCGTTGGCGAAGGAGCGCAACTCGCTGGGTTCCCGCGCAGGTGGATACGCTGAAAAGCCGCAGTTGCCGACCACCTCCGTAGTGACGCCCTGCAGCAGCTTCTCGGTGCGGCCCTGCAAAACCTGTAGATCGGAATGAGTGTGGGAATCGATGAAACCCGGCGCCAGGGTGAGACCTTTGCAATCGACTACAGTGGCGGATGGAGACTGGAGACCCGGCGCGATCTGAACGATGCGTTCTCCATGGGTAAGAATGTTTGCCTGGAACGGCGCCGAGCCGGTACCGTCCAGGATCGTCCCGTTCGAGAACAGATAATCCGCCAACTGCTCACCTCGCAGTCTTTCTAATGAACGTAGTATATATGTAATGGCACCACGATTTCGGCGATGCAGACGCCATCGAAAGGACAGGTTGATGAGTGAGGTTGAACGTATCCATGTAGGAGATGCCCCGACGCCGAAGGGGGCTTATTCGCAGGTTGTGCGTGCTGGAGATTTGCTCTTCGTTTCCGGTCAGGGACCGACCGATCCGTCAACGCAGGAATTGGCTCTCAGCGATATTCATGGAGAGACCCAGTTGACGCTGGAGAATGTGGAACGGATTTTGAAAGGCTGCGGTGCTGACCGGACTCATATCGTCCGGTGCGGCGTCTTTCTCGCTAATGCAGACGACTTCGCCGCAATGAACGAAACCTATGGCGCGTTCTTCGGCGGGCATCCGCCGGCCCGCACTACGATCCAGGCTGGAATGGTGGCGCCGGGTATGAAGATCGAGATCGACTGCATCGCGTACCTGCCGGAGAAAGCGGCGAGTTAGAACCTGCTACTGCATCGCCCGCTCGACGGCAGCGAGGGTATGGTCGATATCTGCGTCGGAATGCGCTGTCGACAAGTACCAGCGCCCGTCGGGCAGGGTAGTGATGCCTTCGTCCAGCAGTGCCAATGCGAAGTTGGAGTATTTCTGTTTGTCGGCCAGCAAGAGATCGCGATAGTTGCGCGGCTGCGTCGTGGTGAAAGACAAATGGAACACCGGACCTTCGCCGGCGACACATACCTGATGACCGTGGCCGCGTAGAACATCCGCTATGCCGTCGCGCAATGTTTCACCGCGGCGAAACAGGTTCGCGTAAGTCGTGTCGGCATTCTGTGTGAGATAGGTAAGCGCCGCACGGGCCGCTGAGAGCGCGATCAAATTTCCGTTGAGCGTGCCGGCGTGGACGACGTATCCACGCTCGATCAATTGCATGAAAGGCAGCTTGCCCGCTAGCACACTCAACGCCGTGCCTGCTCCCACAGCCTTGGCATAGGTGGCGAGGTCGGGAGTGACTCCGTAGAAGCCTTGCGCGCCGGCGATGCCGAGACGAAATCCTGTGATGACCTCGTCGAAAATCAGCAGCGCGTCGTGCTCTTGCGTGATGTTCCGAAGGAATTCGAGGAAGCCAGGCTCGGGTGCGATGCAACCGTTGTTGCACATCAGCGGTTCGCAGATCAGCGCGGAGATTTGTCCTTCATTCCGGGCGAAGGCCTCGCGCACGCTGTCCTTGTCGTTCCATTGCGCAATGACGGTATTGCTCGCCGGCAATTGGCCCTCGCCTTCGTGGATGGGCTTGCTCGAACTGGCAACGATTTGCTGTGCGGACGGATGATAGCTGAGTAACACGCTGTCGTCCCAGCCATGGTAATGGCCTTCGAACTTGATGAACTTCTTGCGGCCCGTTGCGGCACGGGCGAGACGCAGGGCGACCTGCACGATCTCGGTGCCGCTGTTGGCAAAACAGACCCGGTCCGCGCAGGGAATGATCTGTGTCAGGAGTTCTGCTACTTCATATTCCAGATCGTGTTGAGCGCCAAACGTAAGGCCCCGCCGGACTGCTGCCTGGATCGCCTCGACGACTTCCGGAGGAGCGTTGCCGAGGATGTTCGGCCCCCACCCGAGGGTGTAGTCCAGATAGGAATTTCCATCGACATCGGTGAGTATGGAGCCCTCGCCATGCGAATAGTAGAGCGGATACGGCCGGGCCGAGCGGCGTAATCCACTGGAAACTCCACCGGCAAGACTGCGCGACGCTCGATGCCAGCGGTCGAAGGAGCCAGCCGTCTTATGGCGCACATTTTCCTCATGAAAGGACGGGGAAAACGTTTGCGTTTGCTCGATTGGGTTAGGCAAGAGATCCTCTAACGTATTTTTGTATTGAACCAAACATGTTTCCATTGGTCACAATGGATTTATACTGAGGCGAGCAACTGGGCAAAGTCAAGCGGAAGATTTTATAGAGTGCAGAATTAATCGAAGTGCGGTGAGGAGATGCTTTGTCCAACTGTGCTGGACCCTCGGAACTGAAACGCGTCCTGGGATTGTGGGACCTGGTTTTCTACGGCATCGTGCTGATTCAGCCGATCGCCGCGGTGGGGCTGTTTGGCATTGCGCAACAGTTGTCGCGCGGCCACATGGTGACTACGGTGCTGATCGCGATGTGCGCCATGATGCTGACCGCCGTTAGTTATGGCAGGATGGCGGCGGTCTATCCGTCGGCTGGCTCAGCGTATACGTTCGTGTCGCGAGGTCTGAACGTCCACCTCGGTTTTCTGGCCGGTTGGGCGATGGTGCTGGACTACCTGATTCTGCCGATCGTCAGCACCGTCTACGCCGCGCTCACCCTGACACGCATCGTTCCGCATGTGCCGTTCGCAGTGTGGGTGCTGCTGCTGATTTCGTTCACCACGTGGTTGAACTTGCGGGGCATGCGCTCGACGGCGAAATCGAACATCATTCTGCTGGTGGCGATGTGCATCGTGATCGCTGCGTTTTTCATCCTGTCGATTCGATACCTTGCCCTGCACGGCGGAGCTGTCGCGTTGTTCAGCATGGAGCCGATCTACAACCGCGCAACGTTTCATCTGCGCGACGTTTTGACCGCGACATCGTTCGCCGCTCTTACGTACATCGGGTTCGACGGCGTAACGACGCTGTCGGAAGATGTAAAAAATCCGCGCCGCAATGTCCTGATCGCAACCGTGCTGGTTTGCGCGCTTACGGGTCTTTTCAGTTCCGTGCAGATCTATCTCGCTGCTCGCGTGTGGCCTACGTACAATAATTTTCCCAATGCGGAGACGGCGTTTCTGGACGTGTGCGGACGGGCCGGCGGCGTGTGGTTGTTCCAGGCCATGGCGATCACACTGTTTGTGGCTTGCGTGGGCACGACGCTCACCGGACAGGTTGGCGCAGCGCGTCTCCTCTACGGCATGGGCCGCGACGGTGTATTGCCGCGTAGGACTTTTGGACGGTTGAGCGCGAAGACCAATACGCCGGCGTTCAACATTGTGCTGATCGGAGTGATTACGCTGGTTGGGGCATTCACACTTAGCTAAGAGCATGCAGCGGAGGTGTTGAACTTTGGCGCCTTCCTGGCGTTCATGGGTGTGAACGCGGCGGTAGTAAAGACGTTTTATGTCGAAGGTCGCAAGCGCAATCTCGTGACCGATATTCTTGCACCGGTTGCCGGCTTTTTATTTTGCGCGGCCATCTGGTGGAGTCTGCCGGCGCTCGCTAAGTGGATAGGGGCAGCGTGGGTCCTGCTGGGGTTCATCTACCTCGCAGTATTGACGCACGGCTTTCGTCGCGCGCCTGCACGGCTGGATTTCGCCGAACAATGAGTGGGGAGAAGAAAATGAGCGTTGAAGAGCGTGTTTTAGGCAACGTTGCGGTCATCGGACTGGGGTTGATGGGACGCAGTATTTGCGCCTGCCTGTTGGCTGCGGGCCATCGCGTCACGGGCGTTACCAACGACCTGACGGGCAGCGTCACAGTGCCGCAGCGCATTCACGAACTGCTGATCGAGATGCGCGATGAGCAACTATTGCTCGCGGACGTCGACAGCACGATGCGGAGTTTTACGTTGACGGACAATCTCGATGACGCGGCGGATGCGGAGGTCGTGATCGAGTCTGTCACGGAAGACCTCACGCTAAAGAGGGCATTGCTGCGGGATGCGGAGCGTGTCGTTTCCGCGACGTGCACCCTCGCGTCCAACACCTCCGCGCTGCCGGTATCGCTGCTGCAGGAAGGAGCAAAGCACCCGGAACGCATCGTGGGAATTCACTGGGACGAGCCCGCGCACGTGACGCGCTTCATGGAGATTATCCCCGGCAAACTGACATCGCAGGCATGTCTCGATCGCGTGGCGGCGATGGCGCCTCTGTGGGGCAAAGAGCCTTCGACGCTGCGGAAGGAAATTCGCGGCTTCATCACTAATCGAATTTCGTATGCCATGTTTCGCGAAGCGTGCCATCTGGTGGATTCAGGTGTCTGCACCGTTGAGGACGTGGACCGCTCGCTGCGCAACGATGTGGGATGGTGGATCCCGTTTGCGGGACCATTTCGTTACATGGACCTGATGGGTGTGGAGGCCTACCATCGCGTCATGGCTGACTTGTTGCCGGACCTTTCCACCGGCCGAGAGATTCCGAAGCTGATGCGAGACGTTGTGGAGAGCGGTGGGCGTGGCATCTCCAACGGGCGAGGCTTTTACAACTACACCGAGGAGGAGGCGAAGCTGTGGGAGTCGCGCTTCGTAGAGTTCAACTACAAGATCCGCAGGTTAACGGCAGAGTATGCCGAGGTAATGCCGCCTTTTTCCGCGGAGTCTTGATGCCGCGAAATGCAGGTTCGACCTAATTGGGTGACGCGATCTGCTGGAGTGTCGGAAGCGGGTCGCCGGTCTTGAACCCGATGCGCAAATCTTCGAAGTTGTCCTGTGCATGACGCCAGAATTGATACTCCGCATCCCATCGTCCCAACGCTGTTCCAAGACGATACGGGGCGTATTGCTGTTGCCACGCAGCTTTGTAGATTTCTTTCGTCTCCGTGATGCCGTCCAGCATGTCCATCGCGCGACTGTGCGTCTGGTTCGAGATACCCTGCTCAAGGACATCCATCAACTGCGCGCGCGTGGGACGAGCGGGAAGGGTTTTCCAGCCGGCCGAAATTTCAGCTGCGTAGAGGAACTTCATGCCTGCCAGATCGATGATCTGCGCACCAGCGATAAAGCTGCCAAGGTGTGGGGTGTCCGGAGCGGCAGCCTTGATGGCGTAGAGATGCTCCAGCGCATCTTCGGCGTGCAGGCGGCTCTGGCGAAGATCTTCCGTCCTGGCTGGGAGCGACTGCAATGAGGATTTGCTGAAAGGGTTCTTCCACAGCGCGACGAAGGTCTCGTCTCCGATCGCTTTTTGCAGGCTCGTCTCTGCGGCCTCCAGACTGTTCAGCGCGGCGGAGAAATCCGCAGCAACGGCGGGTGCATATTGAATGCGGCTGTAGTCCGCGAAGAATGTGGACGGCTGCATGGGAGCTTGCTGCCACGCCGCGGCGTCGCCGTATGCGATGCCGGGCCATGACATCTGCAGAAGCACCTGGTCGTCGTCTGTCCACAAAGTATTGAGCAAACCAAGCGAATGCGACTTACGGCCCGCGGCGAGAAAGGTGTCGATATTGGCAAAGCTGGTTGCGAAGTCAGGGCCGATCTGGTTCCAGCTTGTGACGCCGGTCGTGACAATGTGTGGAATGTGTTCGGCGGCCAGAGGGGCGAGCCAGCGTTTGTATTCGGGATCGGGCGTTGCCTCGTAACACCAGGGGAGAGCGATCAGACCTTTCGGAAGACGCGGGACGATACCCGGAATCTTGACCATGATGTCGGCGTAGGCCGTGACGGTCTTGCCTTGCGCCTGGAACAGGTCGGTTACGGTAGTGAGCTGCTGGATGAAAAGCTGAACGGGACTTGCATTGCCACCAGCTTTCTCGGCGGCCTTTTGGATGCTCCATGTTTCATCAAAGCCGACGTCGACAAACTTGCTGGGAAATAATTCGCCGAGCTGCGCGGCCCAGTCCTGAAGGATTGCCTTGACCCGGGGGTCGTTGGGGTTGAACTCTACGCCATGAGGAAAGTCAGCGAGATCGGAGTACTTTTCGATACGGAAGAGATCGTGGAGATGGCCATACATCTCAACTGCGGGGACCACGTCGATATGCCGCTCGCGAGCGTAAGCGACGATGTCTTTTATCTGCTGCTGGGTGAAACGCGCGTGCGGATCGAGCAGCGGGTAGCCTCGCAACTCGATGTTTCCTTCTGAGTAGAAGAAATACTGATTGCCTTTCCACCGTGCCATGAAGTCAAGCTGGCGTTCGACTTCATCGAAGGTCAGCATCGGCCCCTCGCTGCCGGCGTCCATCAGTATTGCCCGATAGCTGAGGGCCGGCCAGTCGTGCACCTTCGCAAAGGGCAGGCGGAAATTGCCATGTGCATCCCGCTCCACCATTTGCAGCAGCGTTTGCACGCCATAGAACACGCCGGCGGAGGAGCGCGCGTTGATGGACACCCCATCGCGCGCAACCGTGAGTGTGTAGGCCTCGCGAGAATCTGGCCCCGGCATTTCGTTCGGCGCGGGGAGAGCGTCGATCTCGCCCGTGCGCTCCAGTCGTATGGATAGACCTTTCGCTATCTTGCAGGCACGGACAGTATTGTGGAGACCGCGCATCAATGTTTGCGCTGCAAATTCGTCTTCCTTTGCGAAAGGTTTGGCTCGCGCGATACATAGATCGCTGACGTTCAGCGAGCCAGCGCCGTATTCGATCTGCGCCGGAGCGGGAAGAAGCCGCTGGTGGACTGCTTGCGCTGGCAGTAGTAGCGAACTCATCGCGAGGGCAGCGAAAAGGAGAAGATGGACCGGAAGCGATTTCATGTTGCAGTACTCCATGGTGGCATTTTCAAAACAGAACAGCGGGTGTCAGCTTTGGGCCGCGAAGTGCTGTAAGGCAGGCAGCGATGGCATGATCCATTATTCCGTGTTCCATATGAAAGACAACAATGCTGCTATTGACATGATATCTCACCAGCACGAGTATAGATTGGTGTCAGGGATTTTCGCGTGTCCTGACGGATTGGCTTTCGCCGTTGTTGTGGAGGATGTATGAAATATCTGGGGCTCCTGTTGCTTCTGGTCTCCGGCGTTTCCCGTGCGCAGGACCTTCGTGCGGGTACGGCAGAAGTGGATATTACGCCTCCGGTGGGAGCTGCGCTGGCCGGTTCCTACACCAACCGCTACGCAACGGGGACCCATGATCCTCTGCACGCGAAAGCGGTCGTGGTCGAGCAGGGTGGAACGAAAGTGGCGATGGTGGCGTGCGACCTGGTCTCATTGCCGCGAGAACTTTCCGAGGATGCTCGGGCGATCGTTGCGAAGAAGATCGGGCTTGCCGGGGACCATGTCATGATTAGCGCCACGCATGCGCACACCACACCCGTCATTCTGACGAACCCTTCACGCTACAACCTGGAGGGCGAACCGAAACGCATTGCCGAGGAATATACAAAGGATCTTCCAGCAAAAATTGCCGACGCTATCCTGCGTGCCAACGCAGCCTTGCAACCGGTGCAGATGCGCGCCGGCGTGGGGGAAGAAACGACACTCGGTTTCAATCGCCGCTACTTTATGAAAGACGGTTCCGTCGGTTGGAACCCAGCCAACCTGAATCCAAATATCGCACGTCCTGCAGGCCCTGTGGACCACGGGTTGCCGGTGTTGTATTTCGAATCTGCGGATGAGAAGCCGGTCGCCGCCTACGTGAACTTCGGAGTGCACCAGGACACCACGGGCGGCCTGCTGTTTTCCGCGGACTACTCGTACACGCTGGGCAAGATACTGAAACTGGCTAAAGGAGATGACTTTTTTACGCTGTTTACAATCGGCGCGGCGGGCAATGTGAACCACATCGATGTGTCGCGAAGGCAACCTCAGGGCGGTTACACCGAAGCGGCGCGGGTCGGCGCTGTGCTGGCGGGCGATGTTTTGAAGACGATCCAGACAGCCCCGGTGGTGGCCGCGCCGGTGATCCGCGTCAGTGATCGCATTGTGAAAATTCCTGTGCCGCGATATAGCGAAACCGAGATAGCGGCCGCGAAGCGTGTGCAGGCGAGCTTTGGAAAGCCGGGTGCGGCGCCGTTTCTTGAGTTGGTGAAAGCAGCGCGAGTTCTGGAATTGAATGCTCGCCACGGAGAGCCGCTGGATGCCGAGGTGCAGGTGTTTACGTTCGGCGACCAGGTCGCTGTCGTGGGTTTTCCAGGCGAGATGTTTGCCGAGTTCGGGCTGACGCTGAAGGAAGACTCGCCGTTCCCGGTCACGATCGTTGCGGAGCTTGCCAATGGAGCATTTACGTACATTCCAAACCGCATCGCGTATGAAGAAGGGAACTACGAGCCGACGAGTTCGCGGTTGCCGGAAGGCGGTGGAGAGATGTTGCTGGACTCGGCCGAGGAGCAGTTATTGAAGCTGGCGCACAGAAATGTCGACGGCAAGTGAGCCGAGCATGAACGTAGAAGATTGCCGGTGATGAAATCGGGTCGAATGGTATTATGTCCAGTAGTTCCATTCGTCCATTACTAGACATTGTCCACTCCTGGCACATCTCCGACCGCTGAAAAGGGCCCGAACGTCTATTCCGTTCCCGCCATCCATCGCACCCTCGACATCATTGAAGCGCTGATCAAGCTGCGCACGATTACGGTGAGCGAGGTCAATCATCAGTTCAAAATTCCTAAGAGTTCGGCGTATGCGATTCTGCAAACGCTGAAAGCCCGTGGGTACGTGCACAAGGACGAACTCGACCGCTATTCGCTCAGCCTGAAACTGTTCAGCCTGGGCAGCGAGTTGATTGCCGGTATCGACCTACGCAAGTCGACATATTCTCTGCTGAAAGAGTTGGCCGACAAGGCGCAGATTACCGCCCACATCGCCGTGCTGGAAGGCAATCGCTCGGTGTACATCGAGAAGATCGAAGTGATGGCAAGCATCCGGCTAAGGACCGAGGTCGGAAGGACGCTACCGTTGCACTCGACGGCGATAGGAAAATCGTTGCTGGCGTTTCGTCCGGAAGATGAGATCGATCACATCCTCAACACGCTGCCTTTGCCAGCGTTGACGCCCAAGACCATCACCGATCCGGAACTGCTGAAGAAAGAGTTGGCGCGTGTGCGGGTGCAGGGATATTCGGTAGCCAACGGGGAAAACGAGGTTGATACATGCGCTGTCGGCGCGCCGATTTTCGGCAGCGGCGGCCGCATTCTTGCGGCAGTCAATCTGGGGGCAACGACCCTACAGATGCGGCCCAAGGACATTCCGCGGCTCGGCGCGCTGGTGCGCGAGTACGGCCTGAAAATGTCCGAGCGCCTCGGGTACCACCCGTCTAGCCATAACCCAGGGCTTTGATATTGGCGGCAGCCTGCTCCTGTATTTTCTTGTAAAGACTATTGCCGTGGGAATCGATCGCTACGATGAGCGGACCGAAGTCCTTCACGCGAAACTTCCAGAGACATTCCGGCATAAGGTCTTCCCACCATACTTGTTCGATCTCCTCGATCTGCAGCGTCTCAAGCGCTGCCGCACCGCCGACGATGGCGAGATAGACTGCGCCGAAGCTTTGCATCGCCTCCACACTGGGTTGTAGCAGGCCTCCTTTGCCGACGATGGCGCGCACGCCATATTGGTTTAGCAGGCCGGGAACAAAACGGTCCATGCGCGGGCTGGTTGTCGTGCCGATGGAGATTTTCTCGAAGGTGCCGTCGGGCCGCTTTCTGACCCCGGGCGCCGTGTGGATGCAAACGGCGCCGGTGAGGTCGGCCGGAGGAGCAACGCCTTCGTCGAAGATGCGGTGCTGGGTCGCATCGCGGATGCCGAACAGTGTGCCGTCAAGGTAAACTCGGTCTTCGAGTTGTAGCTGGCGCATGGTCGCTTCGTCGAACGGTGCGCGGAGATGATATTCGCTCATTGTCTTCCTGTCCTATGCTGTGGCGCCGACGAGTTCGTCCTGCGGGTTAGTGATTTCGGGAACTTCATCCTGGGGAAAGCGTACTTCGCCAGTCGCGGTAATCACCGCTTCGGCGCGCTCTCCGCGCCAGCATTGCATGTTCACGGCCACCGGGTTCTGGCTGATGTGGGTGTGAGCCCAGTCGATGTGTACGGCGAGCGCTGTGGTGGCTCCGCCGAGCCCCTGGGGCCCGATGCCGGTCTGGTTGATCTCGCGCAGCAGTTCTTCTTCGAGAAGGGCAACGTCGGGATCGGGGTTCTTCGTGCCGATCTTGCGAAAGCTGCTGGCGCGCTTTGCGAGACCAGATGCAACGTCCGACGTCCCGCCTAGACCTATGCCGACGATCACCGGCGGACATGGCCGGGCGCCGGATTCGAAGACGCATTGCAGGACAAATCTATGGATGCCGCGGATTCCATCCGAAGGGTTGAGCATCTTCAGGAAGCTCATATTTTCAGAGCCCGATCCCTTGGGTGCGAGCTGCAATTCGATCTCGCTGGAGCCGGCGACAAAGTCAAAATGTACGACGGGAATTCCAACGCCGGTGTTGGTCCCGGTGTGTTTGCGTGTGAGTGGATGCACGGTGTTGGAACGCAGTGGACGCTCGCGCGTGGCCCGTGCACAGCCGCGGCTAAGGGCTTCCTGCAGCTCCGGAATCGATACCGGAGCGTCGCTGCCTACCGTGACGTGGAAGATGGGCAGCCCGGTGTCCTGGCACACCAGCGTGTGGTCGCGATCGGCCACTTCGATGTTGTTCAGGATCGTGAGCATCATCTGGCTGGCGGTCTCGTTTTGTTGTTCGATCTCCGCTTTCTGTCCGCGTGCCAGAGCGGAGCGAATGTCCTGCGGAATTTCCTGCAGAGCGCGAATGTAAAGCTCGCAAGCCGTTTGTTCTATGGTGTCGTAGATAGATGCCATGCTCGGGTCCTTGGTTAAGTTGTGGCCACCGCAGGTTCCAACTCCGGCGGAATCATGCGGTGGAAGTTGATGGGTATATAACTCACGTCCATGGCGCCGTCCTGTTGCTGGAGGCGAATTCGTTTCAGCCAGCGCGGGTTGTTAGCTGGAAAATCCGAACGATAGTGCGAGCCGCGACTCTCTTCGCGCAGCAGGGCTCCGCGAGCGACCAGTGCTGCATTCAGGCAAATATTGGTGACGTCCAGGGCTTCGTTCCAACTCATGTTGAACGCAACATCGGGGCCGGCGACCTGCCGCCTGCTGCGATCGTGGATCGTTTCGAGTTGAGCCAGAGCGGCTTCGAGATCCGGTCCGTTGCGCACCAGGCCCACCTTTTCCCACATGAGATTTTCAATCTCGCGCCGCAAGACATTGGGATGTTCGCCTTCGGTCGTTCGCAGCGGCGCACTCCATTTGGAGCACAACTCCCGTACGTAGGCGCTGGACGCATCCTGCAGCTTTGCAGGGAGAAGTGACTGCGACATCACGTCGCCCGCGTGCGCGCCGAACACGATCGACTCTGCGACACCGTTGCCACCGAGCCGGTTAGCCCCATGCACACCCGAAGCATCTTCACCGGCCGCGAACAGACCTTCGAGTGTGGTGCGGCACTCGGTGTCGATATACACGCCGCCCATCTGGAAGTGCGCGCTGGGCGATACCTCGACCTGGCCATGCAACATGTCGAAACCGTTGTCGCTGCAGCGCTCCACCATCCCGGGAAAGTTGTCGAGAAGGAATTTCTCTCCGAGATGCCTCGCATCGATGTAAACGCCACCATTTGGTGTGCCGCGGCCGGCCATGATTTCCATGTAGCTGGAACGCGACACGACATCGCGTGTGGCCCGCTCGGCCTTGGGATCGTAGCGCTCCATGAAGCGCTCGCCCTTTCCGTTGATGAGCCATGCACCCGCGCCGCGCAGGCCTTCTTCGAGCAGGCCCCCGGTTGCGATCGACTTTCCGACAAGCAGGCCGGTGGGATGAAACTGCAGCATCTCCGTGTCGCTGAACGCAGCGCCGGCGCGCCAGCCCATGGCCATGCCGTCGCCGGACTTTTCGAGCGAGGGCGACGATATGCGATACATCCGTGCGCCGCCGCCGGTCGCGAGAAGAACAGCGCGAGCGTTGACTGTGATAAATGTCCCGGTGCGCGTTTGCAACAGCAGAGCGCCGGTCACGCGGTCTGCGGAAAGCAGCAGGTCCAGACCGCGCGTTTCTTCCAGCACCCTCACTGGGCTTTCAAGAATGTAGTCGCGAAGATTCGACATGATCTCAATGCCCGTAAGGTCGCCGCGATGGACGGTGCGGTCAAAGGACTGGCCCGCAAACGGCTTCTGGTGGACGGTGCCGTCGGGATTGCGATCGAACATGCAGCCGACCCGGTTCTCAAGTTCAATGATGCGCTTGGGTGCTTCGTTCACCAGCATCCAGGCCAGGTCCTGATCGTTCAGGTATCCGCCGCCGCGAATGGTGTCGCCGAAGTGGCGCTCGAACGAGTCCGCCGGATTCAGGACGGCGTTGAATCCTCCCTGCACCATGCGCGTGCATCCGCTCTGCCCCAGCAGGCCTTTGACGACGACGGTGATATCGAGACCCGGCTCACGGGTGTGGGCATGCAGCGCGGCCATCAGGCCGGCCCCACCGGCGCCGAGGATCAGTATGTCCGTATTGAGTGTCTCGATGTTCATAGGTTATGAAATGCCGTGATCCCCCAGATCGCCCATGCCACTCCCACACCAAAAAGCAGGACGAGCGTAGCGGTTGCAGCGCGCGGGCCAACTTTTCCGAAGTCGAGGATGATGCCGTAGAGGCCATTGAGCCCGTGGTACAGCGCGATTAGCAGGAAGCTGATGTCGATTGCCTGCCACCAGGGGTTCGAAATGCGCGACAGGATAACGTCGTAGGTAAGGTCACCGCGCATCAATGTGGCGGACATGAAGTGCTCTACCCAGAAGTGGGCGATCAGCAACGGCACCAGCAAGGCTCCGGTGATTCTCTGCATGTACCAGGCGAATGCATTCCGTGACATGGCTATCTCTCCCAAACCGAATGCATGAAAAGGGGAAGGGCTCCGGCGATGAAAATCAGCGCCCCGATGACCACGGCAAGGCCCCAGAAGAGTCGTTTCTGGTGGCGGGTTGCGACCCCGAAGTCGATGACCATGATGCGAATTCCATTGAGCGCGTGCAGAATCACTATGCCCAGCAAACCAATCTCCAGCAGCCGGAAGAGCGGGTTCTTGAAGGCGTCCATCGCGTGGTTGAACGCTAACGGACCGCCACTGATCTCGTGGACCGTATGCACGTGCAGCAGGAGATAAAAGAGCAGCAACAAACCCGTTACGCGCTGCATGAAGTACGCCGTCATGCCGATCAGCGGCGACAGGTACGTTTTGATGAGAACGCGTGGCGGGATCACGATTCCAGCTCCCCATTCTTGAGCAACAACCGGCGCTTGAAGAAGCCGATGCTCTCGGTAAGATCGATGCCCTTGGGGCAGACCGCCACGCAGTTCATCTGGGTGTGGCAGCGCCAGACACCGTCCTGCGAACTGTCGAGAATTTCAAGCCGCTCTGCGCGTGCTGTGTCGCGTGGGTCGAGCACTCTGAGCAGCGCCTTGTTGATAGCGGCCGGCCCGAGATAGTGCTTGTTGGTAGCCAACACACCGCACTCGGAAAAACAGAGTCCGCAGGTAATGCAGTCGCGCTTGCCGTCGGTGTGTTGCGCGTACGCCGAGTCCTCCGGAACAATCGCAAGCTCCTGCGATTCAGCGTCGCGCGAGCGCATCGCCGGAAGAACCTTTCGCCACTGCTCGAAGAAGGGTGCGAGCGAAATCACCAGATCGCGGATCACGGAAAGATGCGGCAAAGGCGCGAGGAAAACGTCTTTCCCATCCAGTTCGGTAAGCCGCGTCTTGCAGGCGAGCCGCGACACGCCGTTGATTTGCATGCCGCAGGTGCCGCACATCCCGACGCGGCAGGAACAGCGGAAAGCGATGGTCGGGTCCTGCTGTTGCTGGATGGAAAACAGCGCATCGAGCACCGTGAGTTCGGGCGAGCACTCCAGGGTGTAGTTCTGCCAGCGGCTTTTACTTCCGCTGCTTGACCGATTTATAAAGATGCGCCTGTTCATTTGGTAGAACATCCGTCCCGCATATAAAACACTAGTGAGCTTTCCCCTGTCAAGAGTTTTGTCGTCTCTTGCACATGTCTTGCGTGTCACCAGAGGTGCTTGCAGAATCTGTTCGTGTCTGGAGTCGAACTAGGACTTCGGTTTCTCAGCACTCATTGTGTTTTCGAGGATGCCGATGCCCGCGACTTCTACTTCCACACGGTCGCCAGCCCTGAGAAACACGGGGGGATTGCGGCACGAACCGATGCCTGCAGGCGTTCCCGTGCTGATCACGTCTCCGGGCTCCAGCACGAGTGTCTGCGAAAGAATGGAGATCAGTGCGGCTGGCCCGAAGACCAGGTTCTTGGTGTTGGAGTGCTGCCGCTCCTCGCCGTTGACGCGCAGCATGACTTCCATATCCGCGGCGTCCGCAATGTCATCCGCAGTCACCAGCCAGGGACCCAGCGGGCCGAAACCATTGCAGTTCTTTCCGCGAAACCATTGCTTGTCGAGACGTTGCAAGTCGCGAGCGCTGACGTCGTTCATGATGCTGTACCCGGCGATGCATTCGCCAGCTTCGGCTTCGGAAACGCGATCGGCGCGGCGGCCGATGACGACTGCAACTTCGGCTTCGTAGTCGACCATGTCGGTGATGGCAGGAATGGGAACTTCGGCCCCATGCGTCACGACAACGGTCGGAAGCTTGGAGAAAAATATGGGCGAGGTTGGCGGCGGAACATTGTTTTCAGCCGCGTGATCGGCGTAGTTCAGCCCCACGCAGAAAATCTGTGCATCACGCTCTACCATCGGTGCGTGCTTCAGGCTGCTCAGGGCCATGGCAGAGGAGGGATCGCCAACAACCTGGTCGCGAAGGCTCTTGATGCGTTCGCGTGCCGCATCGCCGGCGGCCAGCCACTTGCCAACGGTTGAGAAATCGGGGTCGCCGTTCGAAGCACTGGACAGGTCAAACACGAGGTTGTCTTCGACCAGGCCCATCGCCCGTGCACCGTCAGAGTTATAGAAATTCAGCAGCTTCATATCTTATTCACCATGCGCAAAAAGTTGATGCGAAGAATCTGCTCCTTCGCGGTATCTGAAATGTTGGAGGTCAGCACGCGACCGATCGTCATCGCGGCTTCGAGAAACGGCAGGTCCGAACCGAACAGAATTCGCTCGGCGCCGAGGCGTTCGACGCAGTGCTCGAGGATCAGGCGGTGGTTCTGCGAGCCGGAAAGATCGAGGAACAGATTGCTCGCACTCTCCGCGGCTTCGATGGCCTGCAGATAGCCGCGCCACGTAACGCCGGAGTGTCCGAGGAGGATGCGCGCGTGCGGATGAGCCTTCGCAATGGCCGGAAACAGCAGCGGGCCGCAGTTCGGATCGGAATCCCAGGTATGCACCAGCACCACAGCGCCGGTAGCGTTCGCATACTCCCAGATCGGCTGATAGTGCTTGCCGGTCACCGGATACTTATGCAGGCCGGGATGAAACTTGATGAGCGGCGGCGAATGGAAATGGGACCACTTCTCCAACTCGGCCACTCCCTGGCCGGGAGGGTTGGGATTCACCGTGATGTAGCCAAGAAAGCGGTCAGGATACTTCTTAATGACCGGCGCGATTTCAGCATTGCCGCGAGGACAATCGTTGTAGCAGGCCAGGGTGGATGTGATGGCGAGCAACTCGATGTTGAGATGGTCCATGACGGCGATCATCTCTTCGGGCTCAGCTTTATACGATGGAAAGTCGGGATGGGTGCCGAGGTGGCCGTGGCAATCGGCGATGGCGATAGGCGATCTCATTGCGCGCCCCCGAAACTCGCAGCAGCCAGCAGCCTGCGCAGATTGCCACCGGCAACAGCAAGGCGATCATCGTCCGAAATGCGGGAACTCGACAGCACACCCAGCGATGAAGCCGGCGTATACAACGGTAGCCGTGTGCCAAATAGCAACCGTTCGGCGCCGTGACTTTCAACGAACGCCTCTAGCTGCCGATGTGCCAGGTAGGTTGCGGAATCAAAATGCAGAAGCGGATAACGTTTCAGAAGCGGAAAGAGATAGCGGTCCGCTCGGTAGCCAGTTTCAAGCAGGACGAGCGGCAGCCGCGGGAAGTTGTCCAACAGCGATGTCAGCCCTGGCCAACCGATGTCGGCAAGCGTGATCAGCGTCACCACGGAATGCTGTTGAAGATAGTCGAACATTCCTCCAGCCGACCATCCTGCAAGAGAGAAATTATGCTGCGTCGGACCGGGAGTGACGCGCACTGCCGCAGGCTTGCGTAGCGCGAGTGCCGCAAGAGACTGTGCATCGGGCATCACAGCCCACGCCGGCGTCATCCTGTCTGCGGCGATCTCCGTGGCAAGAGTCTCGTTGCCCGATGCGGCCTCATACTCCTCCGACTCCCAGTGTGAAACCAGCGCGCGGCGAATGAAGAAGCGGTCCATCTCCGCAAGCAGACCAGCGGTATCGAGAGCGAGTTCGCCGTGTACCCCGGAGGAGCCGAGACGCGCGTTCACATCGAACAGGTTCCAGTCCGCGGCATCGTTGAACAGCGATTCGGACAAGACAACTCTCCTGGGGAAATAGGTGCGGCGTTACTTTGAAGCCCCAACTGCTTCCAGCGAGGGCACCGACGATGCCAGGCGCTGGACCTTTTTGAAGGCTTCGATGATGTCGTCGACATCCTTGCGATCGCCGAGAAAGACGGTGTGATTCAGCCAAATGCCATCGCGGCAAACCTTTTCCGCTTCGGGCAATTGTAGACTCGCGTAATCCTGACCGGCGTGCCATTCGCTGCAACGTGCAAGCATGGCCTGCTGGTCTGTAAAAACGGGATTGCGATAGAGCGGAGCAGGATACGTGGCCTTACAGGGAATACCTTCCGCGTTCATCGCGCGAATGACGGCGTCGCGGTCGAGACCGCCAAACGCTTCGGGGTGGTAACGCAGCGTGAGCAGATAATACGGATGCTGCTCGATGCGGGGATCGTCTTCCATCAGAGTGATGCCGGGGACATCTTTCAAACCCTCGCGGAAGTGCGCGACGTTATCCGTCCGCAGTTGCGTCTGCGCCGGCATCCTCTTCAACTGCTCGCATAAGACTGCGGATTGAAATCCAGTCATGCGGTAGTTGGTCCCAAGCGTATAGTGGTCGAACCAACCGCCGTCGCGTTTGCGGCCCTGGTTGCAGTAGTTCCAGCACTTCTCGATGATTTCGGCAGAGCGGCTCAGGATCATTCCGCCTTCACCGGCGGTGATCAGCTTGAATGACTGGAAGCTGAATGTTGCCACATCGCCCCAGCCACCGACCGGCACACCGCACCAGCGCGCTCCATGGGCGTGCGCAGCATCCTCAAGCAATGCTAGTCCGTGCCGCTTCGCGAGTGCTTGAAACGCATCCATTTCGGCTGGCCGCCCGCCGAAGTGAACCACGACAATGGCGCGCGTCCGCGGCGTGATGGCAGCTTCCGCAGCCTGCACGGAGAGGTTGAGCGTTTCGGCGTCGATGTCGGCAAAAACTGGGGTCGCGTTGCACAGAAGAATGGCGCTCGCAGAGGCAACAAACGTATAGGGCGGAACGATAACTTCATCCCCGGGACCGACGCCCAGTGCTCGCAGGGCCACTTCGAGAGCCACAGTACCGTTGGAGCAGGCTACGGCATGCGGGAGATCGTGATAGCGCGCGAAGCTGCTCTCGAGCTCTTTTACGCTCTCGTGATAACCGCCCCACTGGCGGCTGTGCAGGACACGGAGCAGTGCCTCTTCTTCGTTGTGGTCATACTGCGGCCACGGTGCAAAAGGCTGGGTTCGTACCGGAGTACCGCCAAGCATCGCGAGAGTCACGAGCGCTTCCTTTCGTCGTCAAGAACCTTGCCGCCGCACGTTCGGCCCATCATATCGCCGATTTCCGATTCTGCTTCCAGCCAATTCTGTTCTATATGTAAAACGACTATTCGATAAGGTAATTTACGGTACTCTTCAAGTCAAGCACTCGGCGAGCATCGTGATATGAATTTGTTGGAGACAGACATATGAAGCGGCGACAATTTCTGCTCCGGGCGGCAGCGGCGGGAACCACCCAAATCGTAACGAGTGGGGTCGGTCTGCGCGCCATGGCGGCGGATTCGCCGGCCAAGGATGTGCATGAAACTGACGCCCAGCATCTGCTGGGCTATACCCTCTCCCAGCTTCGCCAGCTTTATCATCGCGATCTCTTCGAGGACTGGCTGCCGTTTATGGAGCGCCACGTCCTCGATCAGGAGTACGGCGGCTTTCTGTGCAATACAGACTTCGACGGCACGCATACCGACATGGAGAAGGAAGCCCTGTTCGAAGGCCGTGGAGTCTGGGTCTATGCGAGCTTGTACACGCACTTTGGCAAAGACGCACGCTATCTCGAAGTGGCGCGGCGGAGTGTGGAACTGTTGAGCAAATCGCAACCGAAGGAGGATGCCTTCTGGTGTACGACGATCCACCGCGACGGCTCCCCGTCCAGTCCGCCGGGGAAGGTGATTCCGACGGACATCGGCATTGCCGAAGGCTACGCGGCGTATGCGCACGCCACCGGGAAGCAGGAGTTTCTGGACCGCGCAAAACAGCTTCTGCACAAATGTGTGCAGATCTACGACCGTCCTGACTATAACCCCACTGTAGGCAGCGCCTATTTCGGAGCAGCCGCCCCGCCGTTTCCCGGCGCGCGCATCATGGGCAGCTCGATGATCATGTTGCGCACAGCCGCGCAGATCCTGGAGATGGACTCAGACCCGGCGGTGGATCAACTCGCCCGGCGTTGTGCGGACGCGGTGGTCCACCATCATTTCAATCCCGAATTTCGATTGAACAACGAATTGCTGCATCACGATTACTCACGCCCCATAGATGTATACGCACAGCTCTGCAATCTCGGCAACACGCTTGAGATGACGTGGATGCTGCTCGATGAAGCGACAAGGCAACACGACGAATCGATGTTTCGCGAATGCGCGGGACGGTTTCAGAGGCACGCCGAAGTAGCGTGGGACCGTGTATATGACGGGGTCTTCCACGGCATGCTGAACGTTGATGAGAATCGTCTGGAGATGAACAAACTGCTCTGGGCCCAGGAAGAAGTGCTCATCGACACACTGTATATCTACGACCGTACTTCGGCAGCGTGGGCCGCGGAGATGTTCGGCAAGATGTACAAGTACATTCGCGAGCGCTATCCGCTCACCGCCCATGGTTCGCCGATGTGGATGTATGCCACTGGGCGCAAGGCCACATTTGAAGAGTTTTCCGGGCTGCGGAAACGGATCGAGAATTACCATCATCCGCGGCACCTGATCCACAACCTGCGCCGACTGGATGCGATGGTGACGCGGTCGAACAAACGATCTGCGCATTAGCGCGCAGAGGCAATTGCTCGTCTGGTCGTTTAGAGTTATCTTATTGTATTGTCGTTCTACCTATTGCACAGAACGCTAGCCAAGCTGAGACAAGCCTGAACCCCGGACAACGCTTCTTCTTCCCCGGTCGGAGAGCCAAAGCACGTTATGGGAAAACGAATGTTTCAATCCGGCGTATGCCTTGTGATGGGCATCTTGCTGATGCCAATTGCATCCGCTGCGGTTCCGCAGAACAAGCCTGGAACAGCGCTTCGGCCATGGGTCTTTCGCGCCGACTGGACCGGTGGGTACGCAGGATGGATGAGTTTTCCGCTGGCGCAGGACATCGGCTACGACCCAACAATCTTTACCGAGAAGCAGGGAACGGCCACGGTATTGCAGCACGAATTTTTGTCTCACGGCGAGCCGAGGCCGTGGTTCGGCATGGTGCGTCCGCTGGAGTTTTCGGCCAATGCGCAAAGCGAAATCACGCTGCGTTACCGGTTGGATACGGCGGGTACGACGATGCGTCCACTGGAGTTGATCCTGAACGGTGTCGATGGGCACCACTACACGGCAGCGCTGCCCGCGGAACCCGGTGAGCACACTGTAAGAATCACCGGTGCGCAGATGCGTGTGATCGCGGAGACTCCTATCGAGGCCATCATCCTGCGCGGACGTTTGCAGCATCCGTCACTGGATTCGGTGTCGCGGTGGACGCTGGAAGAATTTGTGCTGCACGCGGAGAGAGCGCCGGAGGTTGCATTGTCGCTTCCGCAATTGGAGTCGACGGTAGACGGATCGTGGGTCGCAAATGCGACGGTGGCTCGCGGCGGCGAGTTGACGATGGAGCGAAAGTCTTCCGACGCGCGGGCACACATCGCGCTGTACGACGGGGCAGGGAAGTTGATGGTCGAACGCGATGGCGGCGCCGGTGAAACTCGGTGGTCGGTGCCGGTAGCGGCAGACGCGCCGCCCGGTCTGTGGAGAGCGGAGATCACACAGGGACAGGGCCATACCGCCTTTCGCTTTCTGGTGACCGGGGACATCCAGCCGCATCCACGGCTATTGTTGACGACGTCCCGGCTCGACGAGCTGCGTGAACAGTCTCGCTATGCCGATCTGCGCAAGCAAATCCATCAGCGCGCCGATGCGATGGCTACGAAGCTTACTTTCAACCCGGCAGCCGGCGACAACATCGAGATGATGCCCTCCGGCCCCGGCATCAAGCCGGCTTGGCCCGGTCAGTTGCAGCCCTATATCCAACTCGTCGAGGCTTATGCTGACGCGGTCGCTTATAACGCGCTCGACTATCGCCTGAACGGCAATAAAAAAGCGCTGGCTTCCGCGCGGCGAGCGCTGGCCACGATGGACAAATGGCAGACGTGGGTGCCGCACCGGTTTCGAGAACACGGACTCTCGACATACTACGAAGTTGGTGTGATCGCACAGCGCGTCGCGTTCGGCTATGACCTGATGGCGGATGAACTTTCAACCGAGGAAAAGGAAAACACCGCGAATGCGCTGTGGGAGAAGGTCGTTCATCCTACCGTCGAAGAATATTTTTCCAGCAATCGCGATCCTATTGCCGCGAGTAACTGGATGGCGAATTCGGTTGGAGGCGCGCTGGAAGCAGCAATTGCTGTTGCCGGAGATACACCGGGATGGAACCAGCGCGAGGCGCCCGCAGTAGCCAAGCTGGAGTTCGCATACGAGCAGTTATTGCAGGGACTATTTCCTGGTGACGGCAGCGAAGCCGAGCCGTATGGATACGAGAACTTCGCCATGCAGGGGATGTCGTGGGGCATCAGTTCTCTGGCGGCGCTGCATGTGCGCCCGGCGGGTGCGGACCGCATGATTACGGGCTTCTGGTGGCCGTATTACGTCACGGTGCGTCCCGGCCTACAGCTTGATACCGGCGATTTCAACGGCCACCTGAATGGGCGTCCGGGCTTCGCCTGGGGCGCGGCATTCACGGGCATTCCGGAGCTGCAGGCGCTTTACGACACCGGTACACACCTTGATCTTTCCAAGGGTGCTGATGCCGGTCAGAATGGGCATCTGCTGGAAGAGAATTTTGGCCCAATCGATCTCGCTTGCTGCTCGAAAGCGGCGCCTGCGTTTACAGCTCCGCCGCCGTCGCGAGTGTTTCCCGTGCGCGGCAGCGCCGCGTTGCGCAGTGGATGGGATGCCGATGCTGCAGTGATTTCGCTGCGAGTCGGCCCGTGGTTCAACCATCAACACGCTGACGAAGGCAGCTTTCAGGTGGCGGCGTTTGGAGTGGAGTTGATCGATGAGGCGGGCTATGGAAATTACTACACCGATCCCCGTTATCCCGACTACTTCACGCAGGCATCGGGACACAACACCCTTTTGATCGATGGAAATGCCTTCAGCCAGACAGCGATAGCAGGGCGATTCTGGGCGGGGTTTGAGTATCCTCATTTCACCTCGCAGATGCTTTCGTCGAGCATCGATTATCTCTCCGCAGACCTTACTTCCGCCTATGATGGAGCGCTGAAAACATACCATCGACAGTTCATCTTTCTGAAGCCGGGAATTCTGATCGTCCATGACACGGTGAGCGCTCCCGAGGCGCATACGTTTTCGTGGCTGCTACACAGTCCGCCGAATTCAAAATTGAACAACCAGGGAGCATCCGCGTCGATTCAGGTGAAGGAAGTGAATGCGGTGCTGACCGCAGCGGGAAGAAATTCAGCATGGGCCACGGCTATCGCTCCGATGCAGGCGACTATCTTTACTGACCTTGATCACCAGCACGTCGAGCCGAGGCAGGAATTAATTTTGACTTCTCCCAAAACCACCGAGACGCAATTTCTGGTGGGAATGAAGTTCGCGGCAGGTGCGGCGGACGCGAAGGCTGCGCTGGAGTCGTGGTCGGAGCCGGCTGGAGACGGCCTGCGCACGACCGGTGCCAGCGTTGTGTTCCGCTCGGGCGTGGGCAAGCTGAATCTCGGCGCACTGTCGGCGGATGGCTCCGTGCTCGCACAGCAGGCAGGGAACTGGCTGGCGATTGGGGCGAAGGAAGTGGACGACAGCGGACATGTGGTTTTCCGCGCGGACATTTCTACCGATGTGACATGGGAGCGTGCGAGCGCCGGCGTTGAGCTGACGGCGCATACTTCCGGGAAAAATGTTCTGGAAATCTTTAGCGATACCACACCCACTTCAGTGAACGTGGATGGAAAGCAGATTCCGATAGTCTATGAAGGCAAGATGATTCGTGTGCCGCTGCTGCCGGGAGAGCATCATGTCTCCATTCACTAACGAAAGTATTTTCGGCGAGGCCGCGGATTGGAATATCTGGGACGTGAACGTTCGCGTCGGGCCTTCGGGGCCGCACGGCCAGGTGGCGATGGATGCTCCGGAATTGCTGGAAGAGATGTCGCGGTACTTCATCCGGACGGCGGTTGCGGCGCACGGAACGGGGCTTGAGTTTGACGCCGGTGTGGGCAATGAAGCGCTGGCAAAAGTCGGTGATCCACGGTTGATTCCGGCGTGGGCGGCGGTGCCCGACCCAGTCTTCCTTGAGCACCTGGCTGCGCGCAGACCCAAAGCGGTGCGGCTGACTCCTAAAAACCAGAACCACAGCTTCCCGGTGACGGCGTGGGGTGCGGGAGAGTTGTTCGAATACCTGCAGGCGAACCAGGCGCTGACGCTGATTGCGCGCGAAGACCTGGAGTGGGAGCCGTTGATTGCTTTGCTCGAAAACTTCCCACGCCTGCCGCTGGTGCTGATGGAAATTGGCTATCGCTTCGACAGCTTCATGGCGCCACTGTTGAAGCGCTTTCCGACTCTCTATTTCGACAGTGCAACCTACCTCGCTTATCGTCAACTGGAAAACTTTGTCGACCGGCATGGGCCGGACCGTGTGCTCTATGGGAGCAAGTTGCCGTTGTTTACGCCGGCGACCTCTTTAGGTGTGCTGGCGTCAGCACGCATTTCGGATGACGCGCGGCTGGCGATCGCCGGCGGTAACCTGCGGCGGTTGCTCAACGCCGCGCAGACTGGAAATGCGTCATGATGCGCTCGCCCATCCCCGTCATCGACGCCCACGGACACCTGCGCATTGGTGTTCAGTTTCCGTATAAGACCGAGCCCGAACAGATGCTCGAGGTGATGGACCAACTCAATATCGAGCGGCTCGCCGTAACCGCATCGCTGGCATGTTGGAACGATGCGCCGAACGGGAATGCGCAGGTCGACGACGTCTTGCGGCGTCATCCGACGCGGTTCTACGGCTATATAACTGTCACTCCTCGTGTGCCTGGAGAAGCGTCGCGTGAGTTGGAGCGGTGGTCACATTTTCACCATCCACCGCTGATCAAGCTGCATCCGGGCGGTCATCAGTATCCCGTCAACGGACCGGACTACGCACCCCTCTGGGACTATGCGAACCAGACCGGAGCGACCGTCCTCGTGCATACGTGGGATTCGCATGCGCTGCACGGGCCGCACCTGTTTCCGCCGATCGGACGGGCTTATCCGCGCGCCAATATTTTGATGGGGCACTCCGGTGTGACGTGGCGCGGTTATGAGCAGGCGCAGGAGGCTGCAGAGGCCGCTCCGAATCTGTATCTGGAGTTGTCAGGCTCGCAACGCCAGCGCACGATGTTGGCGCGCTGCGTGAACCGCGTGGGAGCAGAGCGCATTGTGTTCGGCTCCGACATGCCGGCGCTCGATCCCGCGGGCACATTGGCGGATGTGTTGACGGCGCGCATGTCCGATGCGGATAAGGAAAAGATTTTGCGGCATAACTTTTTGCGGCTTCTCGGTGAATCGTAGAAGCAGCGATATTCGGCTGAAGCATCAGCAGGGAAAGTTGGAAATCATGGATCAAGTTCGCATCGCAATCATCGGCCTGGGAAAGATGGGCCGCATGTGTGTCCGCGTTTTTACCGAGAGCCATCTGACGCGCGTGACGGCAGTCAGCGCGCGGCGACAGGAAGTCGTGGATGAGGTATCGGCGCAGTACGGCATACCAGGTTACGCCGACTACCGCCAAATGCTGGAGCGCGACGACATCGACGCCGTCGTTGTCGCGACGCCCGATAACTGGCACTTTGAGTTCGTCAAGGCTGCGCTTGAATCCGGCCGCCACGTGTTCTGCGAGAAGCCGTTCACGACCAACACTGCCGAGGCCGATATACTACTTCGCCTCGCGCACAAGATGAACCGCAAGATCCAGGTGGCGTTCAATCACCGCTGGCTTTCCGCGTATCAAAAAGCACATGACACCATTGCGTCCGGCGAGATAGGCATGCTGATGACCGGTTATGCACGCAAGAGCGACACGATTATCGTGTCCACAAAAAACATTCGCTGGGCGGGAGAAACAACCTGCGCGTGGCTTCTCTCAGCGCATGACATCGACTTGGTGCGCTGGTTCGTCAACAGCGAACCGGTGGAGGTGCGCGCCTGGGGACGCAAGGAAGTGCTGGTAGCGCGCGGTATTCCGACGTACGACGTGATCCAGGCGCAGGTGAAGTTTGCCAATGGAGCTTTTGTTACTTTCGAGTCAGGATGGATTTATCCGAACACGTTCCCGACCAATGTCGACTCCTATATTCAACTCATCGGCAGCGCCGGCCACGTGCTGCTCGACCGCAAGCGCGAGTCGCTCGAAGTCAGTACGGAGAAGCAATTTTCCTACCCAAAGGGATTTCTTGTTCAGGATATTTTCGGTAGACTGCGCGGCGCGTTCCCGTGGTGCCTCGAAGACTTTGCTTACGCCATTCTGAACGACACCACGCCGCGCGTGACGGGCTACGACGGCCGGCAGGTGACGGCGACGCTCGAGGCCATCCACGAATCGATAGCCCGCGACGGCGAAACGCTACCGATTGCTCCGGCGGATGAGGACATCCTCAGTTGGTCCAAGGAATAGAGCGAAATTTCCCAATGTTATGGGGCCGCAAGCCCCTTTGAACAGAAAACGCTAAGAGCGCGGTGGACGCAAGGGTACGCCACGGAATCCGTGGCACAACCTTTGCGTCCACCGCGCTTTCTATTCGTTAGAGTGCCTACGAGTTCTGCGTGGCAAGTGCCGTTCGCTTTGCACGTTGGAACCGATAGGCTCCAAGAGCGATCAGACAAACGGCTATGCCCAGGTCGAGCAAACGCGCGTTGCGGGAAGCCGCTAACGCCCCGGCGATTCCGAGCAGGATTCCGACGGATGCGGTGGACAGCGAGATCACTTTTACCTGCTCCAACTTCTGGCTGCTGCTCTTCGCTGCGGTTGGCGGCACCTCGGGGTGCGTGAAGATCTCCGTGAACTTCCTGCCCTCGGTACCGGCTTTGCCGAAGATCATGGTGCCGACGCACATACCCCCGATGGTTGCCGAAGTGTTGATGAGGATGGCCACGCCGTCGAAGTTGGCTTGCAGCCATGGCCAGTGGCCATGCGGCAGATACCAGGTGCGGATCGCGAGAAGCGACAGGCCTACGGAAAGGCCAAGGAAGTATCCGACGACCACGCCTTGCCAGTTGAGGCGTCGAGATACCAGCGCGCCCATCAATGGGACGAATGACGGAGCAATAAAAGCCGAAGCAATCAACACCATCAGGTGAAACAGAGACTGGTCGCCGCCTTTCGCGATGTACAGGCCGATGCAAAGAGAAGTGCTGCCGACCAGCAGCGTAATCAGCCTGCCCACGTTAACCAGCTTCTTCTGCGACGCATCCGGGCTGAAGAGGCGTTGATACACGTCCTTTGTGAGCACGCTGGCGATGGAACTAAAGTCGGCGCTGACCGTGGCCATGGTTGCGGAAAGCATCGCCGCTACGATGATCCCCACCATGCCGGCGGGAAGCAACTGGATGACGAGCAGCACATAAACGTCTGCCGTGCGATGCTGCGCAATGAGGTCAGGCAGGAAAGACCGTGCGAGGATGGCCGGGAGGATCATCACTGGGCCACCGATGAGATGCAGCACAGCGGAAAAGTAAGAAGCCTTCGCTGCTTGCCGCTCGTCCTTCACGGAATAGAATTTTTGCGCCAGCGACCACGACCCGTTCAGCGTGATGGTCAGCATCACGGCCCAGCCGAAAAGATAGAGCCAGTTGTACTGACCTCCAGTGGCGTGGAAGAAGCTTGGCGGCAGTACTGCGATAGCGTGGTGCACTCCGCCTGCGCGCCAGACGGCGAGCGGAACGAGCAGAGTGAGCGCCATGATCTTCATCAGGAACTGAATGTAGTCGGTCACCATCAGCGCCCAAAGGCCGCCGAGGAACGTGTAGACGATGGTGATGACACCGCAGACGACGACAGCCCATGTAGCAGAGATACCCAGACCCACGGCGAGGAAAATACTGGTCGCAAAGAGTTTGAGGCCATCCTCGGCCACCTTCATGGGAATGCCTGCCCAGGCAAGGAGCTGGCGGACGAAGGGATTGAAGCGGCGCTCAAGAAACTCGACCGGAGTCGTGACGCGGGCCCTGCGCCATTGCCGAGCGAAGATCAAGCCACCGACGATGCAGCCCGGCACGGCGACCCAGATGAGACTGATCGCGGTGAAGCCATAGGTGTAGCCGATCTGCGAGTAGGAAACGAATGCAAGGGCGCTGGCGCTCGACATGTAATGCGACACCCCCGCGAGCCACCACGGAACCTGATGTCCGCCGGCGAAATAATCGTCGGCGGACTTTGCGCGCCGGCGGTAATAGAGCCCGACGAGGAGCACAAGCAGGAGGTATCCGACGATCACAACGAGATCGGAGAGCGTTAGCGGAAGACGGCCTACGGCTCCTTTCATGCCGCCGCCATCACGTTGTGCAGCATTGCCTCGCTGCTAGTTCCCAATGTCATTGCCGGGGTATACCTGTTCATCGCGGGTCCGCCCTTCTGTCGCTGGTTGTAATGGATTCTAAGGCGCGGAGGTGAGTCCGCGCCCGCCCGGCTTAGAATGTGTAGCGTAGCGAGCCCTGGATGACGCGGCTGCCTTCTCCCGTCGTGACGTCTCCGAAGTTCGCGACGGTCGTGCCACCGTATTGCTTGGTGCTGACGTTGGCGATTACGGGTGCCGCGACTCCGCCAATTGTTGTGCCGCCGCCGTCCCAGTTGGTGTGATTGAACGCATTCAGGAAGTCGGCGCGGAACAGAAGCCCCTGGTGTTCGCGGATGACGAAGTTCTTCAACAGGCTCATGTCCCAGTTCCAATAGCCGGGGCCGAAATAACCGTTGCGCGGAGAATTGCCCCACGCTCCCGGTGCAGGCGATACGAATGCTGCGGGATTGAGCCATGTCGCCGTGGATTTGTGGCTGTGGTCCTTCAGGTACGGATTCACGCCGGGCACAACGTCTGCTCTGCCGGAAATCCAACCCGGATAAGTGGCCGGCGCCACGACGGTGACCGAGAATGCCGGTCCAGTCTCATAGGTGGCGATGCCGGAAAAAGTCCAGTCACCCACAATTTCACTCACCACGCCGTGCTTCAGGAACTGGCGGCCTCTTCCGAAAGGAAGGTCCCACACATAGTTGCCCACTAACTCATGCCGTGCAATATAGGGGCAGTTACCATAATCCGCGCGGGGATTATTGATGATCTGCGGCCCCGATCCCGTTGGTGGGCCCTCATCGCGGCAGTTTGTCCACTCGTACTGGGCCTGTACCAGGAAGCCTTTGGAAAATTGATGTAGTCCTTCCAACTGCATCTGGTCGGTATTGGAAAGATTGGTATTGTTGGTCGTCTGGATAGGTCCCCAGGGCTGATAAGGACGCTCATTCTGCAGCGGGGCAGTAGGTTGCTGCACAATCGGCACGTTGGTGTTGTATTGCGTCAACGGAAGATTGACGCTGCGATTCCCGATATAACTCGCCCGCGCTTTCCAGTTGCTGGGAAATTGATGTTCCAGCGTCAAATTGAATTGCTGAATACTCGCATTTTGAAAATCCTGCGACATCGCATAAATCGTCGGATGCGCGCTGGGCGCACCTGCCGTGCCTGCTGGGAATGGCGCGTTGAAAGTAATGTCCGGCAAATAAGGAGTCGTCGGCTTCGACGGTTTGGCGGAGGTGTAGGTAACGCTGCCACCCCAGGGCGGGTTCTGGATGTTATGGCTGAAGCCAATGTAAGCGGCATTGAAGTTGTAGTAGATGCCATAGCCGCCGCGCAGTACAGTATCGTTGTTGCTCGTCAACCTCAGTGCAAATCCGAACCGGGGGCCAAAGTTGTTGCGGTCCGGGCTATAAAACGTCTTCGGAAGCCCTAACGCGGCAGTGGTGCTGAAGGGATACGTCGCCAGAAGCGCCGCATTCGTGCCCGGAGGCGCTGTGGGCGTACTGGAGTCTTCCGGAAGCAGCAGCTTGTTTGCCGTGAAGCTGAAGAATGTTGCCAGATCATTCTTCGTTACCCACGGCGACTGATAGACGTAACGCATCCCGTAGTTGACGGTCAGGCGCGGCGTGACCTGCCAGATGTCCTGTGCGTAGAACTCCCAATCGCGGCTGTATACATTCTGGTCGGGCGTCGGAGAGCCCGTCGCGCCGCTGGTCGCATCGCCGAGCAGGAAGTCGGCGAAGGCATTTCCGGCCGAAGTCGGCTGTCCGGGCCAGCCTTGATTCCCGGTCCACGTTCCATTGAACGTGAAGGCGCCCAAAGGCCCATATCCACCGCTAGGAGTATAAATTTTGAACCCGGTTTCATCGAAGCCAGCCTGGAGCGAGTGGCGGCCCATGACGTGGGTGAAATCGTCGGTAATCTCGATGTCGTACTCGCGAGTAAAGTTGGCCTGGCCGATATCGCTGACGGTGCTATACCCCGTCATGGTCATCGAGGGCAGGCCACGGTTGTTGCTGGGCGTGAGTTGCGGAAACAGGGTGTAGGGATTGAACGAACTATTCTGGCCGCTGCGGATGCTCTCGTGATCGAACCAGGCGCCGCGCAGCGAATTGACCGTGTTCTTTCCGAATGTGTGTGTTTCCGTCGCGCTCAACGTGTACGTCTTGTAGCCGTCATTCTGGCCATTGCCATACGTCTGCGGAGTATTCTGCGGAACGAACCAGGGAGCGCCGATGGAATGAGAATAAACACCAAACAACGTGTCGCGATCGGTTGGATGATAATCGAGCCGAAGGTCCCACTTATTGACATGGACAACCTGGCCTACTGTCGTCACGTAATTGAATTGTTCCGTTACACCGTCCGAGCCGGTGGTGCCTTGCGGAAGTCCCAGAGATGTCGTGAGGGTTGGAGCGGGGACGAGAGCGAGGATTGCTTTCGCCTGCGAGGTGATCAAGTTGGAGGGAATAATATTGTTTGCGAAAGGCTGCCCGGTTTGCGGATTGTAGAGCTGAACTCCTCCGGTTGCGCTGCACACTCCGTTGGAGTTATAGGTCCCACAGAGTGCACCGAAGTTGCCCTGCGTCTCGGCAGTCGTGGGCAGATTGTTCTGTACTGAACTCGGAGTGTTCTGATGCAGCCCGTCATAATCGAAAAAGAAAAAAGCCTTGTCGTGCAGGATCGGACCGCCTATGTCGCCACCAAATTCGTTTCTGTGAAACGGTGACCGTGGCTTGCCGGCCGCGAGGTTTGTCGCCGTATTCGCGTTCAGGATGGTGTTTTCAATGTATTCATAGGCTTCGCCGTGGAACTTATTCGCTCCAGCTTTTGTAACCATCTGCACATTGACGATGCGGCTGTAACGCGCATCCATGCCGATGCCGCCGACTTCGACTTCCTGCAACGAACTCAAGGCGGGCAAATTGATTCCACCGAGGCTGAACGAATACGAGCCGCCGCCGTTGCCGGAGTCATTTACGCTCACTCCATTGAGCGTGAAATTGTCCGCGCCCCAGTGGGAGCTGCCCGCGATCTGGGGTGAAGAGTTGAACGTTGCGCGGCCGACGCCGGCAGCGAGAATCAGAAAGCTGTCGATGTCCTGCAGCGCGGTCGGCAGATTTTTCAACTGGGTGGCGGTGATCGCGGTCGAGATAGTGCCGTTCTCCGTGTTGATGAGCCCCGATTGGCCGGTTACCTGAACGCTCTCCGTCACGGAACCCACCGTCAACTTCATGTCGCTGCGCAGTGTCTGCTGCGCCAGCAACTGAATGTCCTTCGCGGTTTGCTGGGTAAACCCGGTTTTCTCGACCGCGACGGAATACAGGCCAGGGTCCAACTCGGGGACGGTATAGTTCCCGGAGGTATCCGTGGTGGTATGAGCGACGACTCCGGTTTGCTGGTTGAATACCGTAACGCTTGCGGCAGGAACGGCTGCTCCGCTCGCGTCACTGACCCGTCCGGTGATGGAGCTGCGCAAAACCTGCGCCGATGACAATGCCGCTCCTGCGCCACACAACAGAACTATGGCAGCAAAAAGGCGAAAACCTGTGGACAACCTCGCACGAAAATACGAAAGGGTCATGGGTGCTCTCCGCTCTTTGGGGTGGTTCTACTTTCCGCCGGAAAATCAGTTCTCTGTGCTGTTCTATTAGTAGAACCGCGATTCAGTACATTAACCGTGTGGGTCATGTCTATCATTTCGTAACACTGGCGTCAAGAAACTTCTGCGCGCGCATATCAGCGTGGAGGTGCGCAGGAGATGCCTGCACGCTGTCGACAATCCCTGCGCCTGCCTTGGTCTTTCCTTGTCCCTTGTCATGCCAGCGGCTGGATGTCCACGCCATCCGAAGAACGCATCAGGATGATGGCCGGCTATATAGGGACGACGCCGAAAGATGGAGCGGCGATGACGTACGACCGTCTGGATGAGCTGCCCCGCCGCTTAGCCACGATGGTGCGGCCCTTGTTAAGGGGTCGTCATCGCAAAGTTGAGCCGAGTGAAGTGCAAAGAAAATCCACGCGGGTTGCGTGGACTGGGAAGACGGCCACTCCTTACTTTACCTGCGATTCAATCAGGAAGCGCGGATCGAAGAAGTAGCCTTTCCGACGCAACGTGCCGTCATCCTGCTTTGCAGGCAACAGAGTCGACACGTCGTAGATGCAGGGATTTCATGACTGCTGCGAAGTCAAAATGGAGCTGGATTCGTTGTCAAGCTGCCCGGCGGTGGGTGGACTCCGGATGCGCCCTTAATGAGGGCTTGTCTTGCTCGGAACGTTTCTGCCGCCATTCGCCGATGATCTCCGCAGCTTTCCACACAGGGTAATCCCAAATGATCAGCAATGAGGCCAGAGCCAGGATCAAACCGAAAGCTTCAGCAATATGTAAGAGTATTTTCATTTAGAGCCAAACTTTCAAGGCGTCGCAACGCCCGGGGGACTGATGTAAACAACTTACACTCATGACATAAAGAAGTCTGTTTATCTCTTCTTACGACCAAAGGCGGTTCGAAGTCCCAGCGGCCCTCGCAGGGAGAAGCATTCAAAATTTCACCGTGCTGTAGGGTCTGATGCGATTTTTCAGAACGCGGTCATAAATATTTCTACCCGCGCGGGCCTCTCGATGGGCAGCGCAGAAACGCTGCAGGTCGGCCTGAACCACACCCAGGACTTCGCATGCATTGGTGCCTTCAGCGCGGGCGGTATCGGTTCCAACAACTTTCCGAAGCTGTTTCCGGCGAACACGCCACAGACAGGCCCGGCGATCAACGACAGCCTTCGTCTGCCCTGGGTCTCAGTCGGCACCGAAGACGGTCTGCCGGAGCAGATTGTTGGTGGATCAGGATCTGGCTTATGCCTACGGATGTGCGATGACCATTAACGATGGAGCCCGCCGCAGCACGCATTGCAGACACTGCTGCAAGGTCTCCGGGTCAAGCGCCGCGAAACTCTCGTCGAGAATCACCAGGGGCGCACCTTGAAGCAGTGCACGAGCCAGAAAAACACGGCTTTTTTCACCCTGCGACAACTGCCAGCCGGTATCGCCGACCATCTCCGACATACCCGCGGGCATACGCTCCAGCAAGCCGCCGAGACCGAGATCTAGGCAGATGTCGTAAGCCTCCTTCATCTCCTCCGGCGAGACCGGCCAGGCGCGGCCGAGCAGCAGGTTGAAGATAAGCGGCGCGGCGAGGATATGGTTCTCGTGATATTGCGGAGCAGTGGCGACACGCCGACGCCATCCCTGGCGTCCGATGGTCGCTTCATCGACACCGCCGGCCAACAGCAGGCCGCCCGTCTGGCGGCGGAGACCGGCGAGCAAAGCTCCAAACGTCGACTTGCCGCTGCCCGAAGAACCCTCCAGCAAGACCCGGTCGCCCTCGCGTATCTCAAGCGAGCAGTTATGGAGGGCATTACTCTCTCGGCCCGGATAGGAGTACGTCAGACTGCGCGCCTCCATTACTTTTGTCGATGGTGCAACCGCCGTGGCGTTTTGAGGTTGATTGGCCTCGGCGGCTTTGGCGGCGTCGAAGAAGTCACGCACCATGCCCCAGGCATAGGCCGCTCCAGACAGCTGGCCGAGACCAAAGACGAGCCGCCGCAGCGTTTGATAGCCAAGCAGGACGCCGCCGGTTGAGATAGCCAGAGCTTCCTCCGACGCTGCGTGGCGAATGAAGGCGTACCCCACCGCAGCCATGCCAAGCGTAAGCCAGCCGCGGGGAGCAATTGCTGTCAGAAGTGCGTTGAGCCGGTCGAGCGATGCAGACGAAGTGAGATACGAAGCCAGGCTGCGATCTTCTTCGACATGCCACAGCGCGGGTGTTTGCTGCGCGATGCGTGTACGGTGGCCGTTCATCTTTTCGATGAGGTCGTGTGTCAGGCGATTGCGCTCCAGCATCCAGACCTTGCGGCGTTTGGCCGCCTGCCAGGCGACAAGGCCGACCAGCAGTATCCAGCCAAGGAACAGGCTGACGCACAGCAGCGGCATCGCTCCCAGCGCGAGAATGACAATCGCTCCGGCGATTTCTACGGAGCACAGAACAGTCGCCGCCCCGCCGGTGAGCGAAAGCGATTCCAGCGAGTCGGACTCGAGGACCCGGCCCATCAGTTGGCCGACGCCTTGATGCCGAATCTTATCGGAGTCGACTTCCAGCGAGCCGGCGAGAAGCCGCTGCTTGAGCAGACCTCCAAAGGCAACGGAAAGCCATCCCTGCCACCACGCCGCGAAGGATTCCAGCGGAATTCCAATAGCGAGCAAAATGACCCAGCCCCAGAACCAGCCGCGATCCCAGCGGCCACTGAGCGCGGCGCTCGCGATCAACGCCCATGCGGCGAGACCGATGATGTATGAAAGCGCATGAACCCCGATAGCCGCGTAGAGACGCCGAAACCAACCAGTCGCAACGAGTTGGTCCTGAAACGATGTGCCGGGAGGGGTCGCATAGTGCGTGACCTTCGCCACTTCCTGCGAGGCGATGCGTTGCGAGATGACTTTTTCCGCGGCTTTCGGCTCGATGGGAAGTTTGGCAAAGACCGCACGCTCGCGCTCGCGAGCCGGACCTTCCCAAAGGTTGCGCACGGTGCTCCAGGGGACTTTCGAGATGGTGCCGTCCTGCGAGAGGACTTTGCCGGGACGCACGACCACGATGGATTGCCCCGTTTCACGCAGCTCGATGACGGCAGGGGCCAGCGCTCGAAGCCCGTCAGCCAGTTCACCAATCGTGATGAGGCGAATCACAACCCGCTCGGTGGGAGGATTGCCGGCGTGTTGCAGCAGCGCGTCTTCCGCAGCGCGGGCAGAGGGCCAAAGATAGTCGAGTGGTTGCATCACTGGACGACCTCTTCGGAAAGACTCCCGCGCGTCATGCGGAAGCGCCGCCAACTTGCGGCGTTCCACAGCAGGTCTCGAACGCTGTCCTCGCGGTCGCAGAGCGCGCGGTAGCGTGAGCCGGCGTGGGCGTACAGCTCTGCCGGATCGCCGTCTTCACGCAACTCGCCGTCTTCGATGACCAGCACGCGCGGGAAGGCGCGCGTGCTCGCAACGTCGTGGGTGATGCAGAGCAGCGTGGCGTCCTTCCATGCCTCGCGAGCGCGAGTGGCGAACTCATCACGCATCGTGCGGTCGAGCCCGCGCGCGGGCTCGTCGAGGATGGCGAGCCGAACGCCCGGCTTGCCAAAGGCGCGGGCCATACGGACACGCTGGCCTTCGCCGCCGCTTACCAGCGAGCCGGCCTCGCCGAGCGGATTCTGTAGGCCCGCAGGCAGGTTCTGGATGACGCCGCTGAGGTTTGCGTCGTCCACCGCACGGCCCAGCGCGATGGGTTGGTCGGGTGCAAGGCCGTAGCGGAGATTGTCGATCAGCGGCTCATTCCAGAGCTGCACCTGGGGATCGACCCACGCAGTTTCACGCCGAAGTTGATCGAGGGCGCCGGAAGTAAGTGGCTGTCCGTCCACCATCAGCATACCCTCCGGCACGCTGTACCAGCCGAGCAGCAGGCCAACGAGACTGGACTTACCGGCGCCTGAGGGACCGACGATGCCGACATGCTCTCCTGCAGCAATCGTCAGATTGACATTGCGCAGAATCGGCTTACCGGAGACCGCTACTTCGAGGTCGCGCATTTCGATGCAAACCCCGGCGGTGGCGGTGTTGAGAGGACCAACGACGGTTGACGCCGGAGCATCTTCGGGCGCTCCCAGGGGTTCGAGAAAACGCAGCAGGCCGTTGCGAATCGCCGGCCATTGCAGCACTGTGGCGGAGATAGCTTTGCCGATGTCCGGCAAACTGAGCGCCCAGTACACCAGAAGGATGAGAGCCGCGGGATTGGTGGCGCCGCGCATCGCGGCGAAAACAAGCCACGCCGCGGTGCCGTAAGCCAGAATCATCTGCAACGTTTCCACGCTGACGACGCCGCGTTGCACGCGCAGCCCGGCAGCGGCCCATTGCTCAAGCTGCGTATTCTGCGAGGCGCGCAGTGCGGGGCCTGCGCCGTGCGTGCGGATGGGGACAATGCCCAGCAGCGCGTCGAGATAGAAGCGGCTGAGCGAACCTCCGTGCTCGCGGAAACGAAGGTCGCGCTCCATCAGCCAGGGCTGCGCGAGGAGTGGAATCGCAATCGCCGCGATGCCGCAAAGCACCGCTTGTAACGCAGCCTGCGGAAAGAACCAGACAATGCCGATGACCGTCGCGATGAGCGAAACAACAGAGCGCAGCAGGTTGACGGCGAGTGATGGAGCGTCGCGCAGCACCTGCACGGTGTGCGCACGTTGCGCCATATCGGAGATGAGGCGGCTTTGGAAGTAGCGGTCGCCGAGGCGTGGAATCTTGAGGCAGAAGCGGCTGCGAAGGCGGACCTCGAGATGGCGTCCGCTGGTGCGAAGCAGGTCTTCGGTGGCCCACTCGACGATGGCCATCGCGGCAAGAAACGCAACCAGCACAGAGACCATCGCGACGCGCTCGCCGGCACGCGCGAAGTGTGGTGTAAGGCTGAACAGCGCGCGCATGAAGAGAGCTTCAAGTAGCACAGCCACAGCGGCCACCGATGAACCGAGTACGGCTGCGGCAGGTAACGCAAGGCCTTCGGCGCGGAGTGTTTGCCACAGCTCACGAAAAGCGTTCGGCTCGGGGTCGGTGAGGGTTCCGCGCAGCGATTCCGGAAGGCTGGCAAGGTCGGGTTCGCGGAGCCCTGAAACCTGCATCGCGACGGCGCCTTTGAAAAGGATGTTTTCATCGCCCGCGGCAGTGGCCCGCCAGTAGTCGGCAGGGATAAGCTCGGGCTGGTCGACGAGCGAAACGAGCGAGGGCGAATGCAAACTCTGCGCGAGGTTGACGGCAGCATCCAGCGCCGCGATGGGCTGCCAGCCTTCCGCGGCGGTTGCCTTGGCGATGAGCTGGCCGGCAAGTTTGGCGTCGACACCGGCGTTGCGCATTCGGGCGCGTAGCGGGTTGATGAGGCCGTCGCCTTTCGCCCATTCCGCCCAGGCATCGGCGGGGAGTTCCTGCTTGTGGAGGTAGACCTCCTCGAGAAACTGGCTGGTGCGCACCCAGCGCCGGCCGATGGCGGGGTCCATCAATTGCAGCCACGGCCCGTGCTTTCGCCACGCAACGACAAAGTGATTGCCGCTGCCTTCCATCTTCACCACGACGAGGCAGGGAAGCACATTCGCTTCAGCGAGGATGAGGTGCTCGATAGGGACCATGACCTGCGAGGCGGCGAGGCCGAGACGGACAGCAAGGTCTTCGATGGTGTCGATGGACGTGCCGTCGACGTCGGTGTGGCAGGCTTCACGCAAACGGCCATAGGATGCCGGAACGCCGAAGCCACCGATCAGAGCTTTGAGCGCGGCCGGTCCGCAATCCATCGCGGACGTCTGGATGACTTCGGGGATGAACCAGCGGCGCTTCATTTGGACTGTCCTGTGCCGGTGATCCATTGGCCGGCGGAGCGCATAACGAGCGCCATCGGAGTGATCCGCTCTGTCAGCACCTCAAGCTCTCCAGGCATGCCGTGACGGAGTGTCGTGTGCAGCGTCGGCGACGGCAGAACTTCCAGCTCGACACGGGTCTTGCCATCGGCGTCTTCACCGGCAACCTTGGTGACGCGCGCTTCGACGACGCCGAATTCGGTCCAGGGATAGCCAGTGAGGCGAAGACGTGCGGGCGAGCCGGGCTGCATGTGTCCGTGCGCCGCTTGTGGTGGAAAGAAGGCGACGATGCGCAGCGTGCCGGCGGGAATGATCGAAGCGATATGCTCGCCTTCGGTGAGCACACTGCCGGGAGCAAGTACGATTGCTTCGCCGATCACGCCATCGACAGGCGAGCGGATATTGCGGCGGTCGACGTCGTAGTCGGCACGGTTGATCGACGCAGTGACTCCGGCGCGGCCGGTCCGTAACTTGGCGATCTGCGTCTGGATTTCAGCAATGCGGACGGCACGCTGACGGTCGCGTGTGGTCTGCTCGCGCGCGATGCGATCGATCGACGAACGCAGTGTGGCCGTGGCATTTTGCAGCCGCTCG
>Ga0207652_10000549_pt1 | contig 38051 bp, 40 predicted proteins | sample KBSC63BmetaG_FD_184334 | JGI IMG/M metagenome (GOLD analysis project Ga0207652, IMG submission 184334) | Corn rhizosphere microbial communities from Kellogg Biological Station, Michigan, USA - KBS C6-3B metaG (SPAdes) (version 2) | ecosystem: Host-associated > Plants > Roots > Rhizosphere ...
TCAGGTCGAGGAAGGGCAGGCCCTGGTTGCGGTAGTTCTTCGCGATCGAGACGACCAGGCGCAGGTTCGACTCGACCATTTTCTGCTTCGCGTCGAGGTCACCGCGCTCGATCCGCTTGGCGAGTTCGACCTCCTCCGCGGCGGTCAGCAGGCGCACCTTGCCGATGTCCTTGAGGAACAGCTGCAGGCTGTCCGTGGTCATATCCGGTTTTAGGTCGAGCGCGGCTTTCTGGCGGCGCCGGCCTTTTTTCCCGGTGTCGATCGGGAGCGCTTCCGCGGCCGCTTTCTGGGCCGGGTCCATGTCCTCGACGAGCTCGATCCCCGACTTCTCGAGGTGCCCGTAGAGGTCCTCGACGTCGGACTCGTCCAGATCGACCTCCGACACCGCGGAGGCGACATCGCCGAAGGTCAGCACGCCAAGCTGCTGCCCGCGGGTAATGAGGCCTTTGACCTCCTCCAACTCTTGAAGCTCTGCTACCAGCATCCTGTCTGACTCGTTTCTTTGGAAAGGTGGTTAAGTCCTGCGACTAGAACGCCGCTGAGGGCGGAGAGTCGCGAAAAAATAGACCGGCTATCCGGTCCGAGAAGCTGAATATCCTGCGCTGGCCTTAAGGCCTGGGACGGGCGATCTGGTTTCGCTCAAACGTCTGTTCGCATATTAGTCGCTTCAGTTTCTGAAGTCAAATGCCCAAAACCGTGCGCCAAACCCGCCCCTGGCTGCGTGCCTTCTGGAATCGAGCCTACCGCGAGAACGTCACCGGCCTCTCCGCGATGGTCGCCTACAACCTGATGCTGGCGGTCTTCCCCTTCGCCCTGCTGGTGCTCTTCATCGGCGGCCAGGTGCTGAAGATCGGCGGCGTCGAGGCGAGCGTGCTCGACGACCTCAAGCGGCTCTTCCCCAACGTCGAGCAGCACACGCTTACCGACGTGCTCAACCGGATCGAGGAAAACTCCGCCACGATCGGGATCGCCGCCTTCTTCGGCTCGCTTTGGATCGGCGCCTCCTTCTGGGGCGCTATGGACACCGCCTTCTGTCGCATCTACCACGTCGAGTGCCGCGGCTGGGTCGAGCAGAAGCGCTTCTCCTTCGCGATGCTGGCGGTCGTCCTGCTCTTCATCGCGGCCAGCATCTTCTTGCCGGCGATGGAGAGCACCCTGGTCGCCAGCACCGACCGCCTCCCGTTCGGCCTCTCCGACATCAAGGCGATCGACACCGCACTGCTGCTCGGTGCCGCGATCCTGATCACCTTCCTGATCTGCTGCGTGATCTTCTGGGCGGTGCCGAAGGGGCACATGCCCTGGCGCGCGGTCTGGCCGGGGGCGGCGTTCGTGACCCTTGGCGCCGGCATCGCCAACTGGCTCTTCCCGGTCTACCTCTCCAGCGTCTCCAGCCTCTCGCGCTTCGGCTCGACCCTGGGCTTCGTCCTCATCGCCCTGCTCTGGTTCTACGTGCTCAGCCTGGCGCTGCTGGCGGGGGCGGTGATCAACTCGCTGCGCCATGAGCTGCACGAGACCGGCGAAATGCCCTATGGCCCGGGCGCGGAAGTGAAGAAACCGTGTGGCTGCGAAGAGGAGGCTCAGCCGTAGCGCTCGCCAGTGACCGCCCTCAACTTGGCGCGGTCGTGGCGGGCCTGCACGCGGCGCACCGTTCCCGAGCGCGAGCGCATGACCAGTGATTCGGTGCTCGCGCCGTTGCCGCGGTAGCGGACGCCCTGCAGCACGTCGCCATCGGTGACGCCCGTGGCGGAGAAGAAGACGTCCTCGCCCGAGCAGAGGTCGTTGGCGGTGAGCACTCGGTCGAGGTCATAGCCGGCGTCGACGGCGGCGCTGCGCTCCTCCTCGTCGCGCGGCCAGAGCCGGCCGAGTAGCTCTCCCCCCATCGACTTCAGCGCCGCGGCGGAGAGCACGCCCTCGGGCGTGCCGCCGATGCCCCAGAGCAAATCGACAGGGGAGCGTTCGCTGACTGCGAGCAGCGCCGCCGAGACGTCGCCATCGCTGATCAGGCGCAGGCGTGCGCCTGCCTCGCGAACTTCGCGCATCGCCTCCTCGTGGCGTGGACGGTCAAGCATGACGACGATTACGTCGCCGACGCTCTCGCCCTTGCGCTCGGCGATCAATTTCAATGTCTCGGGCAGCGGACGATCGAGGTCGAGCAGGTCGGCGATCTCCTCGCCGCCCGCCATCTTCTCCATATAAACGCAGGGCCCGGGGTCGAACATCGAGCCGCGCTCGGCGAGCGCGATCACCGCCAGGGCGCTGGGCATGCCGCGGGCGCAGAGCGTCGTCCCCTCGAGCGGATCGACGGCGATGTCGACCACGGGCGGGCTACCGTCACCGATCTGCTCGCCGTTGAAGAGCATCGGCGCCTCGTCCTTCTCCCCCTCGCCGATCACGACGACGCCGTCCATCGCGACCGTGTCGAGCACGAAGCGCATCGCGTCGACGGCGGCTCCGTCGGCGGCCAGCTTGTCGCCGCGGCCGACCCAGCGGGCGGCGGCGAGCGCCGCTGCCTCGGTCACCCGGACCAGCTCCAGGGCGAGATTGCGGTCGGGCTTGGTAGCGGGCGTGCCCTCCATTCGCCCGGCAGCCTAGTCGATCGTTCCAGTGCGCCTTATGCACCCGTGAGGTGCATAAGGCGCACCGCAAGGGGTTCGGGGGTAGGGTGCGGTTATGAGTGGTCGCTGGGGGTTGACCTTGCCGCTGCCCGGGCTGTCCCTGGCGGCGCACGAGGAGTTGGTGAAGGGGGCCGAGGCGGCGGGCTACACCGACTTCTGGAGCGGCGAGACCAACGGGCCCGATGGCTTCACGCCCCTGGCCCTGAGCTCCGCCTGGACCGAGCGGGCGCGCCTTGGCACCGGCATCGTCGGGGTCTTCCAGCGCGGCCCGGCGCTGCTGGCGCAGGAGGCCGCCGCCCTTGCCAGCGCCTCGGACGGGCGCTTCGTGCTCGGCATCGGCTCCTCCTCGGACCGCATCGTCGAAGGCTGGAACGGCATTCCCTTCGAGCGGCCGCTGGCCAAGGTGCGGGAGACGCTCGACTTCCTCGACACGGCCCTGGCCGGCGAACGCACCACCAGTGGCTTCAAACTGGAGAGCGCCCCGGCGCAGCCGGTGCCGATCGTGCTCGCCGCCCTGCGCGGCAAGATGCTCGAGCTCGCGGTCGAGCGCGCCGGCGGCGCCTTCACCAACTTCCTGCCGCTCGGCGGTCTGTCCAAGGTGACGGCGCAGCTCGAGGAGGCGCCCGAGGGCTTCGAGTTGCTCTGCCGCTTCTTCTGCCTGCCGGGCGAGCGCGAGGCGGTCGAGCCGCTGGCCCGCTTCATGTTCTCCTCCTACATCACCGTGCCCGTCTACGCCGCCTTCTATCGCTGGCTCGGCTACGACGAGCAGATCAAGCCGATGATCGAGGCCTGGGAGTCGGGCGACCGCCAGGGCGCCGCGGCAGCCGCTCCCTGGGAGCTGATCGAGGAGATGTTCGTCTTTGGCGAGCCGGCGGAGATGAAGGAGCGAATCAACTCCTTCGTCGCGGGCGGCATCACCCTGCCGATCCTCACCCCGATCACCACGCCGGACAAGCTCGGCGAGTTGATCGAGGCCCTGGCGCCCTAGGCAACACAGCCGCCGAAGGGTTTGATGGTGCGGCCCGGGGCGAAAGCGTTGAACTGGGTTATGCGGGCCGAGCGAGGCTGAGCGCGTAGTCGCAATCGGCGTCGGTGAACCAGCCGTCGATCGCCAATCCGGCCTCCTCGTAGACGGCCGCCAGCATCTCGTATGTGAACTTGGTCGAGATCTCGGTCCGCATCTCCTCGCCGGCGGCGAACTCGACCGAGAGGTCGATTCCGTCCAGCCGCACGGTCTGGTCCGCGAGCGAGCGCAGGCGGATGTCCATCCGCCCCTCGACCTCGTCGTAGCGCGCGACGTGTTGGAAGGCGTCGAGGTCGAAGTCCGCGCCCAGCTCGCGGTTCAGCACCGTCAAGACGTTCTTGTTGAACTCGGCGGTAACGCCGCTGGAGTCGTCGTAGGCCGCCTCGAGCCGCTCCCGTCCCTTGACCAGGTCGGTGCCGAGTAGGAGCCGATCCCCGGGCCCCATCAACTCCCTGAGGCGGACGAGGAACTCGTGGCGGGGCCGCGGGTAGAGGTTGCCGATCGTGCCACCAAGAAAGGCGATGAGACGACTGCCGTCCCCGTCGGGGATGCGCTCGAGGTGCTGCTCGAAGTCGCAGACGAGGCCGCGGACCGCCAAGCCTGGGTACTCCTCGACCAGCAGGGCGGCGGTTTCGTGAGTGATCTCCTCGGAGATGTCGACCGGGACGTAGGTGTGCAGGCAACCGGCCTCGCGCATCGCGTCGAGCAGGTGGCGGGTCTTGGCGGCCGAGCCCGAGCCGAGCTCGACCAGCGCCCGCGGCGCGCCCGCGGCGGCGATGATCTCGCCGGATCGCTCGACCAGGATCGAGCGCTCGGCCCGGGTCGGGTAGTACTCCTCCAGCTCGGTGATCTGCTCGAAGAGCTGCGAGCCGCGCTCGTCGTAGAAGTACTTCGGCGCCAGCTCCTTCGGCTGGGCCGAGAGGCCGTCGCGGACGTCGCTCGCCATCTTCGCCGCGGTGTCGGCGTCGAGATGGACCTCGATCGCGATCACATCATCACAACCTTCGCGTTCCGCTCGTTCACGCTAATCACCGCAATCTCGCTCACTCGCTCCACGTTCAGAGGTCTGCCGCCAGCCGGATGCCGGAGAAGATCTGGCGACGCTCGGGCAGGTCCCAGTTGCGGAAGCTCGGTCGCATCACGTCGCGGCGCGTGGCCCAGGCGCCGCCGCGCAGAACCTTGTAGGTGTTGCCGAAGAAGGCCTGCGAGTACTCCGGGTAGGGGAAGGCCTCGAAGCCGGGGTAGGCGAGGAAGTCGGAGGAGGTCCATTCCCAGGCCTGCCCGACGCCCTCGAGACGGCCCGAAGCCGCCTCCCACTCGTACTCAGTTGGCAGCCGCTTGCCCGCCCATCTGGCCAGCGCGTCGGCCTCGTGCCAGGAGACATGGAGGACGGGATGGGCCGGGTCGATCGGGTCGCGACCTCCCATCCTCGTCAGCACCCATCCCCCGTCGCTTTCGCGCTCCCAGTACATCGGGGGCTCGGCGGCGGTTTCCTCCATGAACTGGATGTACGTGGAATTGACCACTGGGGTTCGATCGATCTCGAAAGGGGCGAGCTCAACCGTGTGGCGGGGGCGCTCGTTGTCGTAGGCAAAACCCCCGGCCGGCGCTCCGATCTCATACTCGCCGCCTGGAATCGAGATCGTCTCAGGACCCGGCTCGAAGGCATGGAGAACGCCAAGCTCGGGATCGACTGGGCTGTAGTCGTCGACCATCTGCAGCAGCTGCAACATCGTCTCGTTGTGCTGCTGCTCGTGGGCCAGCAGCATCTTGTAGACAAAGCCGTCGCGCAGCAGCGGATCCTCGGCGTCCGGCCCGATGTCGACCTCAGCGAGCACCTCGAGCGTGCGCTCGCGCACGTCGGCAAGGTAGGCGCGCAACTCGGCATCGCGCAGGATCGGCAGCTCGCCGCGGCTCTTGCGCGGGTTCTCGATCGCGTCGTAGAAGCGGCCGAGGTCACCGTGCAAGGGCTCGCGATCGCCAATCGTCTGCACCAGCCAGAGCTCCTCGAAGTTGGCGATGTGACCGAGGTCCCAGGCCAGCGGGCTGAGCAACGGCGAGTAGACACGGTTGAGCTGCTCGTCGTCGAGCGGCTGGAGCAACTCCAATGTGAACCGGCGCGCCTCTGCGAGACGCTCCGCGATCGCTTCCTTGGAGCTGGGCGTCACCTCGGTGGCGATGGGGAAACCCTAGCGAGGCCTGATTACCGGGGCGTGAACCGGGCGCACCGCGGTGCAACGCTTTGTCCCCCTCATAGGGATGAAAAGCGTTGCACCGCGGTGAGGGTGCGGCGCGGTAGGGTGCCCGCCGTGGAGGTAGCCGGCAATAGCGCGCTCGTCGCCGGAGGAGCGTCCGGGCTTGGTGAGGCGACTGTGCGGGCACTTGTCGCGGCCGGTGCGGCGGTGACGATCGCCGACCTCAACGCCGAGAAGGGCGAGGCGCTGGCGGCCGAGCTGGGGCCGAGCGCGACGTTCGTGCAGGCGGACGTCACCGACGAGACTGCCGTGTCGGCCGCCGTCGAGAAGGCGGCGACGCACGACGACGGGTTGCGCATCTCGGTCTGCTGCGCCGGTATCGGCTGGGCCGAGCGGGTCGCGCACAAAGGCGGCCCCCACAACCTTGAATTCTTCTCCAACGTGGTCAAGGTAAACCTGATCGGCACCTTCAACGTGCTGCGCTTCGCTGCCGCGGCGATGAGCGAGAACGAGGCCGACGGCGAGGGTGAGCGCGGCGTCTGCATCAACACCGCCTCGATCGCCGCCTACGACGGGCAGATCGGCCAGGTCGCCTACGCTGCCTCCAAGGGGGGCATCGTCGGCATGACCCTGCCGGCCGCCCGCGACATGGCTTCGCGCGGCGTCCGCGTCGTAACCATCGCCCCCGGGCTCTTCGACACGCCGCTGCTGGCGGCGCTGCCCGAGGAGGCACGCACAGCGCTGGGCGAAGGCATCCCCTTCCCCTCCCGCCTCGGGCGCCCCGAAGAGTACGGCCGCCTGGTCGGCCAGATCGTCGCCAATCCGATGCTCAACGGCGAGACGATCCGGTTGGACGGGGCCCTGCGGATGCCGCCGAAGTAGACGGGGATGCATTTGCGCCCTTACAGGGCACGGATGCAGCTCACTCGGTTCCGTCGGCCTCAGGATCGCGCCAGACGCGCTTGCGCCAGGGTGGGTTGATCGCGAAGCGCGCATCGGTGGTGGCGGCGATCGGCTCGAGGGGGATGAGGTGGACGCGGTTGCGCGGGGTGAGGCGTTCGATGTGGGGAATCCCGGCGGTGTTGCCGGCGTGACTGCCACCGGAAACGATCAGCAGGTGAGTCTCGGGGCCCCAGCCATTCTCGGCTCGCAGACCGAGCGCTTCGGTTGCGTCTTTGACCGAATCGATACCGGCATCCGACGCCCAGCCACCGACGGGCCCCGGGCGCTGGTTGTAACCCTTGTGCGATGAGGCCCGCTCGTCGACCGAGCCGTCGGGACGGATCCGGATCTGCACCCCCTCCCAATCATCCGGGTGGTAGCCGGCAGAGCCCAGGACCGGGATTTCGCGGAAAGCCGCCGAGTCCGCGTAGTAAGTCCAGTACTGGATGTAGAGGCTGCCGGCTCTCGACCCAGAGCAGTCAAGTCCGGCCGCTTCCGACTCCCCGATCGCGCCAGCCCGGCAATCGACGACGTGGACGAAGGCCGAGACCGGCAGGCCGCTCTCGGTGCGCTTGACGAAACCGTGCTCGGCGGCGTCGCCACAGCCCGTATCGCGGCAGCGCCTGAAGTCGACCGGCACCGCCTTCGACCCCCGCTCGAACAGCAGCGAAGGCATGTGCCGCCGCACCAGCCCGCCCACTTCGGTCCCGTAAGCCGCGATCAGCATCGGTTCGTCACCACAGTGGTCGGCAACCGCAGCCGCACAAAGGAGCCGTGAGGCAACCGAACGAGCGAGCGCCATACCCGGCACCCGCACACCGGCAGCGAGCGTCCCCACCAGCAACAGCGAGACGAGGCAAACCAGCCCCACCCACTCAACCGTCCCCTGCCCCCGCTCCCCGTCTCGCATGGGGCTTCAAGCCCTCAGCGCCCGCTTTTTAATCCCCCAACTGGCTCGCGGGAGCCGTGACTTCACACCAGCCCAGAGCTCAGGCGGCCCGGCGGGCGCGATTACCTACAGGTTCTGAATCTCAGCCGCGATGTCCGCCGCCGCCTTCTTGGCGTCGTCGAACAACATCGACGTGTTCGGTTCGTAGAAGAGGTCGTTGTCGATACCCGCGAAGCCGGGGCTGAGCGAGCGCTTGATCACGATCACCTGCTGGGCCTCGGAGACTTCGATGATCGGCATGCCGGCGATCGGGCTGTCGGGGTCGTTCTTGGCGGCCGGGTTGGTGACGTCGTTGGCCCCGACGATCACCGCGACGTCGGTGCGCGGCATTTCGGGGTTGATCTCCTCCATCTCCTTGAGCTGCTCGTAGGGCACGTCGGCCTCGGCAAGCAGCACGTTCATGTGGCCGGGCATGCGGCCGGCGACGGGGTGGATCGCGTAGTTGACCGTAACGCCGCGCTTCTCCAGCTCGTCGGCGACCTCCTTGATCGCGTGCTGGGCCTGGGCGACGGCGAGGCCGTAGCCGGGCACGATCACGACCGAGTCGGCGTAGGCGAGCTTGATCGCCGCGTCCTGGGCTCCGATCGAGACGTGCGGGCGTTCCTCGGTAGTGCCGCCGGTGCCGCCCGCCGGCGCGCCACCGAAACCGGCAAAGAGGACGTTGGCGACGGAGCGATTCATCGCGGTCGCCATCTCCATCGTCAGGATCGTTCCCGAGGAGCCGACCAGGGTGCCGGCGACGATCAGCGCCACGTTGTGCAGGGCGAAGCCGGCGGCCGCGGCGGAGAGGCCGGTGAAGGCGTTGAGCAGCGAGATCACCACCGGCATGTCGGCACCGCCGATCGGCAGCACGACGAGGTTGCCGAGCAGGGCCGCGGCGAGCAGGATCGCGATGAAGATCGCCTGCGAGGGATCGCCGTTGTTGACCGCGATGTCGACGCAGGCGGCGAGGATGCCGATCAGCAGCACGGCGTTGATCACCTGCTGCCCGGGCACCGAGAGCGGCTTGGTCGGGATCAGGTCCTGCAGCTTGGCGAAGGCGATGTTCGAGCCCCAGAAGGAGACCGAGCCGACAACCGCGGCGAAGAGCGTGGGGATCAGCTCTTCGAGCGGGATCGAGGCGATCTCACCGGCGTCGATGCCGCTGATCCCGTGGCGCAGCTCCGACCAGGCGATCAGCGCCACGGCGCCGCCGCCGACGCCGTTGTAGAGGGCGACCATCTGCGGCATCTCGGTCATCTGCACCCGGATCGAGGCGGTCACGCCAACCGCGGTGCCGATGCCGAGGCCGAGCGCGATCAGGCCCCAGTTGCCGATGCCGTCGAGCAGCAGCGTGGTGATGACGGCGACCGCCATGCCGACCGCGGCGATCATATTGCCGCGCTTGGCCGTGGTCGGGTGGGTGCCCTGGCGCACGCCGAGGATGAAGAGCGAGAAGGCGACGATGTAGAGCGCGGTGGCGGCGCTGCCACCGGGTTCGAGCACGGCGAGCAGGCTCATTTGCCGCCGCCTTTACCGTCAGCAGCGTCGGCCTTCGGCTTCGGCTTTTTGGAGAACATGCCGAGCATGCGGTCGGTGACCATGAAGCCACCGACGATGTTGATCGCGCCGAAGGCGATCGCGATCGTGCCGATCACATACTCGAGCGGGTCATTGGCGTAGCCAACCACGATCAACCCGCCGAGCATGACGATGCCATGGATCGCGTTGGTCTGCGACATCAGGGGCGTATGCAGCGTCGTCGGCACCTTCGAGATCACCTCGAAGCCGACGAAGGCGGCGAGGACGAAGATCGTCACCTCGGTCATCACGCTCATCGCCGACCTCCCTCGACCTTCCGGTGCGCTTTATGCACGCACACGGAGTAAAAGGCGCACCGGAAGCTCATTTGGCGGCCCTCTCGTTGCGGATCTCGCCGCCGTGGGTTATGCAGGCGGCGGCGAGGATATCGTCCTCGAAATCGATCTTCAGCTCGCCCTCCTCGGAGACCAGCAGGCCGAGCAGGTTCTCCAGGTTCTTGGCGTAGAGCTGGGAGGCCGGCACCGGCATCTCGCTGGCCAGGTTGCGCGGCCCGATCACCTTGACGCCGCCCTCGACCACGGTCTGGCCGGCTTCGGTCAGTTCGCAGTTGCCGCCGGTCTCGGCGGCGAGGTCGACGATCACCGAGCCGGGCTGCATGCCGCGCACCGCGTCGGCGGTGATCAGCAGCGGTGCCGGGCGTCCCGGGATAGCGGCGGTGGTGATGATCACGTCCTGCTTGGCGGCGTTCTCGCCGAGCGCCTCGCGCACCTGGGCGTTCTCCTCGTCGGTGAGCGGCCGGGCGTAGCCGCCCTCGCCCTCGGCGTCGGGGATGAAGTCGAGTTCCAGCGGCCGGCCGCCGAGCGAGGCGATCTGCTCCCAGGCGGCGCGGCGGATGTCGAAGCCGGTGACGATCGCGCCGAGGCGCTTTGCCGTGGCGACCGCCTGCAGGCCGGCGACGCCGGCGCCGAGCACGAGCACCTTGGCCGGCGGCACGGTGCCGGCGGCCGTGGTCATCATTCCGAAGAAGCGGCCCGACTCGCGGGCGGCGATCAGGGTCGCGGCGTAGCCTGCGGCGGCGGCCTGTGAGGAGAGCGCGTCCATCGCCTGGGCGCGCGTCGTCCGCGGCACCGCCTCCATCGCGAAGCTGGTGACCCCGGTCGCTGCCAGCGCCTTGTTGGTCTCGGCCGCGGTCCAGGGCGCGAGGTGGCCGATGAAGACCTGGTTGGAGTTGAGGCGAGCGATTTCCTCAGCGGAAGGGGCGGCGACGCGAAGGACCACGTCGGCGCCCCACGTAACCTCGCCCTCGACGACCTCGGCGCCCGCTTCGCTGTACTGGGAGTCGGGATGGCCGGCGTTCTCGCCGGCGCCGCTCTCGACCAGCACCGCGACCTTCTCATTGGCGGCGAGGGATTTAGCGACGTCAGGAACCAGCGCGACCCGGCGCTCTCCCTCGGCGGTCTCTTTTGGCACTCCGATCTTCATTGGACGCGGCGCGGAAGGTTATGTGAAAGCGGGTCGGGGGCGTCAGCCGGCCGTCAGGGCGGCCAGCCGCTGGAGCGTGTGCAGTTGCTGATCGCGCTCGGCGTGGACCGGCGAGACGATCAGGCGGTCGATGCCCGCCCCTTGGAAGCGCTCGATCCGCTCCGCCACTTCCGCCTCGGTACCGACCAGCGAGGTCGCTTCGACGATCTCGTCGGGCATCGCCTCATAAGCACCGGCCCGATCGCCGTCCTGGAAGCGGCTCTGAACCTCGTCTGCCACCTCACCGAAACCGAAACGATGGGCGAGGTCGACGTAGAAGTTGGTTTTACGGCTACCCATGCCACCGAAGTAGAGGACGAGGCCGGCCTTGACCACGGCCTTGGCCGCCTCGAGATCGCCGTCGATCGCGACCTGCAGCGAGGGCGAGACCTCAAGGTCGGAGCGCTGGCGACCGCCCTTGGCGAAACCCGCCTCCAGGTGCTCGCCCCAGGTCTGCTCGAAGGCGTCGACGCTGAAGAAGATCGGTATCCAGCCGTCGCAGATCTCGGCCGCCATCTCGACCGACTTGCGGCCGATCGCGCCGACGAAGACGGGGATCTCGTTGCGCTCGGGATGGAAATTGAGCTTCAGCGGCTTTCCCTCGCCGCCGGGTAGAGGCAGCTGATAATGCTCGCCCTGGTGATCGACCGGCCCCTCGCGGGCGATGATCTCGCGCACGACTTCGATGTACTCACGGGTGCGGCCCCAGGGCTTGGCGTAGGGCACGCCGTACCAGCCCTCGGAGACCTGCGGACCGGAGGGGCCGAAGCCGAAGAGGAAGCGGCCACCGGAGAGCTTGTCGATCGTCGCCCCGGCCATCGCAGCGGCGGCGGGCGGGCGGGCGGGCACCTGCAGGATCGCGGCGCCGAGCTTGATCGTTTTCGTCTGCGGCGCCAGCCAGGCCAACACGCTGACCACGTCGGAGCCGTAGGACTCGGCCGCCCAGACCGACTCGAAGCCGGCGCCCTCGGCCGCCTGGACGACCTCGAGGGCGTCCTCGCCCGCCGGGCCGATGCCCCAGTAGCCGAGGTTGAGTCCGAGCTTCAAAGCCATCCGGCGCTCACCCTATTGAATAGGGCGCGATGAGCGAAGCGGCGATCGAGCAAGGCCTCTCCAGCGCCACCGCGGCGAAGCGGCTGCGCGAGCTCGGCCCGCCGCCGGAGAACTCCTCGCGCTCGGTCTCCAGCATCGTCGCCGGCAACGTTTTCACCCTCTTCAACGCGATCATCGGCGCTTTCTTCGTGCTCGACCTCGGTCTCGGTCTCTACGCCGACTCGATCTTCGGCTTGATCGCGGTGATCAACTCCTACATCGGGATCCGCCAGGAGCTGAAGGCGAAGCGCACGCTGGACGAGCTGGCGGTGCTGGTCGCCCCCCACGCCAAGGTGATCCGCGACGGCGCCACCACCAGCCTGCTGGCGGAGGAGATCGTCCCCGGCGACCTGATCGAGGTCGCCCCCGGCGACCAGCTCGTCGCCGACGGCGCTGTGACCGGCTCGCGCGGAATGACCGTCGACGAGTCGATGCTGACCGGCGAGGCCGACGGGGTGCGCAAGGAGGCCGGCGAGCGGGCGCTCTCGGGCTCCTTCTGCATCAGCGGCTCCGGCAGCTACGTAGTCGACGCGGTGCGCGAGGACAGCTACGCCGGCAAGCTCGCCGGCGAGGCGCGCGCCTTCCGCCACCCTCCCTCGCCGCTGCAGGGCGAGGTCAACCGGGTGATCGTCGCCTGCGTCTACGTGATGGTGCCGCTGGCGATCCTGCTGATCCTCACCCTGAAGCTGCGCAGCACCGGCATCGAGGAGGCGGCGCAGACCGCCACCGCCGGCCTGGTCACGCTGGTGCCCGAGGGTCTGGTGCTGCTGATGAGCGTCACCTTTGCGGTGGCCGCAGTGCGGTTGGCCAAAAAAGACACGCTGGTGCAGCAGATGAGCGCCACGGAGAGCCTTGCCGCGGTCGACACGATCTGCGTCGACAAGACCGGCACGCTGACCGACGGCGAGCTGCGCCTGCTCGGTGCCGAGGTGGCGGAGGGCGTCGACGCCAAAGCTGCCCACGCCGCGCTCGGCCGCTTCGCCGCCAGCGCCGGCGACCGCAACCGCACCCTTGAGGCGATCGGCGAACGCTTCCCGGCTGAGGCCGGCCGGGTCTCCGGCGAAGTGCCCTTCTCCTCGGAGTGGAAGTGGAGCGGCCTGCGGATCGACTCCGCCAGCTACGTGCTCGGCGCGCCCGACGTGCTGAGCGAAGCAGGCGCGCTCACCCTCCCTCCCGACCTCGCCCGCGTGCTCGAGCGCGAGACCGGGGCGGGACGCCGCGTCGTTGCTTTCACCGAAACCAGCGAGCCGCTGCCGGCCAGCCCCGCCGAGCAGCCACCGCCGCGGCTGGCGCCGGTCGCCCTGGTCGTGCTGGAGGAGACGCTGCGCCCCGACGCGGCGGAGACGGTCGCCTTGATGCGCGCCGAAGACGTCGACCTGAAGCTGATCTCCGGCGACGCCCGGGCCACCGTCACCGCCGTCGCGGCGGCGGTCGGCGTGCCCGAGGACGCCGGCGTGATCGAGGGGCACGAGCTGCCCGAGGACCCGGAGGAGCTCGCCGCGGTCGCCCAGCGCAACACCGTCTTCTGCCGGATCAAACCGGAGCAGAAGCGCGACTTGGTCGCCGCCCTGGCCGCCTCGGGTCGCTACGCGGCGATGATCGGCGACGGCGTCAACGACGTGCCGGCGCTGAAGCGGGCGCGGATGGCGGTGGCGATGGGCTCCGGCGCCCAGGTAACCAAGGGCGTCGCCGACGTCGTCCTGCTCAAGGACGAGTTCGCCCGCCTGCCGCAGGCGGTCGGCGAGGGCCGGCGGATCGCCCGCAACATCCACCGGCTCGGCCGCCTCTACCTGACCAAGACGGTCTACGCCGCCACCCTGATCGTGCTCGTCGCGATTCCCGGCTTCGCCTTTCCCTTCCTGCCCCGTCACCTCACCCTGGCCGCCTTCCTGACCATTGGCATCCCCTCCTTCGTCCTCGCCCTGGCCCCCTCGGATGGGCCGCTCTATCGCGGTCGCCTGCTGCGCGCGCTGGCCGCCTTCGCCGTGCCGGCGGGGCTGGCGACGGCACTCGGCTCGATCCTCTCCTTCTTCCTCGTCGACACCGTCTTCGGCGGCAGCCTCGAGGCCGGGCGCACCGCCGCGACGACGACCCTGATCGTGCTCGGCCTCAGCTTCGTGCTGCTGCTCGAGCGCGGCCCGGGCCGCGAGCACATCGCGATCCAGAGCTACATGCTGGCGATGGTCGCGGGCCTCGGAGCCCTCTACGCGGGAATCCTCGCGATCGGCCCTCTGCGCAGCTTCTTCGAAATGGAGCTGCTCAACTCGGGCCAGTGGTTCCTCTCCCTGCTCTCGGCGGCGGTGGGCCTGACGATCGCCAGCGTTCTCTGGCGGCTGCCGCAGATCGAACGGCTCGAAGAGTTGCCCTCAGACACCTGAGGTCCGCCGGCTTAACGCGGCGGCAGGACGAACTGGCTGACGATCAGATTGGCGGCGAGGCGCGGCTCGGAGCCCTCGCGGAGGCGCTCCATCCGGACCTCAATCACGACCGTGCTCTTGCCGGTATGCAGCGGCTCGGCAACAGCGACGATCTCATCGCCCAGCAGACCCGCGGCGAAGACGTTCAGCTTCAACTCGATCGTGGTGAAGTTGTGTCCCGGGGGGATCACGCGGAAGGTGGCCCAGGCAGCAACGGTGTCACCCAGTGCCGTCCAGACACCGCCGTGGACGAAGCCACCCGGGTGGAGGTGGCGCTTGTCGACCTCGATCCGGCCGCGCGCGTGCGAATCGTCGATCTCGAGCGGCTCGATGCCGAGATCACCGGGGAAGCTCCCCGGGAGGAAGCCGCGCACCGACTCCGGTGTGATCAGTGAGCTGGGGTGATGTGAATCATCTTCCATCGGGGCGCGCACCCTATCCGAGCGCCCTCATCACGGCCGCTGTCTCGCGCCCGCCCAGGGCATATGCGCCCGGCGCCAGCGCGCGCGTGCGGCGCTTGTAGGTGCTCCAGATCCAGGGCCAGTTGCTCGGATCGTTGCCGTTCTCATCGACGTACCAGTTGCTGCAGCCGCTGTGCCAGACGGTTTTCGCCAGGGCGGCGCGAAGCTCGCGGTCGAAACTTTCGGCCGCCTCGGGCCTGACCTCGATCCGCCTGGCTCCTGCGCCCTCCATCTCGCGCAGGGCGGCCAGCACGTGGCCGATGCCGCACTCGAGCGTGTTGACCACCGAGCCGCTGCCGCCGTTCGTGTTCGGCCCGTAGAGCAGAAACATATTGGGGAAGCCGGGCACGCTGAGGCCGAGATAGGCACGGGCCATCTCCCCCCACTCCTGGTCCAGGGTGCGGCCGGCTCGGCCGCTGATCTCCATCGGGGCGACAAAGTCGTGCGAGGCGAAGCCGGTGGCCAAGACGATGGCGTCGGTGGCCCGTTCGACCCCGCTTGCGTCGCGGATCCCAGTCGCGGTGACCGCCTCGATCCGCTCCGCCACCAATTCGACGTTGGGCTCGGTCAGGGTTGGATACCACTCGTCGGTGAGCATGATTCGCTTACAGCCGAACTCGTCGCTCGGCGTCACCTTGCGGCGCAGCTCGGGATCGGAGATCGCCGCGTTGATCTGACGGCGACCGACGGCGCGCAGCAGCGGCAGCAACCAGCGCTTGTGGGTCAGGGCCACGGCGGCGAACTCCTGGAAGGCGAAGATCGAGGCGCGATCGAGGCGACGCAGCAGCGGGAAGCGGCGGAAGAGCGCCCGCGTCCGCGCCGAGTACTCGAAGTCCATCTTCGGCAGGGTCCAGCCGGGAGAGCGCTGGTAGACGTCGAGTTGGGTGACTTCGGGCTGAATCGCCGGCACGACTTGGATCGCGCTGCAGCCGGTGCCGACCACGGCGACGCGCTTGCCGCTCAGGTCGACGTCATGGCGCCATTCAGCCGTGTGGAAAGCGGGGCCCTCGAAGTTGTCCAGCCCCTGGATTGGGGGCACGGTCGGCACCGAGAGCTGGCCGCAGGCGGTGATCAGGAGGTCGGCCTCGTGCGGCCCGGCGCTTGTCCGCAGGAGCCACTTGCCAGGCCCGTCCTGCCAAGTGGCGCTCTTCACCTCGGTCCCGGTGCGGATCTTGTTCAGCACGCCGAAGCGCCGCGCTACCCCTTCCACATACGCCTGGATCTCGACCTGGGGGGCGTAGCGACGCGACCAACGATTGGGCGCGAACGAGTACTCATAGAGGTGAGAAGGGATGTCGCAGGCAGCACCGGGGTAGGTGTTGTGCTGCCAGACACCGCCGACACGCTCACCCTTCTCAAAGACGGTGACGTCCTCGTAGCCATCGCGCTTCAGCATCGTGGCGGCGCCGACCCCACCGAAGCCGCCACCGACCACCGCGATCGAGGGTCTCTCACCGCTCATGAGGTACCTCGCCGGCTCACAGGCCGAAGCCCTCAAGCCCGTAGTCGCCAAACGGCTCGTCGCGCTCGCGCACGGCCTCTTTGAAGCCGGCCTCGGCGGCGCGGCGGACGAAGCCGTGACCCTCCTCGGTGTGGCGGGCGACGCCATCGAAGAAGGTGCCGAGCAGCTGTGTCTGGTGCAGGCCCTGGGCGTAGAGCCCTTGGTTGACCAGCATCTTCATCATCACCAGCTGGTTGATCGGCATCCTCGCGACCCGTCCGAGCAGCCGCTCGAAGCGCTCGTCGAGCTCGGCCGCGGGAGCCGCCTCGGTCGCCAGGCCCCACTCCTCGGCCTCGGCTCCGGTCAGCGAGTCGCCGGTGAAGAGCAGCCGCTTGGCCCGCATCGGCCCGACCCGCGAAGCCCACATCGCCGTCGTCGGCGAGCCCCAGACGCGGGCCGGCGGGTAGCCGATCTTGGCGTCCTCGGCGATCACCAGCAGGTCGGAGCAGAGCGCCATGTCGGTGCCGCCGGCGACGCAGTAGCCGTGCACCTTGCAGAGCACCGGCTTTTCGGAGTGGAAGAGGCTCATGAAGCCGCGCACGTTGCGCCACATGAACTGGAAGTCGGTGACCGGGTCCCAGTTGGACTCGGGCATGTGGTTGGCCCCGATCGTCGCCGGGTCGAGCGGCGAGCCGGCGGGCGCCTCCACCCCACCCAGCTCGCTCATGTCCCCCTCGGCCGAGGCGACCAGGTCATAGCCCCCGCAGAAGCCCGTGCCGTTGCCGGCCAGGGCGATCGCGTGCACCTCGGGGTCGAGGTTGGCCCGCTCGACGCAGGCCGCCAGCTCAGCCGGCATCCGCGGCGTGATCCCGTTGCCGCGCTCCGGCCGGTTCAGGGTGATGCGCGCGACCGGACCGTCGGCCTCGTAGATGAGCGTCTCGGGATTCGTCACAGCAAAGCGAGCCTACCTAGCGCAGTCCCACTAGGGTGAGCGTCGCCGTGGCAAAGAGATGGAGGGTGCTGACCGGGACAATCGCGGCGCTGGCCGCACTGCTTGCGATCAACACGCTGGTCGTCGAGGGGGAAACAGGGTCGGCTTCGGTGACGTTGCCAGGTGGCCGAATTCTGCACCTGCCGGGCGGCGACATGCAGATCCTCGAAAAGGGTCCGCGCGACGCCCCTCCAATCGTGCTGCTCCACTGCTACACATGCTCGATCGCATGGTGGCAGCGGATGATTCCGCTTCTCGACCGCGCTCACAGAGTGGTGGCGGTGGACCTGCGTGGCTTCGGAGGATCTGAAAAGCCCGGCTCCGGCTACTCGATGCAAGACCAAGCCGCGTTCGTGGCCGAAGCGCTGAAGCGGCTGGACGTGCATGGCGCGACGGTCGTCGGTCAATCACTGGGCGGCACCGTCGGAACGGCCCTCGCCGAAATCCCGGGCTACGTCAAGCGGCTGGTGATCATCGACCAGGCCCCCGAAGAACGCTTCTCCAAGGGCGTCGGTTTCGCCGCTGAAATCAGCACCGCGGCGGTGATCGGGCCGGCGCTATGGCAGGTGATCCCAGACTTCGCGATCAAGGAAGGGCTGCAGGTCGCCTTCGCGCCCGGGTACGAAGTTCCCGACGAGTTCGTCGACGAATTCAATCGCATGACCTACACCTCCTACGACTCCGACGGCGAGGAGGGCGACTACATGGACGCCGAGCCGCTCGATCGCAGGATCGAGCGAGCGGGAATCCCGCTACTGGCGATCTTCGGCGCCGAAGATCAGATCTACGAATCGAAGGGCGCCCTGGCCGCCTACGCGAAGGTACCCGGCGCGCAGACGGCCCTGATCCCAGGAGCGGGACACTCGCCGAACGTCGAGAGGCCCAGGCGCACCGCAGCTCTCGTCTCGAGGTTCGCTCAGCCGCGTAGCTAGGGCGAGGGCGCTGGCCAGGCCCTCAGACCCGTTCCACGAGCATGGCCTTGCCCTGCCCGCCGGCCACGCACATCGTCTCGAGGCCGATCTGGTGGTCGTCGGTCTCCATCGCGTTGAGCAGGGTGCCCATGATGCGGGCGCCGGTCATCCCGAACGGGTGGCCGAGGGCGATCGCGCCGCCGTGGGTGTTGAGCTTCTCTTCGGCGATGCCGCATTCGGCCATGATCGGGATCACCTGGGCGGCGAAGGCCTCGTTGAGCTCGACCGCGTCGACGTCGGAGATCGTCATTCCGGCCCGGTCAAGCACCTTCTTGATCGCGCCGATCGGGGCGACGCCCATCAGCTCGGGCTCATTGCCGTAGGTGGCGGCGGTGATGATCCGGGCGCGCGGTGTCAGACCCAACTCCTTGGCCTTGGTGTCGCTCATCAGCAGCACCGCGGCGGCGCCGTCGTTGAGCGGGCAGGAGTTGCCGGCGGTGACGCCGCCGCCGCCCTCGAAGGCCTCCGGCAGCTGGGAGAGCTTCTCCAGGGTCGAGGAGGCGCGGGGGCCGTCGTCCTTGCTGACCTCGGTCCCGTCCTCGAGCTTGACCGGGACGATCTCGCGATCGAAGAAGCCGTCCTCCTGCGATTTCACCGCCAGTTCCTGCGAGCGCTGCGCGAACTTGTCCATGTCAGCGCGGCTCACCTCGTACTTCTTCGCCACGTTGACGGCGGTGATGCCCATGTCGATGTAGGCATTGGGCTGGCCGTTCTCGCCGATCAGGTTCGGGTTGCGATCGTCAACGCGGACCGGCTCGGAGGCTTCATTGAAGCGGCTCACCCACTCGACCCCGGCGGCGATGTAGACGTCGCCCTCGCCGGCCTTGATCGCGTTGCCGGCGTGGCGGATCGCGTCGAGGCTGGAGGAGCAGTAACGCGAGACCGTGACCCCGTTGACCTCCTGCGGCAGCTTCTCGGAGAGCAGCGAGATGATCCGACCGATGTTGAACGCCTGCAGGCCCTGCGGCATGCCGACGCCGCAGAAGACGTCCTCGACCAGGGCCGGGTCGACGCCCGGGTTGCGCTCGAGCAGCTGGTCGACCACGAAGGCGCCGGTCTCCTCCGGGCGCAGCTGGGCCAGCGAGCCCTTGAAGGCGCGGCCGATCGGCGTGCGGATGGTGTCGACGATTACTGCCTCGGGCATGCGGGTCTCTCCTTCGGGCTGGGGTCGGAAGTGCGGGCCGCAGGGTAGTGGATCGGGAGCGCAGGGCTCCGCGGCAGGCTCTAAGTTAGTGGCGATGTCGCTGGACGGACTGCGGGCGTGGATAGGGCTGGTTGAGCGCAAGCTGACCATGCGCACCCGCGTCTTCCTCGTCCTCGTCGCGATCGCGATCGGCGGCGCGGGCGCCGGCATCGTGCTGGCGATCGACGCCCAGGACAATGCAGTGACCAAGAGTGACCTGCAGACCGTGCGCGACGAACTGGCCGGCACGAGCGCGCCGGCGGAAGCGCCGCGGGCGAGTCAACTCGAAGCCGAACTGGAAACGCTGCGAGCGGAAGTCGCCGCGCTGCGTGCCGAAGCCGCCTCCAAAGGCAAAGGAAACGGCGCCTCCGAAGCGCCGAGCGCGAACCAAGGCAAATAGGGTGATCGTGCCGATCCGCACGATCTTTCCTCGCATCGTCCCCTGACTGCGTTACATTCGCCGCAATTCGACCTCGCGAGCACCCGCGAGCTCTGCCGCCCAGGCAGTGAAAGGAGTTGCCCTGATGCCAGAGGGTTACTGCGTCAAGGAGCGCAAGAAGGTCGAGATCAAAGACGCCAAACAGGTGACGATGAAGAACGGTCGTCCCGCTATCCAGGGAACCTGCCCGGACTGCGGCACGAAAATCTTCAAGATCGGCAAACTCGAGTAGGGCGCACCTGAACCTGCGTCAGCGGGCATTCGTATGCCGAGCGAATGCCACCTGGCGCGCTGACAGACGAGCGGGACGTGCGTGAGGCCTACTCGGCCCACGCACCCGAGCTCTACGGCTTCGCGGTCCGCTCGCTCGGCGACTCCGGTCTCGCCGAAGAGGCCGTGCAGGAGACCTTCCTGCGCGCCTGGCGTGCGGGTGAGCGTTTTGATCCCCAGATCGGCTCTCTGCGCACCTGGCTCTTCGCGATCCTGCGCAACGTGGTAATCGACCTTGGCCGCGCCCGCGCCGCCCGGCCGACCGTCTCCGACGAAGGCGTCGAGGCTTCGGTCGAGCCCTTCGATGAGGCGCTGCTCTCCTGGCAGATCGAGGAGGCGATGCGGCGGATCGGCGACCAGCACCGCCGCGTCCTGGTCGAGACCTACTACCGCGGCCGCCCCTATGCCGAGGTCGCCGACGAACTCGGCGTGCCGGAGGGAACGGTGAAGAGCCGCGTCTACTACGGCCTGCGCGCCTTGCGGGTCGTGCTCGAGGAGATGGGCTATGAAGACTGACGGCTGCCGCCACTGGAAAGAGGAGCTGGGGGCCTACGCGCTCGGACACCTCTCCGATCAGAAGCTGGCCGCGCTCGAGGCCCACCTGGAGGGCTGTCCCTCCTGCCGCGCAGAGGCGGACTCACTGCTCGCCGTCTCGCGGCTGCTTCCTCACGCTGACCCAGAGCACTTCGGCCCGGCGCCCCAGCCACCGGCGGAGCTGGGCAAGCGAATCGCCGCGACGATCAGCAGCGAGCGGCGCTCCAAGCGCCGCCGGCGTCGGCTGCGCTTCGGGCTCGGCTTCGGCGGCGCCGCCGCCGCGACGGCGATGGCGGTGTTGGCGATCTTCATTCTCTCCGGTGGCAGCGAAGGCAACCCCGAGCAACACGTCGCCTTCCGTTCCTTGCCCAGCGGCGTCAGAATCGCCGCCACGCTCGAGCCGCAGGCGTTCGGCACCGAGATTCACATGTACGTCAAGGGGATCAGCTCGGGCACGCTCTGTCGCGTTTACATGCGTGGTCCAGGCGGGGACGAAGTCTCGGCCGGGACCTTCCGCTACCGCTGGGGCGCCGACGACTCCGCCGTGCTCAGCGCTGCCCTCGATCTCTCGCGCGCCGAGGCACTGGTCGTACATGCCGGGGACCGCACATTCGTCGCGCCCCTCGGCAATGCCGAGGCAGCTACGCGCAACCAATCCCAACAGGAGGAATCAACGTGAAGAAGACCCTTCCCATCCTCGCCGCCCTGGCGCTGATCGGAGTGCTGGCGATGGCCGGCTGTGGAAGCAGCAGCAGCAGCAACAGCTCGAGCTCGGGTTCCGGCGGCGCCTACGGCGGCGGCGAAGAAACGACGAGCAAGCCGGCCGCCTCGACCGCTTCCTCCGAAGGTGCGCCGATCACCGTCGGCACGGCCAAGGGCGTCGGCAAGGTCCTGGTCGACTCCAACGGCATGACCCTCTACTACTTCCAAAAGGACCAGAACGGCGAATCAACCTGTTACGGAGCCTGCGAACGGGGCTGGCCGCCGCTTACCACCGAAGGCGCGCCGCAAGCCGGCGAAGGCGCAATGGCCTCGAAACTGGGCACGACGAAACGCAAAGACGGAACCGTCCAGGTGACCTACAACAACTGGCCCCTTTACACCTTCGTCGAGGACAAAAAGCCGGGTGAAGACAACGGCACCGACAGCAAGGCCTTCGGCGCCTCCTGGTACCCGCTACACCCGAACGGGGAAAAGGCCGGCCACTAGGTCGAGTCGCGTTTGCGCGCGGAGATCGACGGTGGGACCAGCTCGCGGATCTCGGCCAGCAGCCGGACCGCGAGCTCTCCCGCCTCCTCGCCGGGCTTGGGCTGCCCCCCGCGCGGCTCGAAGAAGCGGATCCGCAGGTGAGGGCGGTGGGGGAAACCGGTCAGGTCCGAGGTCCCCTCGATCGCAACGCAGACGATCTTTGCCTCGGGGACCTCGAGCGCGAGGCGGCCGACGCCGCTGCGGGCTCGCAGGACCTTGCCGCGCGAGCGAGTCCCTTCTGGGAAGACGCCGATGCACGAGCCGCCGCGCAGCTCCTCGACCGCCCGCGCCAAGGCACCGGCGTCGCCGGCTTCGCGCTCGATCGGGATCTGGCCCATGCCGTTGAGCACCGGGGCCAGGCCGCGCACCTTCCAGAGGTCGGATTTCGCCAGCGCCTTGATCTGGCGGCGCCGGATCGCGGAGATCCCGACCATCACCGGGTCCCAGTGGCTGTCGTGATTTCCCACGACCAAGACCGGGCCACTCGCGGGCAGGGTCTCCACTCCCTCCGCCTTCAGCCGGCCCCAGATCGCCACCGGGCGACAGACCGCCATCGCCGCCCGGTACATCGGGCTGGGCTCGCGCTTTGCCTCGCCGGGTGTGGTGAACCCCCCTTGCGGGGTAGTGGCCTCCATGCGAGCGGCACCGTACTCGATCCAGTTAAACCCGCCGCGGCTCGGACAAGGAATCCCTCAAAGTGATCAAAGTCACGTATTCAGTCGGGCCGGCAGTCGAAGGTACTCGTCTCGCTTCTGCCACGCCGCTCCGCACCTTGATCCCGGCTGCATCAATCACACCTATCTAAAGTGTCATCTGTGACGACGCAGAAGCCCCTGGAGCTGATCCTCGCTCGCAACCTGATGTCCGCGCTCTCGACCCCGGCCTTCCTGGTCGACGAGGGCGGCGTCCTCGTCTTCTACAACGAGGCGGCCGGCGCCCTGCTCGGCAAGCGCTTCGAGGAACTGGGCACGGTGGGAGCCGAAGAGTGGGGCTCGCTGTTCGGGCCGTTCGACAAAACGGGCGAGCCGATTCCCTACGACGAGCTGCCCCTGGTCGTCGCCGTCCGCAACGGGCGCCCGGCTCACGCCGACCTGGAGATCAGCTCGGCTGACGGCACCCGCCACCGGGTCGAGGTCTCCGCCTTCCCGATCCTCACCCCCCACGGCTCACAGGGCGCGATCGCGGTCTTCTGGCCGGCCGCCGCCGGCAACGGCGCGGGTCACTGAGATGAAGGTCAAGCTCTGGGGCACGCGCGGTTCGATCCCCTCCCCGGGGCCAGAGACGATCCGCTACGGCGGCAACACCTCCTGCGTCGGCGTCACCCTCGCCGACGGCTCGATGCTGGCGCTGGACGCCGGCACCGGCATCCGCAGCCTCGGCCTGGCGCTCGCCAACGAGCCGGCGCGGCTGCACATCCTGCTCACCCACCTGCACCTCGATCACATCCAGGGCCTGGTCTTTTTCGCCCCCGCCTTCCAGCCGCGGACCGAGATCGTGATCTGGGGCCCGGCCTCGCCGGAGGCCTCGCTGCGCGATCGCATCGCCCGCTACATCTCTGCCCCGCTCTCCCCCGTCGAGGTCCGCGAGCTGCCCTGCGACGTCTCCTTCCGCCACTGCCCGCAGAGCGAGTGGGAGATCGGCTCGGCGCGGATCAGCGCCGCCTCCGTCTCCCACCGCGGACCGACGCTCGGCTACCGGATCGACGACGGCGAGTCCTCACTCGCCTACATCCCCGACCACGAGCCCGCCCTCGGCGCCGACCTCGACGCGCTCGAGGAGGATTGGATCTCCGGCCTCGGCCTCGCCCGCGACGCCTCGCTGCTGATTCACGACGGCCAGTACGCCGACGATGAGTACCCCGATCACGTTGGCTGGGGCCACTCCTCGCTCTCGCACGCGCTCTCCTTCGCCCGCCGCGCCGAAGCAGAGCGCACTGTGCTCTTCCATCACGACCCGCTGCACTCCGACGAGCGCCTCGATCTCCTGGCCTCCGAAGCGCAGCAGCGATGGGCGGCGGTGGGTGGCCGCCCCGGGGCAATCGAGCTCGCCGCCGAGCGGGCTGAATACGAGTTGCCGGCGCGAGCGGTCAGCGCGATTTCCGCAACTTAGAGCCCGCGCCGCTCGCGCCGTTCAATTGCCCGCTTATGCCCGCTACGCTGGCACGCGGGATGACGTCGGCTCCTGGAATCGACGCCGCGGTCGAGAGATCTGATCTGGTTAGGGAGGCGCTGGCGACGGCGCAGCGCGCGCATGCCGGTCAACTGCGCCGCGGCAGCGACGGGCGGCCCTTTATCGACCACCCTGTGGCGGTCGCGGAGCTGTTGTGCGCAGAGCGGCAGAGTGACGACGTAATCGCCGCGGCGCTGCTCCACGACGTGGTCGAGAAGAGCGAGATGAGCACCGAGGCGCTGCGCGAGCGCTTCGGCGATGTCGTCGCCGACCTGGTCGCGGCGATGACCGAAGACGAATCGATCCCCACTTACGAGGACCGCAAGGAGGAGCACCGGCGCCGCGTTGCCGAGTCCGGGCCGGCGGCGCGAGCGATCTTCGCCGCCGACAAACTGACCAACGTGACGATGCTGCGCGAGGCCTACGCCCTGATCGGCGAGGGCGTCAGCGACGAACTGCCGGTTCCGCTCGACCTGAAGATGTACATCTGGGAGGCCGACCTGGAAATGCTCTTCGATGAGGCGCCGCAACTGCCCCTCACCGACGAGCTCGCCGATCAGCTGGTCGCGCTCTGGGGCGACCGCTTCAGGGCCGTGCGCGCCCCGTCAGACTGAGCCGCCGACGCAGCGGCAGCACATACCAGAGCCCGGCAAAGGCACACACCGTTCCAAACCCGGTGATCACAGTGACGGCGGCGCTGGCGAAGAGCACGTCGGTGATCAACACGATCGCGCCGGTCATCGCCAGCGCCAGCAGGGCCAGGCCGGCGATCATGAAGCGGTTGGCGAGGCGGATCAGCTCGCGCTTCTGCTGCAGGTGAAAGGTGACGCGGTGATACGAGGAGGGGGCGATCAGCAGGATCGCCGAGAGCGCCGTGCAGAGAAGGGTGAAGAAGTAAACGTCCTTCTCGAAGCCGTTGATCTCGGTGAAGTGCTGCTGGAACGGAACGGCGAGCAGGAAAGCAAAGAGGACCTGGACGCCGGGCAGGGCGACGCGCAGCTCCTGCAGCAGCTCACCGAGGTTTCGATCGAGGCGTTCGGTCTCGCTCTCGTCCCGTCCCGACGGGCGTTCCTCCATGCCTGCACCATAGGGGCTTAGGATCGGGCCGTGGGAAGGCTTGCGGTGGTGCTCGGCAGCAGTGCGCTCGGTCCCGGCGGCGAGGCGATCGCCGCGGCGGGGGCGGAGCACGGGGCCGCGATCGTCCAGCGCCACGGCGCCCGCGGGTACGTGCTGCCCCACGAGATCGACCACGTCGCCAACTTGCGGGCACTGGTCGAGCAGGGCTGCGACCGCGTGCTGGCGATCGCCTCGGTCGGCTCGCTCGACGCCGAGCTGCCAGTCGGCAGCCTGCTCTGCCCCGACGACTTCATCGCCCTCCATCTCGGCCTCTCCTCCTTCGGCGACGAGCGCGCTCACCGCGCCCCGCGCTTTGACCCGGTCTGGCGCGAGGAAGTCCTCGCCGCCTGGAACGCGGGCCCCGCCAAGGTGCGCGACGGCGGTGTCTACTGGCAGGCGATCGGGCCGCGCTTCGAGACGCCGGCCGAGATCCGCTTGATGGCAGCCCACGCCGCGGTGGTCGGGATGACGATCGCCTCGGAGTGCATCGTCGCCGCCGAGCTGGGGCTCGCCTACGCGGCGATCTGCGTCGTCGACAACCTCGCCAACGGCATCGGTCCGGGTTCGCTGGAGATCATCGAGCTGGAAGCGGCGCGGGCCGGCAACGCCCTGCAGCTGCACGACGGCCTCGCCGCGGTGCTGCCGCGGCTCGGCGCCGTGGGCCGGTGAGCACGGCGGCGCTCACCGTCACCGGCGCCGTCCTCGACGGCGAGAGCGTCGGACTGCGCTGCGTCGACGGGACAATCGCAGCGCTCGGCAAGGGGGTGGTGCCGGAGCCGGGAGACGAGACGATCGAGGCAGCCGGGGCGCCGCTGGTCCCGCCGCTGCGCAACGGCCACACCCACGCGGCGATGACCCTCTTCCGCGGCTACGGCGGCGACCTGCCGCTGATGCGCTGGCTGCGCGAGGTGATCTGGCCGATCGAGGCAAAGCTCGAGCCCGAGGACGTCTACTGGGGCGCGCGACTGGCCTGCCTGGAGATGATCCGCACCGGCACGGCGCGCTTCTGGGACATGTACTGGCACCCGGGAGCGACGGCGCGGGCGGTCACCGACGCCGGCTTGCGGGCGACGATCGGCGGCCCGCTCTTCGATGCCGACGGCAAGACGGAGGCGATGAAAGAGAAGGCTGTCGGCTACCTCGGCGAGTTGGAGTGCTTCAGCGGAGACGGAATCAACGCGGCGTTTGCCCCACACTCGATCTACGCGGTTAGCGAAGGTCTGCTGCGCTGGACAGCCGAGCAGGCCACTAAGCGAGAGCAGCCGGTCCATATCCACCTCTCCGAGACCGAGGGGGAGGTCGAGAACTGCATCGCCGAGCACGGCGTGCGTCCCGCCGCCTACCTCGACCGGCTCGGCTTGCTGAACGAGCGCACGATCCTCGCTCACGGAGTTTGGCTCGACGGCGATGAGCTGGATCTGATCGCCGCGCGCGGCTGCACCGTCGTCACCAACCCGGTCGCCAACATGAAGCTCGCGGTCGGCGGCATCTTTCCCTACCCGGCCGCCCGCGATGCCGGCGTCGCCGTCGGGCTTGGCACCGACGGCGCCGGCTCCAACGACTCGCTCGACCTCTTCTCTGACCTCAAGGCTTTCGCCCTCGCCCAGCGTCACGCCGCGGCCGACCCCACCGTCCTCCCCGCCCGCGAGGCCTGGGAGATCGCCACCGGTGGAGAAGTTGATGCCGTTCGGGTGGGTGGGCCGGCGGACTTTCTCTTGCTGCGGACCGCCTCGCCTGAGCTCAGCCTCGGCGACCTGTACTCCGATCTCGTCTACGCGGCGAGTGGCTCGATCGTCGACACCACCGTCGTCGGTGGGCGGGCGCTGATGCGGGGCGGCGAGGTGCCGGGCGCAGAGGAAATCGTCGCCCGTGCGCTCGAGCGTTCGCGGCGGCTCGGCATCGGCACCTGATCGCGCCCACGGGTTCCTATACCCCCCCGGGGTATGCTACGGTGAGCGCATGGTCGACGTTGCCGGCACGATCCTCGAGGGCCTGAAGCAGTCCTTCCTGATGGCCTACGAGGTCTGGTGGGCGCTGGTCTTCGGTTTTGCGATCTCGGGCGTAGTCCAGGCCTGGGTCCCGAAGGAGCGGATCGAAGCAACGATGGCGGGCAACGGGGCAAGGCCGGTGGCCTGGGCGACGGGCCTCGGTGCCGCCTCCTCCTCCTGCTCCTACGCGGCGATCGCGATCGCCAAGAGCCTCTTCCAGAAGGGCGCCTCGGCCGCCTCGGCGCTCGCCTTCCAGTTCGCATCGACCAACCTGGTCTGGGAGCTGGGGCTGGTCCTCTGGGTCCTGCTCGGTTGGCAGTTCACCCTCGCCGAGTACCTCGGCGGGATCCTGATGATCGTGCTGATGGCGCTGCTGCTGCGCGTCTTCGTCTCGCCACGTCTCGAGGAGCAGGCCCGAGCGCACGCTCAGGAGGCGGACGCCGGCCATGAGCACGACCACGGCGCCGATCAGGCGACGGCGAGCTGGCGCGAGCGGCTCACCTCCGCCGCGGGCTGGAGCGAGGTGGCGGGCAACTTCCGCGGTGACTGGCTGATGCTGTGGAAGGAGATCGGCGTCGGCTTCCTGCTCGCCGGCTTCATCGGGCTGCTCGGCAACGACTTCTTCAACGGCCTCTTCCTCAGCGGCGGACCGGGCTGGCTGAGCGCAATCGAGAACGTCATCGTCGGGCCGCTGATCGCCGTGCTCAGCTTCGTCTGCTCAGTCGGCAACATCCCCCTCGCCGCCGTGCTCTGGTCGGGCGGGATCAGCTTCGCCGGGGTGATGGCCTTCATCTTCGCCGACCTGATCGTGCTGCCGATCGTCGCGATCTACCGCAAGTACTACGGCTGGACCTTCACCGTGCGAATCGTCGCCCTGATGCTGCTGACGATGATCGTTGCCGCCCTGGCGATCGACGGCCTCTTCAGCGCCGCCGGGCTGATTCCCGAGACGCGACCCAGCCGCGCCGACGTCTTCGGCTCGGTGCAGCTGGACTACAAGCTGGTCCTCAACGTCCTCGGCCTGATCGTTTTCACGGCGCTCTTCTGGCTCAGCCGCCGGGCGCGTTCAACCGCGCACAGCTGCCCCGCCCACGCTTAACGCGGCGCGACGCGGGGTATAGGCTCGGCCCGAGTGCCCAGCGACGAGCTGACTGAAAAGTCCACTGCCGGGGCCTCCCCCGTCCGCTACGCAGGCGCGACCAAGCGCTATCCCGGCTCTGCCAAAGCAGCCGTCGAGGAGCTCACGCTGGAGGTGCCGGCCGGCGAGATCTGCGTCCTCGTCGGGCCGTCGGGCTGCGGCAAGACGACGGCGATGCGGATGGTCAACCGCACGGTCGAGATCACCGAGGGCGACATCTTCATCGGCGAGCAGTCGGTCCGCGAGCGCAACCCGGCGCAGCTGCGGCGCGAGATCGGCTACGTGATCCAGCAGATCGGCCTCTTCCCGCACCGCACGATCGCCGAGAACATCGCCGCCGTGCCGCAGCTGCTGGGCTGGAACAAGGAGCGCGTCGCCGCCCGCAGCGCCGAGCTGCTGGCCCTGATCGGACTCGACCCCGACCTCGCCGATCGCTACCCGGCGCAGCTCTCCGGCGGCCAGCAGCAGCGGGTCGGGGTGGCGCGGGCGCTGGCGGCGGACCCGCTGGTGATGCTGATGGACGAGCCCTTCGGCGCGATCGACCCGATCAACCGCGAGCGCCTGCAGAACGAGTTCCTGCGCCTGCAGGCCGAGATCGGCAAGACCGTGCTTTTCGTCACCCACGACATCGACGAGGCGATCAAGATGGGTGACCGGATCGCGATCATGCGCGAGGGCGGCAGGGTCGCCCAGTACGCGACCCCGGCCGAGCTGCTGATGGACCCCGCCGATGAGTTCGTCGAGGACTTCGTTGGCGCCGACCGGGCGCTGAAGCGCCTGGCGCTGATGCGGGTCGCCGACATCGACCTCTGGAAAGCGCCGTTGGCCGAGGTCGGCCAGGCGACCGCCGAGGTGCGGGCCGCGCTCGAGGGCGCCGAGGTCCCTTACCCCCTGCTTGTCGACGACGAGCGCCGCCCGCTCGGCTGGCTCTCGGAGCGCGACCTGGCCGGCGGGCAGGTGCCGGCGCGGCCGGACTCGCCGCTCGGCCCGCTGCTCGATCGCGACGACATCATGCGCGACGCGCTTGCCGACCTGCTGCAGGGCGAGGCGCAGTACGCCGCCGTGGTCGACGGCGAAGGGCGCATCGAGGGCGTCCTCTCGGTCGAGATCATCTCCGAGTTCCTCGCCTCTCCCGAGGCCAAGACCGAGGAGCATTCGGCGACGGAGCGACCGCGTGAGTAGCCCGACCTTGACACTCGCGGCGGTCGGCGAAGTCGGCAAAGGATTCATCCACGAACGGACCTCCGAGACGCTTCCCTGCCAGGCCACCGAGAAGCTCTTCTGCTTCGACTGGGCAAAGGAAAACATCGATCGCTACGGCACGCCGACTCTCCAGCACCTGGAGCTGGTCTCACTGGCCGTCCTGTTTGGCTTCACGATCGCCTTTACCCTCGCCGTGCTTGCGCACCGCCGGCGCTGGCTGCAATCGCCGCTGCTGGCTGCGACCGGTGTCCTCTACACGATCCCCAGTGTCGCCTTCTTCTTCCTTCTGCTGCCCCTCACCGGCCGCGGCGTCGACACCGCCGTCATCGCCCTCACAGCCTTCAACCTGCAGGTCATCTATCGCAACACGATCGTCGGCCTCTCCAACGTCCCGTCCTCGGTCAAGGAGGCGGCCAGGGGCATCGGCCAGACCGATCGCCAGATCCTCTGGCGGGTGGAGCTGCCGCTGGCGACGCAGGAGATAATCGCCGGCCTGCGGATCGCAACGGTCAGCACCGTCGCGATCGCGACCCTGGCCGTGTTCGCCGGGGGGGGTGGTCTGGGAGCGCCGATCTTGCAGGGCGGGATCGACTTCAAGACCAACATCATCATCGCCGGCGGGATCGCCATCCTGATGGCGCTCGCCTTCGACCTGGTCCTGCTCACGATCCAACGCCTAGCGACCCCGTGGGAAAGAGTGGCCCGGGCGTGACCGCACTCATCCTCCTTCACCTCCCACCGGGCTCGATCCAGGGCGCGCTCGAATTCATCTTCGAGCCGCAGTCATCAAACGTGACCGGCGGCAAGATGGTCGGGGGCTTCGACCAAACTCTCGAACTGGCGCTGACGCAGCTCGAGGTGACCATTTTCGCCCTGGCGCTCTCGCTGGTCCTGGCGCTGCCGGCCGGTCTTTACCTGGGACACAAGGGGGTCGGCGAGCTGCTGGCGGTGGGGCTCGGCAATGCCGGACGGGCAATCCCCGAGCTGGCCCTGATCGCATTCATGGCGGCCGCGATCGGCGTCGGCACGCTCAACCTGACGATCGCGCTCGCCGTTCTCGGCATACCTCCGATCCTCACCAACGCCTTTGTTGGCATCCGCCAAGTCGATCGCGCCCCGGTGGAAGCGGCCCGTGGAATCGGGATGACCGAGCGCGAGATCCTCTTCAAGGTCGAGTTGCCGCTGGCGATCCCGACCCTGATGGCCGGCATCCGCCTGGCGACGATCGCGATAGTCGCCACGGCCACGATCGCGCCCCTTGCCGGGGTGCTGACCCTCGGCGACTACATCATCAACGAAAACGTCTACGGCGAGAATGGCGTTGTCGCCGGGGCGATCGTCGTCGCCGTGATGGCGCTGACGCTCGAGCTCCTGCTCGCCGCGCTGCAACGTCGGCTCACTTCGAAAGGCTTGAAGCTGAGCCCAGCATGAATCTCGTCCGTGCAAAACGACAAGAGAGGAATCCAATGAGGTCCGAGTTCACTCGTCTGCGTGCAGGCATCGCCTTGCTGCTCGCCCTAGCCCTCAGCCTCGGCGTGGTCGCCTGCGGCAGCAGCAACGACGGCGGCACGAGCAGCAGTGAAGAAGGCGGCAGCGCCGGAGCGATCGTCTCCAATCCCAAGAACGCCAAGGTCAGCCTGACGATCGGCTCGAAGAACTTCCCCGAATCGGAAATCACCAGCGAGATCTACGCCCAGGCCCTCAAAGCGGCCGGCTACAAGGTCAAGACGGACCTCGGTCTCGGATCGGAAACCATTGCCCTCAAAACCCTGAAGCAGGGTGAGGTATCCGGCTACCCCGAATACACCAGCACGGCGCTGGAGTCCCTGTTCGGTCTCGAACCGGGCGAAGTCCCGGCCGAAGCCCAACCGGCTTATGAAAAGGCGAAGGCCGAACTCGAAAAGGATGGCCTGACCGCCTTCCCGCCGACGCCGTTCTCCAGCGCCAACGCGGTTGGAACGACGACGAAATTCGCTGAAGAAGAAGGCCTGAAAACGGTCTCCGACCTCGAAGGAAAGTCCGAAAGCATGAGCCTCTACGGCTCACCCGAGTGTCGCCAGCGGATCGACTGCCTGGCCGGGCTCGAAAAATACTACGGGCTCAAATTCAAGTCATTTCATCCGGTCGACATCGGCCTCCGCTACACCGTCCTCGAAAAGGGTCAGGCCGACCTCTCGATTCTCTTCACCACCGACCCACAGTTGGCGGCGGAGAAAGACAAGTTCGTGATCCTCGAAGACGACAAGGAAGTCTTCCCGGCCGGCAACGTCATCTTCATCACCGATCAGTCAACAGCCAAAAAGGCTGGGCCGGACTACGAAAAGACGATCGTCGCGGTGCAGAAGGGCTTGACGCTCCCGGTCATACAGGAGCTCAACGCCCGAGTCGAACTCGAAAAGAAATCGGCCAAGCAGGCGGCCGCCGAATACCTCAAGTCGGCGGGGTACGTCGGCTAGGTACTAGGCCAGGGAAAGAAGGGTCCGTCGGACAAAGCGGGGAGTGTCCGCCGGACCCCTCTTCCCCTGGCTCCAACAACGCACCCGGCGGGCCCCGCTGAGGAGGGTCAAGCCGCTGCCGCTTCTCGCTGCGCTTCAGTTAGGCCTGGTTCGGATAGCTCAGCTCGGGTGCGGAGGCGGGCGAAGCAGGTGCGGGCGGCCCAGGCGGCGCTTATGCCTGAGATCGCGGCGAGGAGGAGGGCCCAGCGGGGGTCGTAGGCCTGGGAGAGCCAGCCGGTCAGGGGGCCGCCGATTGGGGTCGAGCCGAGGAAGACGACTGAGTAGAGGGACATCACGCGGCCGCGCATGTGGGGAGTTACGGCGAGTTGCAGTGAGGAGTTGATGGTTGCCGCGAAGGTGACCGAGGCTCCGCCCAGAAGGACCAGGGCGGCGATCTCCAGCGCCATAGCGGGCGCAATCGCGGCGAGCAGGGCGGCGCCGCCGAAGGCGAGGGCGGCGCCGGCGATCAGGCGGGGGCTGGTGCGGCCGTGGGAGCCGGTTATGAGGGCGCCGGCGAGGGAGCCGACCGCCATCGCCGAGACCAGCGCCGCGTAGACGCCGGCGCCGCCGCCGAAGCTGAAGCGCGCCAGCAGCGGCAGGACCACCTGGAAGTTGAAGCCGAAGGTGCCCACCAGCGCCATCAGCGCCAGCGGAATCGCCAACTCCGGCGTGGCGCGCACGTAGCGCAGGCCGGCGCGGATCGCGCCCGGCTCGCGCCTCGCCCGCGGCCCGCTGCGCAGCTTGCTCGGGTCCATCCCCCAGAGGGCGAAGATCATCGCGCCGAAGGAAAAGGTGTTGACGGCGAAGCAGGGCCCGACGCCGAGCGCGGCGATCAGCAGGCCGGCGAAGGCTGGGCCGACGATGCGGGCCGACTGGACGATCACGCTGTTGAGGCTGACCGCGTTGACGACCCTGTCGGGGCCGACCATCTCGATCGCGAAGCTCTGCCTGGTCGGGTTGTCGACCGCGTTGACGGAACCCATCGCGAAGACCGCGAGGAAGACCATCCAGGGCGCGGCGACGCCGGCCTCGGTGACGATGAAGAGGCCGAGCGCGGGGATCGCCATCAACGCCTGCGTGGCGATCAGCAGCTTGCGCTTGGGGAAGCGATCGGCGAGCAGGCCACCCCAGGCGCCGAAGAGCAGCATCGGCAGGAACTGCAGAGCGGTGGTCAGGCCGACGGCGACGCCGCTGCCGGTGAGGCTGAGGACCAGCCAGAGCGCCGCCACGGTCTGCATCCAGGTGCCCGACAGCGAGACCATCTGGCCGATGAAATAGCGGCGGTAGTTGGGGACGGAGAGGGAATCGAAGCTTCGTCGCAAGCCCGCGCTCATGCGCCACCACCGCGCCCCTCGCGCGGCTCCTCCAGCATCTGCTCGAGGATCTCCGCCGCCCGCTCCAAAACGGCGACGTCTTCGGCGGGAAGGTCGCGCATCCGCTTCGCCAGGTAGGCGTTCTTGCGGCCGCGCAGGCGCCGCAGGCGCTCCCGCCCCGCGGCGTTGACGCTGACCATGGAGCTGCGGCCGTCGCTGGGGTCGGGCGTGCGCTCGACCAGCCCCTCCCGCTCGAGGCAGCCGAGGGTGCGGGTGACGGTCGGCCGCTTGACCCGCTCGAGCTCGGCGAGCTCACTCGGGGTCAGCGGACCATGCCGCTCGATCGTGGACAGCGCCGCGGTCGAGGTCGGCGTCAGGCCGCTCGTCTCGGCCGCCGCCTCCTGTCGCAGTCTCCGCGCCGTGCGCACGATCCCCAGCCGCAACCGCGCGGCAGAATCAGTGAGGGCGATATCAACCTTCGGTGCCATTAGTTAGCCTAGGTAATTAGTCTAGCAAACTATCTCCTCGCCCTGCGGTGCGCCTTATGCACCGCAGGCGTGCAAAAGGCGCACCGGAAGCGGGGCGGTGGGGCCATTGGCTAGGTTTGGAGGGAATGAGCGAGGCGGCGATCAGCGTCAGGGGGCTGCGCAAGTCCTATGGCGAGCACGAGGCCGTGAACGGAATCGACTTCGAGGTGGGCAGCGGTGAGGTCTTCGGCTTTCTCGGCCCCAACGGGGCCGGTAAGACGACCACGATCGAGATCCTCGAGGGCTACCGCGAGCGCAACGGCGGCGAGGTCGAGGTGCTCGGCGTCGACCCGGGCGAGCCGACGCGCGAGTGGCGCGGCCGCGTCGGCCTGGTCCTGCAGGAGTGCGAGCTCGACCCGCTGCTTACCGTGCGCGAGGCGGTCTCGCTCTTCGCCACCTTCTACCCCAACCCCCGCCCTGTCTCCGAGACGATCGAGCTGACCGGCCTGGGGGAGAAGCGCGAGGCGCGGATCGGCTCGCTCTCCGGCGGCCAGAAACGCCGCGTCGACGTCGCGGTCGGGATCATCGGCGACCCCGACCTGATCTTCCTCGACGAGCCAACGACTGGCTTCGACCCGACCGCCCGCCGCGAGGCCTGGAACATGATCGAGGGCCTCAAGGCGCTCGGCAAGACGGTCTTCCTCACCACCCACTACATGGACGAGGCAGAGCACCTCGCCGACCGGGTGGCGATCCTGCGCGAAGGCCGCATCGTCGCCCAGGGGCCGATGAAGGAGCTGAGCGCCAGCCTCGGCCGCCGCACCGTGATCGGCTTCCGACGGGGCGGCGGCCTCAGCGCCGAGGATGTGCGCTCATGCGTATCGGCGACGCCACGGGTGGCGGGCGATGAGCTCAGCATCGAGACCGAGCAGCCGCAGGGCGACCTCTACCGCCTGCTGGCGCTGGCCGAGCGGCGCGGCATCGTGCTCGAGGACCTCGAGGTGCGCAGGCCGAGCCTCGAGGACATCTTCCTCGACCTCACCCGGGACCAGGAGCGGCGGCCATGAGCGAGCGGCGCATCGTCCTCGCCCAGGCCCGCGCGGCGATCGTCGTCGCCCTGCGCACGCCGCGAGCGCTCGTCTTCACCTTCTTCTTCCCGCTGATCTTCCTCGTCCTCTTCAACTCGATCTTCATCAAGGGCGGCGATCAGAGCGTCACCCTGCCGACCGGGCTGAAGCTGAGCGCCCAGGCCTACTTCATGGCCGGGATCACCGCCTACTCGATCTCACTCTCGACCTTCACCACGCTCGCCGTCTCGATCACCACCCAGCGCGAGCGCGGCCAGCTGAAGCGGCTGCGCGGCACGCCGATGCCGGCCTGGACCTTCATCCTCGCTCAGGTCCTGCGCGCCACGGCGCAGGCGCTGGCGATGACCGTGCTGCTGGTCGCCATCGGCGTGCTCGCCTACGGGGTCGACTTCCCCGGCTCGACCTTCATCGGCTTCCTCGTCTACGTCGCCCTCGGCACGGCGACGCTCTGCACGCTCGGCATCGCGATCACGCCCTTCACTCCCACGGTTGACGCCGCCTCGACGATCGCTCCCTTCAGCGTCGTCATCCTCGCCTTCATCTCGGGCGTCTGGATCCCGATCGACCAACTCCCTCACTGGCTCGAACAGGTCGGCCGCATCTTCCCCCTCTTCCACCTCGCCGTCGGCCTGCAGGGCACCCTCTCCCCCGAGGCGAGCGGCCTCGGCCTGGAAGGCGGCAACGTCGCCGTCCTCGCCGCCTGGGCCTTGGCCGGCATCTGGATCGCCACGCGGCGTTTTCGTTGGGAGCCGCAGGCGGGCACTACATGATCACCGCATTAAGAGAGTGTCACGTAACTGTGACAACTCTCTAGAGGTGGTTTTTGTGACTTCTTTTGCGGTTAGCATCGCCCGCAGGAGGGCGACAGAGGCAGGTGCCTCTTGGCGACTGACATTCGTTCAGTCAACTAACCGTTGGATCCGGTTCGAGTCCGGCGCCCTCCGCACATTAGACCCGCCGGAGCGGGTCGAGGATGGGGGCGACCTGCCGTGGTACCCTCCGGCAGAGTGTCAGTCGCCAGCGGGGTGGTTCCCCGCGTCGCCAGACTCGACCCGCTCCGGCGGGTCTTGTCGTTTCTGAGCCTAGTCCGCGTCGAGGCTCTCGCCGTCGAAATAGTCGACCCCGTCCTCGCGCTTGAAGAAGGCGCGCAGGCCGCCGCCCCGCGGCAGCCTCTCGCCGACGCCGATCTTGTCCGAGTCGGGGTAGACGACCACGTCGGGGCGACCGTGGCTCGACACCGCCAAGAGGGTCACCGGCTCCTCGCCGCGGTTGATGATCTGGTGCGCTCCCTCCTCGCCAAGGGGGAAGCGGAGCGCCTCCCCCTCCTCAAGCTCGCGGACCCCCTCCGGGGTTCGCAGCGTCGGTTTACCGGAGAGCACGATCACCAGCTCCTCGTCGGCGTAGTGGAAGTGGTACGGGTAGGCGGCCTCGCCCGCCGGCAGCTCCCAGAGGCTGCAGCCGATCAGCTCTGTGCCGAGTTCGTAGCCGATCCGGGCCCGCCGCGAACGGAACCCATCGGGCCTCTCCCCCTCCTCGAACGTCGGTTTGTAGACGTTCGGCATCTGGGTCCTCCGGTGCCTAGTAGCGGTAGTGGTCGGGCTTGTAAGGGCCCTCGGCGGGGATGCCGAGGTAGGCCGCCTGCTCGGGGGTGAGTTCGGTCAGCTTCACTCCGAGCGCCTCGAGGTGGAGGCGGGCGACCTTCTCGTCGAGGTGCTTGGGCAGCACCGTCACCTCCTTGGCGGCGAAGCCCTCGGGCTGGCCGAAGAGCTCGATCTGAGCGATCACCTGGTTGGTGAAGGAGTTCGACATCACGAAGCTCGGGTGCCCGGTGGCGTTGCCGAGGTTGAGCAGGCGCCCTTCGGAGAGGACGATGATCGAGTGGCCGTCGGGGAAGCGCCACTCGTCGACCTGGGGCTTGATGGTCACCCGCTCGGCGTCGGACTCTTCCAGCGCCGCCATCTCGATCTCGTTGTCGAAGTGGCCGATGTTGCCGACGATCGCGTTGTGCTTCATCCGCGCCATGTGCTCGACGGTGATGATGTCCTTGTTGCCGGTGGCGGTGACAAAGATATCGGCGCTGTCGACCACTTCGTCGAGCGTGCGCACCTCGTAGCCCTCCATCGCCGCCTGCAGGGCGCAGATCGGATCGATCTCGGTGACGATCACGCGGGCGCCCTGGCCGCGCAGCGAGGAGGCGCAGCCCTTGCCGACGTCGCCGTAGCCGCAGATCACCGCGACCTTGCCGCCGATCATCACGTCGGTGCCGCGGTTGATCCCGTCGACCAGCGAGTGGCGGCAGCCGTAGAGGTTGTCGAACTTCGACTTGGTGACCGAGTCGTTGACGTTGATCGCCGGGAAGAGCAGGTCGCCGGTCTCGGCCAGCTGGTAGAGCCGGTGCACGCCGGTGGTCGTCTCCTCGGTGACGCCCTTGATCCGGGCGGCGATCTGAGTCCAGCGCTGCGGATCGGCCTCGAGCGAGCGCTTCAGCGTCTCGAGAATGATCCGGAACTCCTCCGATTCGGCGGAGGCCGGGTCGGGCACCTCGCCCGCCTTCTCGAACTCGACGCCCTTGTGGACGAGCAGGGTGGCGTCACCACCGTCATCGAGGATCATGTTCGGGCCGCCGTCGGGCCAGAGCAGAGCCTGTTCGGTGCACCACCAGTACTCCTCCAGCGTCTCGCCCTTCCAGGCGTAGACGGGGATGCCGGCGGCGGCGATCGCGGCCGCGGCGTGATCCTGGGTGGAAAAGATGTTGCAGCTGGCCCAGCGCACCTCGGCGCCGAGCGCGACCAGGGTCTCGATCAGCACCGCCGTCTGCACCGTCATGTGCAGGGAGCCGGTGATGCGGGCGCCCTTCAGCGGCTGCTCGGAGGCAAACTCCTCGCGGGTCTGCATCAGGCCGGGCATCTCAACCTCGGCGAGGGCGATCTCCTTGCGCCCGAAATCGGCGAGGTCGATGTCGGCGACCTTGTAGTCCTGCGTAGCGGTGGTACTCATCGGCTGGGCGTCTCCTGATTAGTTGGTTGCCGAGCCATGGTACGAGACCGGCCGTCCCCCGCGCTGCGGGAGACGGCCGGTCGTGCATCGGTCTACCTGTGAGCCGCCCGCTTCTTGCCGACCGTCAGGTTCACCTTCGAACCAGGGGCCAGCACCTTGCCCGGCTTGCTGCCCTGCTTCAGAACCTTGCCCACCTTGCTCGGCCTGGCCTTGCGGCGCGTGACCTTGCCGACCTTGCAGTCGGCCCGGCCCAGCAGCCGCCT
>Ga0207652_10000550_pt1 | contig 38042 bp, 34 predicted proteins | sample KBSC63BmetaG_FD_184334 | JGI IMG/M metagenome (GOLD analysis project Ga0207652, IMG submission 184334) | Corn rhizosphere microbial communities from Kellogg Biological Station, Michigan, USA - KBS C6-3B metaG (SPAdes) (version 2) | ecosystem: Host-associated > Plants > Roots > Rhizosphere ...
ATGCGCAATGCACCAAGCGCAGGGCACACGCGGGCAGATGACTCCGAATGGATTCGAGTCTGGCCAGAGACCGCGGGCCGCCGAAATACGTTCTACCCTTCCTTCGCTATATGCGTAGGTTGCTCTGGCTAGCAGGCTTGTCCAAATGGGATTTGCCTCGCCGTGCAGCAGCAGCGCTCGAAAGTCTAAGCAATGCTGATTTGAGAATCCATGACGCCTATCCGTGCGCCTTGCGCCCGAGCCTCGCGTCTCTGCATGTCTTTCGTGATCTATATACGCTGTCTAAGGAAAACCTTGTCTACTCTTACACTTGAATCAATTTTGAACCCCGCTCCACTGGTCCCCTCGCGTCACATCACCCAGGATGAAGCTTCGGCTGTCCACTTCAACGACTTCAATATTTCCGACTCGCTCAAGCAGCGCCTCGCCGCCGCGAACTTTGTGATTCCCACGCCTGTACAGGCTGGAGCGATCCCGCCCGCGCTCGAAGGCGCCGACATCCTCGCCACCGCCTCCACCGGCACCGGCAAGACCCTCAGCTTCCTGATCCCGATGATCATGAAGATGGACTCGACCTCCTCGCCCTCAACCAAGGGCAAGCGCGGCCCCATCCGTTCGCTCATCCTGCTGCCGACGCGCGAGCTCGCGATGCAGGTGCTCGAGGCCTATCACAAGCTCGTTCCCACGGCGAAGAATGATGCCGTGCTGGTCTGCGGTGGCCTCTCCGAGGGCAATCAACTTGATCAGCTTTCGCGTGGCCCGCGCCTTGTGGTGGCAACTCCCGGACGCCTCGAAGACTACCTTCGCCGCCGTGCGATCAATCTTGGCGACGTCGAAATGCTGGTCCTCGACGAAGTCGACCGCATGCTCGACATGGGCTTCCTTCCTGCCATCAAGCGCATCGTGCAGGCCCTGCCCAAGCACCGTCAGACCATGTGCTACTCGGCTACGCTCGATGCCAGCATTCGTGAGATCGTTCGCGACTACGTCAAGAACCCTGTCCGCGTAGAAATTGGCAATACCTCCAAGCCTTCCGATCGCGTCGAACTCCGCGTCTACACCGTCATGCAGGACCAGAAACTGGCCCAGCTCGACAAGATGCTTAATGAAGAAGAAGGCACGTACCTCGTCTTCTCGCGCACCAAGCACGGTGCTGACCGCATCGCTCGCAAGCTCGAGAAGCTCGGCCATGCGACTGAGGTGATCCATGGCGATCGCTCGCAGTCGCAGCGCACCGCGGCCCTCAAGAGCTTCACCCAGGAAAAGAGCCGCGTGCTTGTCGCAACCGATGTAGCCGCCCGCGGCATCGATGTGAAACACATCGCGCATGTCGTCAACTACGACCTGCCGAATGGCTCCGACGACTTCGTCCACCGCATCGGCCGCACCGGCCGCGCGGGTGCAAAAGGCATTGCGACCACGTTCATCACGCCGCTCGAAAAGGGTGATGCACGTAAGCTGGAACGCGAACTGAAGATCCAGTTCCAGTGGCTCGTGGCCGATAAAAACCTCGCCAAGGAAGAGCGCAACAAGCCGGTCGACTTCAAGAACAACGACATCTCGCAACTGCTGCAGATGGAGACCCGTTCCTGGAAGAACGCCGATGGTTCCTCCTCGGAGCCGACCCACGGACACCAGTCTGCGCCGCATCACTCCAAGGGCAGCTCCAGCGCCGGCCACGGACGTTCGCACTCCGGTCAGCGTTCCAGCTTCGGCGGCCGCTCCAACAGCGGCGGCAATGGTGGACGCAGCGCGAGCCGCCGCGGTCGCTAACCTGCATCAACACCACTACGAAGGGCGGGGAGATCATCTCCTCGCCCTTTTGATCGACCGATCGTGAATCCCCTTTGAAGTATCCGCTCCTACAACCTTCAGTTCGGCACGTCTGCGTCAAAATCGAGTAAAGTTAGTCAGGTCTTCTCGGTCCGGTTTATTTCAGGCGCGAGCAGGCGGAATGCCGATGGCCACCCTTTTCTCTCATCCCGCGAAATCCGTGGCCCATCTTGCCGCACTCGGTCTTCTGCTTGCCACACTTCCCGGCTGCCAGAACATCCAGACGACTGCCAACAACAGCGCGTCGATCCGCTTCGTCAATGCGTCGCCGGACAAGTCGCTGCCGGGCCTGGACATGTATCAGAACACGACTGTTCTGGCCTACAACGTTGGATTTCCTTACATCACGTCGCCGATCCCGGTGAATTCCGGGACATATAAATTTACGGCGGACGCGAACGGAACCAGCCAGGTGCTTATTTCGGCGAGCCAGACGGTATCGGCGCCGCACGAATATACGGCGATCATCAGCAATATCGCGGCCAACCTGCAGGAAACAATCTTTCTCGACCAGACGACTCCCGCGCCTACGGGCGATATCGCTATCCGCTTTATCGACGAGGCGACTCGGGTTGGCGCGGTCGATATCTACCTTGTGCCGTTGAGCGGCAAGCTCATTACCACCACTCCCGTCGCAACAGGCGTTGTTCTCGGTGGAAACACCGGCTACATCAATGTTCCGACCGACACCTACGCCATCGCCGTGGTTCCCACCGGCACGGTGCCCGTCGCCACGACGTTGACGCTTTATACCGGCGCGGAGATCGCGTATTCCGGTAGTGCTGTGCGAACGTACGTCCTGGTCGATGCCGCTGTCACCACCGCCCCTGCGGTCGCAGTGATCGAAGGCAAGGACTACGACTCACCGAGCGCGACAAACTAGATCGGCGCCAGTCCCGCATACACGTAACATCCGGCAAAGTCGCGCCAATTCGGGAAAATATAGTTGGATAAATTGCCGCAACACGCGGTCCATCACCGTGTCTATCCTCACGTGCGCCGTGGCAGCAAGACCCAAGCCACCGCGAAGTATCCGCCTTGAATCAAGGGCAAAAGGAATTCGGCCATGAACATAAAATACATTCTTCTCGCGGCGTCGCTGATCGCAGTCCCCACTTCGGCTGCGGTCGCGCAGACCACACGCCACGAACGCCACCACATCGCTGCACGCAAGGGCGATCAGCAGGCGCGTATTGCGCAAGGTGTCCGAAGCGGACAGCTTACCCCGCGTGAGGCCGGAAGACTAGAACATCAGGAAGCCGGCATCAACCGTGAAGAACGTGGCATGCGCGCGCAGGACAATGGACATCTCACCGCACAGGACCGGCACACTCTCGCACGTCAACAGAACCAGGAGTCGCGCCGTATTTATAACCAGAAGCACGACGCGCAGACCGACCGCGGTGTGCCACCCCGGTAGTGGAATTCATTCAATGCGAAGGCCGCCGGAAAGTTCGGCGGCCTTCGGTTTGGTGTTCTATGTTTCTTGACGGTTAGTAGCGGTAGTGATCAGGTTTGTACGGTCCTTCCACCGATACGCCAAGATAGTCCGCCTGAGCCTTCGAGAGCGTCGTCAGCTTCACGCCGATCTTCTCCAGATGCAGACGCGCCACTTCCTCATCGAGCTTCTTGGGCAGGATGTAAACGCCGACTTCGTACTTGTCCTTGTTGGCCCACAGGTCGAGCTGCGCCAGCGTCTGGTTCGCAAAGCTGTTGGACATGACAAAGCTCGGATGACCGGTCGCGCAGCCGAGGTTCACCAAACGGCCTTCGGCGAGAATGAAGATGCTGTTGCCGTTGGGGAAGGTGTACTTATCGACCTGTGGCTTGATGTTCAACTTCACGACATCCTTGGCCTCATCAAGCTGCGCCATCTGGATCTCGTTGTCGAAGTGGCCGATGTTGCAGACGATCGCCTGGTCTTTCATCAGCTTCATGTGCTCGAAGGTGATGATGTCGAGATTGCCGGTGCAGGTGACATAGATGTCCCCACGTCCCAGGGTCTCTTCGATAGTCGTTACTTCGTAACCTTCCATCGCAGCCTGTAATGCATTGATCGGATCGATCTCCGTGACGATGACGCGCGCGCCCAGTCCGCGGAGGCTCGCCGCCGAACCCTTGCCTACGTCGCCGTATCCACAAATCACAGCAACCTTGCCCGCAACCATGACGTCTGTGGCGCGCTTGATGCCGTCCACCAGGGACTCGCGGCAGCCGTACAGGTTGTCGAACTTGGACTTGGTCACCGAGTCGTTGACATTGATTGCCGGCACCAGCAGTTTGCCTGCCTCAAGCATCTTGTAGAGGCGGTGAACGCCCGTTGTGGTCTCTTCCGAAACGCCGCGCCACTCCTTAGCGACTTCCGTCCAGCGCGTTGGGGACTCGTCGTGGACTTTCTTCAGCAGTGCCTTGATCACGGCTTCTTCCGTGGAATGCGCTTCGGCATCCACCCACTCGCGCTCACCTTTTTCGAGCTCGTAGCCCTTGTGGATCAGCAGCGTCACATCGCCGCCGTCGTCGACGACGAGCTGAGGCCCGGTGCCACCTTCATGCCGCAACGCCTGGTCGGTACACCACCAATACTCTTCGAGCGATTCTCCCTTCCAGGCGAACACGGGCACACCCGCTGCGGCGATCGCGGCGGCGGCATGGTCCTGGGTGGAGAAGATGTTGCAGCTCGCCCAGCGCACGGTCGCGCCGAGCTCCACCAGCGTCTCGATCAGCACGGCGGTCTGGATTGTCATATGCAGCGAACCGGTGATGCGCACACCCTGCAGGGGCTTGGCCGCGGCGTACTTGCGCCGGATCGACATCAACCCGGGCATCTCCTGTTCGGCGATAGTAATTTCCTTACGGCCCCAGTCGGCGAGGCTAATGTCCGCTACTTTGTAATCGGTCTGTTCCAGTGTTGCTGATGCCATTGTGAATCTCCTTATTTGACTTCTTTAGGATATCAAACGGCGGCGGTTTTCATTAGCCCGGAGAGCATCTTACGGACTTCGATGACCTGATTCTGTAGAGTGTCGTAGTCGGCCGGCTTCATGAACTGGAGGTCGCGGGCGAGGAGAAGTTGGTATTCGACCTCCATTCCAATACCGCGCGCTTGTCGCAAACAGCTTACAAAATCTGTAGAAGTGTCCTGACCACAAGCTTCCGCGATCTTCATGGAAAGTTGAGCCGATCCTCGCCGCAGCGTCGCAGCGAGTCCGAATGTCTCGGTCTTAGGAAAGGATTCGGAAATCCTGTACACACGAAGCGTGAGGTCGTGCGACTTCTCCCACGCTGCCAAATTCCGAAATGGCTGCAATACGCACCTCACAACTCACAACTGAACAGAAGATATCAGCCACTGCAGCCCAATTGGGGAAAGAAAGAGTTTTGAGTGATGAGTCTTGAGTTATGAGTTACCCTGCCTGCTCCATCTCCAGCAGCTTCCTCTTCCGGTCCATACCCCAGCGGTACCCCGTCAGCTTGCCGCCGCTCCCTACGACGCGATGACACGGCACGACCACCGCCAGCATGTTCGCTCCGCACGCAGTCCCCACGGCGCGCACAGCGTTGGGAGAGCCGATTGCCTCCGCGATCTGCTGATACGTCCGCGTCTCGCCGCGTGGGATTTCTCGCAGCGCCCGCCATACACGCTCCTGAAACGCAGTAGCGCGCACGTGGAACGGCAAGGCCGCAGCACCGCCATTTTCGCGGAGATTGCTCGTCACGAATCGGACCGCATCCGCGAGACCGGCATCGTCGCGACGCAATACAGCTTGTGGAAATTTCTCGCGCAATTCGACTGCTGCCTCGGCGTCGTTATCCGCGAACAGCACGCAACAGAGGCCGCGCTCCGTTGCTCCCACGAGTATGCGGCCTAGCGGGGACGCCGCCAAAGCGTACCGAATCGTCTCGCCGGCGCCGCCTTCTTTCATCGCCGTGGGAGACATTCCGAGCGTTGCATCGGCATCCTCGTAGAGCCGGCTGCTTGATCCAAAACCGGCTTCGTACACGGCCTCGGTGATCGGCGCACGGGAGATCTTCGGTGTCCGCACCTTATCCCGAAAGCGTTCTTTCCGCTGCGCCCGTGCGAACTCTCCAGGTGTTACGCCGAGCACGCGCTTGAACCCACGCATCACGGCAAACTTACCTACACCCGCCGCCTGCGCGACGGCATCGAGCGACGTCCGCTCTCCCGCGTGTTCCGTCATAAACGCCGCGGCTTTCGCGATTGCTTCCGCCTGCGGATCGGCTTTGGGTTCCGCACGTTGCGGCTCGCAGCGCAGACACGCACGAAATCCCGCCGCCTCAGCCGCAGCCTGTGTCGGATAGAAGCTGACGTTCTTGCGCTCCGGCCGTCGGCTCGGGCAGCTCGGCTTGCAGTACACACCGGTGGACTTTACACCATAGAAAAATTGTCCATCGGCGTCGGCATCGCGCGCCAGCACCTGCTGCCACGCTTTTCCAGCAAAGACCGAAGGAACACCCTGTTTCGCCATCACATCACTCACTTGCACATTGTGTAGAACACTTAGAGTCGCCATACAAGTATCGTGCATCGCGGCGATCGGGGCCACACTCCGCCCATTGCGCGCAAACTAAATTACCCGCATTTGGCCGTGTCCCTTTTCAATTTTTCCGACGACCGGTACTGGAATTCCTTTGTCGTCCACTTCGTTCGACTCGACATAAAAGCTCATCAGGTCGGCCCGGCCGAAGCTGGTCGTGATCGCAACGTCGGCTGCGTCGCGCCCTGTCGCCATCAATATGCGCCCGCGTCGCGGCTCGTTATGGCGAGCGTCCATGGTCCACCATTTGCCATCCAGCCAAACCTGGTACCACGCGCTGAAATCCCCTGCACCGGAGTACGGAATGCGGATGTCTCCGAGTTGGCCTGTTACGTATCGCGCAGGAATATTCATGCAGCGCGTCAACGTCACCGCCAGGTGCTGAAAGTCGCGGCACACGCCGACCCGCTCCGTGAAAACGTCCATCGCCGTCTTGGTCGATCGCGCCGACTTGTAGTCGAACTGCACCTTCCAATGCACCCAGTCGCGGATGGCCGCCGCGCGTTGCCATCCGGCTTCGATGTGTCCAAAGAGGTCCTGCGCAATGCCAATAAATTGGTCGACCTGGCAGTATCGGCTGGCCAGCAAGAATTGCAGAGTCTCTGGAGGCAGATCCTGCACCGGGGCCTGCTGCGCCGTGACGCCCTGCGGATCAGGCTCGGCCTCGGTCTCAATCGTATTGGTTCCACTGAGACGGACCGACCCAGCCGGCGAGAAAAATCGTGAACACCGGTTGTTGAAGCTATCGAAATACTCGTCGACCTTCAGATCGGTGGCGGAAGCCCAGTCGTTGCCGAGGGGAACATGCTGCACGCGCAGTGCGTCACCGGTTTTCAGGAAGGGCTCAACCGACGGATGGACGTGCAACAACGCGACCATCGCCGTAGCCAACGGAAGTTGAAATTGAATATCGAATTCGGATTGAATCAGCACGGCAAACCTCTCGGCGCAACTCCGCCATTCTCTAAAAGATGCGCGAAATCACGCCGCGGCCGTATCGAATTCCGCATAAACAACAGGCGGGCCGTCAGGCCCGCCCGCTTTCTCTACGCTCTATTCTCTACACTCTACTCACTGCTTACTTCGCTGCCAACTCCGCCTTCGCACCTAACTTCAGAGCTTCGGCCTTGTCGGTTGCTTCCCAGGTGAAGGTGTCGCCGGAGCGCCCAAAGTGTCCGTACGCCGCGGTCTTCTTGAAGATTGGACGACGCAGGTCGAGGCTCTCGATGATGCCCTTCGGGGTCAGCTTGAAGTTCTCGCGCACCAGTTCAACCAATTTAGCCTCGGACACCTTACCCGTGCCAAATGTGTCGACGCGGATGCTGACCGGATCGGCGACGCCGATGGCATAGGCAAGCTGCACTTCGCAGCGATCCGCCAGTTCAGCGGCGACGACGTTCTTCGCGATGTGGCGGGCCATGTAGGCAGCCGACCGGTCGACCTTGGTCGAATCCTTGCCCGAGAATGCCCCGCCACCGTGACGGCCCATACCACCGTAGGTGTCGACGATGATCTTTCGGCCGGTAAGGCCGGAATCGCCCATCGGCCCACCGATGACGAAGCGCCCCGTTGGGTTGATGTGGTACTTGGTGTTCTCGTCGAGCAACTCAGCCGGGATGACAGCCTGAATGACGTGCTCCAGTATCTCGGCGTGAAGCTGCTCATTGGTGAGGGAGCTCTTGGGATCACGGTCGCTGAACTCGGCGTGCTGGGTCGAGATAACGACGGCATCCACGCGGACCGGCTTGTGGTTGGAGTCGTATTCGACCGTCACCTGGCTCTTGCCGTCAGGACGGAGATACGGCATCTTGCCGGACTTGCGCACTTCCGAAAGCTTCAGCGCGAGCTTGTGCGCCAGCGAAATCGGTGTCGGCATCAGCTCCGGCGTCTCGTTGGTGGCGTAGCCGAACATCATGCCCTGGTCACCGGCGCCACCGGTGTCCACACCCTGCGCGATGTCGGGCGACTGGCGGTTGATGGTCGAGATCACGCCGCACGTATCGCAGTCGAAGCCCTTCAGCGCATCGTCATAACCGATCTCGCGAATAGTCTCGCGTACCACGGTCTGGAAGTCGACATAAGCCTTGGTCGTGATTTCTCCGGCAACGACAACAAGGCCGGTGCAGGTCAGCGTCTCGCACGCCACGCGGCTATACGGATCCTCGGCCAGGCAGGCGTCGAGGATCGCATCGGAAATCTGGTCGGCAATCTTGTCGGGATGCCCTTCGGTCACAGACTCACTGGTAAACAGAAAACGGTCGGTTGAATTAGACAATGTGAAACTCCTAAAAGAAATAGCCGGACATTCCCCCCTCGCAGCAGACACGCATTCCAGCCTGTGCTGAGCGAAGTCGAAGGACCCGACGACCGGCAACCTCCGCCGCACACGCACGCCATATTCAGCGAGCAGATTTGGCAAACGCCGGTCGCTCCCCAGAGCCGACGAATCGGATAATGGAACACTTTTATTCTACCCTGTTGCTGATACTTGCGATGTCACGGCTTTGTCCACTGGCGAGAAATCCAGCACGAACGGCAACTCCCGGCATTGAATGCCCTCCAAAAGCAAGACGGCGCCCGCCGAAGCGGACGCCGTTGAGGGGAGTCTACGGCGAGCTAGAAGGTGATCTTTCCAGCGACTTGCATGATGCGCGGATCACGTGTGTCGCTTACGACCCCGAATCCGGACAGGATACCTGTAGAGCTGGTCGTCGCGGTCGTACCCACAGTCTGCCAGTTCGTGTGGTTGATCACGTTATACGCCTCCCCACGGAGTTGAAAAACAACTCGTTCAGTAATTTTGAAGTTGCGGAACAAGCCTATGTCAAGGCGATTGAAGCCAGGACCTTCGACAACTCCACGCTTTTCGTTGCCCACTTGCAGCGAACCCGGGGCAGGAGCTACAAAAGCGGGGCGATAGAACCAGTTCAAGCGGGTGTGGATGGGAGCACCATAACCATTGTTGGGATTCGCGACCATGTTCGGACGGAAACCTGCCGTGCTGGCACCGAAGATGCCGATTCCAGCCGCATCATTGGCGTAACCCCCATTCGCCGCTCCTGACGTGCTGGTTTGAACTTGTCCGTTGGCACAGGCGCTATAGCAAATTACGCTTCCTGCCGTTGCCGAACCGCTCATAGAAACGGTCAGAGGAAGGCCGCTGTCGATGACATAGAGTCCGGTCATTTCCCATCCGCCGACCAGGTGACCGACAAAACCATGTTGTTCCCTGTACCAGGGGAGTTCGAATACGCCATTGAGCGCGATAATGTTGGTGCGATCATAGACTGCGCGACCGTAATCGCCATTGATGTTGTACACGTTTTGCGGACCAGCGGAATAATCAGCCTGCGAATTTGTTAGCGAACGGCTCCACGTGTAGTTGGCATTGAAGTAGCTCTTCCCAGACCACTGTTTGCGCATGGAAACCTGTAGACCGTTGTAGTTCGAGCTGAAGATCGAGCGGACAACGTTGACCGCCTGATATCCCGGGAACGGGCGAATCTGGTTGAGCTGCTGCTCGCAGGCCGTCGTAGTAAAGCCGGCAGCACATACACCGAAGGGAGATATTCCAGCAGCCACATACGCGCCCGGCCGGATGGTATTGATATCCACCTTGCCCAGCAAGTGGCGGCCCTGCGAGCCAAAGTACCCGACATCTAACGAGAACGAACTCGTTATCTGCTGTTGCACGTCCAACGAATACTGCATGGTGTACGGCGTGCTGTAATCCAGCGGCGAGCCTGTGACACTTGGTAAGGATGTGCTGATAGTAGGAGTGGCCCCCGCCGCTGCGCAACCCGGAAGTTGCCCTGGACAGTCTAGAGGCGCCACCGTCAGGTTGGGGACATTAACGAAGGGAAGGTTGCCGAAGATCGGAGTCTCATAGAACGACACCGCAGATTGATCGTACGCCGTACCGAAACCTCCGCGGAAGGCCGTGTGGCCGTCACCGAACACGTCGTACGCAAACCCAAAACGAGGTGCGAAGTTCGTATTCTGGGTTCCGCCGACATTAGTTCCGTATTTCGATCCATGGCCTGTCAAGGAAATGCCGTTGATAGTGCTCAGCGATTGTGTGGGTATGATGACGCCATTGATTGGATCCGCTGCAGGGTTAGGAACCCCGGAGTTAAGGCCATTCGCGTTCAAGCACGGGGCAACTCGGCAGATGGTTCCGTTCGAAGCCACTGTCGGGGCGTTGGCTTTGACATACGTACTCGGGTCGAAGTTGCTCAAACGCCCGAAGGCATCCGTGGGTTGCTGGAAGTAGCTGTACCGCACGCCGAGATTGATAGTCAGGCGAGGCAGAATCTTCCAATCGTCCTGCAGGTAGACCTCCAGTAGGTTCTGCCGGATGTCCGCCACAAGCACCGTGGAAGCCTGGGTGTAGCCAGCAGTTGCGTTGCCTAACAGAAAGTTCGCGAAAGCCGAAGACGCGACACCTGGTCCGCTTGTGGATGTCACTGCGCAGGTTCCGCAGTTGCTCGCGGCCAGCGCAGCGCTGGGAATAACGCTCCCGAAGGAAAAAATGCCTTGCGGATACGGAGAGCCGTTGCCAGTCGTGTTCTCCTGCTTCTGATAGTGGTTGTAGGTCCCACCTGCCTTGAAGGTATGCTGGCCAAGCGTATAGGTGAGATTGCCGAACGCATTATGGTTCCGGTTGTAGTCGTTGTACTTGCCGGCTGACGCCACAGCCGTAAGGCCAGTAATCGACAAGGAGGGAACAACCCCGAGTTGGCTTCCGTACGGCAGCACCGGCTTGACGTCGGGGGAATTTTCCGATGCCTCCAGGCCGACCGGTGTGCTGATGATCGCACCGTAACTGAAGGCATAACCAACATCCAGAAGCAATCGAGGAGTGAAGATGAACGTTCCGTGCCCGAGGTGCTGGGTCCCAGGGGATGTCGTGTTGGTCATTGGAACGAGAGGCATCGGGTTGCTGCTATTGAACAGGCCGCCTGCCTCCATCGTTGGCAGGCTATCGTGCAGGTAGCGATAGAAGAAATTCAGCCGGCTGTTCACCGACTCGTCGATGCGAATGAATTCCTGAGTATTGTTGAAGACATTGCGCTGATTATAAGAATAGGTATGAGGATCGAACCCGTTCGCCACATTCTGCGCAGCGTTCGGAACCGGTAACTTATTGTAGATATCCTTGAGATAGGCAGCGGCTGTAGCGGAAGTGTTCGTTACGGTTGTGCCGTAAGTATTACAAGCAAAAGTGGTGGCTGTTTGGGTATAAGACGTGCACACTGCCAGAGGGCCCTGGACGGTTGGTCCGGACGCGGTGGTTTTGTAATAGGCATTTGTAAAGTTGCCGGCACGTTCGTAGTCGGTAGGGAGTAACGCGGTGGCCGCGGCATAGTTGATAATGCGACGGAACTCCTGCGAAACGAAGAAAAACGTCTTATCCATGCCTTTGTAGATCTTCGGAATGTAAACCGGGCCGCCAACCGTGTAACCAAAATCGTTGTAACGCAGGAGAGGACGCGACACTCCCTGTAAATTGTTGAAATAGCGGTTTGCATTGAAGATGTCGTTGCGGAAGAACTCATACGCCGAACCGTGAATGCTGTTCGTCCCTGAGCGCGTGACCACGTTGATCTGGCCTGAAGCACTTCGGCCAAACTCAGCTGTATAGGTCCCTCGTAAGGTCTTGAACTCCGCAATCGCGTCTACTGAAGGATATGTGAGCAGGGTGAGGTTTGCGCCGCGGTCGACGTTGTCGGCGCCGTCAATGGTCCAGTTGTTGGCAGTGGGCCGGGCGCCATTCACCGAAAAGGCCACTGTGTTCGAGGTTCCAGAAGGCAACGAGTTGCCGATGTACAGTTGGTCGGACGCGCCGCCGTACGAAACCCCGGGCTGTAGTAGAAGCAGTTGCTCGTAATTACGGTTATTAAGAGGAAGTTCACGGATTTGCGTGCCCGTGACGATGCTCTGGCTCATGCCGTTCTCGAGATTCAACTGGACCTGATCGGCGGTCACGGTAATCGTCTCTCCGACGCTTCCAGCGACCATGGTCCGGTTCAGTGTCAGCGAGTCGTTCACATGGAGCACAAGGCCGGTGACCGTTTCCGTCTTGAACCCGCCATCACTGATCTTGACGGTATACGTACCAATTGGAAGCGACGTCGCAGTGTAAAAACCGGAGGCATTGGTCTTGAGAGTTCGAACCGTCCGGCCGCGATCAACGTCGATCAAAGCCACCGTCGCGTCTTTGACGGCTGCGCCACTGCTGTCGCTAATGGTTCCGCTAATGCTCCCCGTGACCTCCTGCGCCCGTGCGCCGGCCATACCTGTCGCCAGCAGAATCGTACAGAATAAGGTGCCAATCCAACCTGCGCGTCGTGTCATGTGTGTTGCCTCCCAAAAAGGTTTCCGTTTGCGTCGTGTCCTGTGTGAGGACGGTTGCCTCGGGCCCAATGCGAACAGGGTCTCCGTGCTGTTGCAACTGCTGTTCCGCAAACTGAAGTTCCATCGAGTCGCCAATGGTTTGCGTTCGTTCAGCGCGGTACAGAGTGATAAAAGAGTATCTATTATGCCCCAAACAAGCGGTCTGGCGACGTTACTTAAGTGGAGCAACGCCGAAATGAAAGTCCCGAACTGTAGGCAACTGGAAGATGGAGCATTTGTTTCAGGTGGTACAGAATTTTCAGGACGTACCGTGACATTATTCTGACGATATCCCGGTGTCAAGACATTTCTGCCTTCGCAGACACCCGCCATGTTCGCCAATAACGGGCTGTTTGTCACTGTCGCGCGAAAGGGGAACCTCTGTGGTCACTCCATTTCGGCCGGGCGAAATGTCATTTTTTGTGCCAAATGGTACGAATGTTCCGCAAAATGATGTACCGTTGAGCCACTCGTATGCCCACCAGGAAAGAACCAAGAGATTCACCTCTCCAATCCGGCACGCTTCCCCGCCTGGAGGAACTCAGCGAAAAGCGGCAGCACATCATCCGGCCCGCCCTGGAGAGCCCACGCGAGTTCGTTCTGCTGAACGTCCGCGACATGGCGCGCCGCCTGGCTACCGGGCCGGCGACCATCGTCCGCATCGTCCAGGCGCTCGGATTTCGCAGCTTCAAGGACTTCAAACACTATCTCCACGACCTCTCGGTCACCAGCGCCACCATCCTCGACAGCATGGAAGCCGCCGGAAAGACGACCCGTACCCCCAAGATCCTGCGCGGCTCAAAGAAGCAGATCCAGCAGAACCTCGCATTCGTGCTCGACCAGGTCGACCTTCAACAGGTGCTCAACATCGCCGTCCGCATCCATGAGGCCAAACGTATCTTCCTGCTGGGTGGCGATATGGCGTCGTCGCTGGTGGACTACATGGAGTACCACCTGACAATCGCCGGCCTTCCCGTAATGGCTGCAGTGACCCCGGGCCGGGCAACCCACCTCGTCCGCTCTACCGGCGCGGAAGATATCGTCATTGGCATCAGTTTTCGCCGTGGCCTGCGTATGACGATCGAGGGCATCCAGCGGGCGAAACAGAATGGGGCCTACTGCATCGGCATCACCGATTCCATGCTGTCTCCCCTGGCGCGTTTTTCGAACGAACTCGTCATCGTGCCCACCAACAGCCTGTCGTTTGCGGCCAGCTACGTCGCTCCTATCGCGCTGATCGACCTCATCACGGCAGCCGTCGGCAGCCTTCGACGCAAACAGGTGGTAGACCGGCTGCAAGAGGCCGACCACGAGCAGAAGCACGGCTACCGCTGGTATCAGACCGAGTCGTAGAGCACAGGCGCCAGCATGCCTACCGCCGGCACATCCGGTTTCGGAGTCGCCATCCGCGGCTTCACCACGTAGTGCCACGCCACCCAGACCAGTGCGGCCAGCCCCAGCACCATCAGCAAAATGCCCCACCATCGTCGACGCGACGCGCCGGCGGTCTCGCGGTTGCGCTTCACATTCTCGGCAAAGGTGTTCCAGTCCGGCTCGCCGCCTGAGCCTTCAAAACTGGCCGCAAACCGCCCCAGCCACTCTTCTTCATCCAGACCCAGTTGCTGGCAATAGCCCCGCACGATGCCTTTGTTGAAGATACCGCCGGGCAACTGGTTGTATGCATCTTCTTCAAGCGCACGCAGGTATCGATCGGACACCTTGGTCCGCTCGGCGATGGTGGACAGGTGAACGCCCTGGCGCTCCCGTTCCTCTCGTAGATCAGTTCCGAACGACACGTTTCGTTCTCCGTGTACCTGCCAGGTCTGACGATCCAGAGCAAATCTTTGTGGTTGCAGAGGGAAGGCGGAAAGTTCGATGTCCGTTTTCTCCGTAAAAACGGTACGAAGGCCTCTCTCCAGTTCCCAGCAACAGAAAACTTGCTCCAACGCTCGGGCCGGGGCACACGCTCGGCACTAGCTCCGCGAGAGCCTTGCGTTCCCGCACCATCATCACACGCCATGGCCACCGTGCCGTGTCAAATTCCTAGGGGGTGTGCGCCGATGTTCCTCTTCAGCGCGGACGCGGCTCGTTACGACGGTTTCGCCAAAAATCGGGTCTGCAGCCAGCGCAACATGGGCCACTCGACAAACTGATAGCAGAGCCAGCCCGCGGCGAGGACGGCGATCGTTCCGCCGGTCTGGTAAACAGCCACCCTGCCTATAGAAAGTGAGACTGGCTGTCCACCGGCCTTCACGATCAGTCGCATCGCAAACTCCATCGCCATCCCCGATCCGAGATAAGCGGAGTAGGACGAATTTCCCAACACCACGGCAAACCTGCCAGCCCGGGAGTGGATCAACGGTGACCAGAAGACCATGCCACCAACTACCAGCAGCGCTGCGAACCCCCAGGTCATCACCCGGAGCATCACACCCTGGCCGCTGAACATCATCTGAGGCCCATTGGCGATCGCGCCGGGAGCGAATCTCCCCAACCATAGCGATGCAGCGGAACCCAAGACCAGCAGGGCAATACCCATTCTTTTTTGCCTTCCAAAACGCCGGTACACCAGTGCCAGAACGCACCCAAAGACAAACTCCAAGACGATAGGATTGCACACGACAGGCAGGATGGGATGTTGAATGCCGATGATGCCGCCCAGGACGACCACAGCGCAAAAGGCCGCAATCGCAGCCGGCACGGCGCGCCTCACCGTCACCAGCAACGCTGAGCCAAGGGTGTAGTAAAAGAACATTTCGAAGATCAGGGTCCAACTGAAGGCCACCAGAAGGGCCCCTTCGACACTCCGCAAGCCTGGAAGCAGAAACAGGGCCGGAAAATAGTTACGCTGGAACAACTGGTGGTTGTGCAGAAGGCGCCCTATCTGGAGCAGGCAAAAAAACCAATAGATCGGAAAGATGCGGATCAACCGCCGTTTCAGGAACCCCCACGAAGCTCCCGCTCCAGGGTTGCCCCGCATCCGCAGCACAACGGAGGAAACGATGAAGCCGCTGATAACGAAGAAGATGTCGATCCCAAACGCTCCCAGGGTCGGCAAAGATCGTCCAGCCATCGGAAACAGCCACTGCCCGCAATGGAGCCAAGCAACCAGAAACACAGCCACTACCCGCAATATCTGCAAACCGTCAATCTGGTTGATTTTCGACGGCAGAGGAAGCGTGGTGTGCAGTGCTTTGATCACAGAAAGATAGTTCTCCAGATTGCCAGTCCCACAATGGGCGATTACGTCTCAGCTTATATGGAATGCTAAGACGCATAGCAGGTGGGGATTTGCAGAGCAATCGCCGCGGGGAAATGGCCGTGCCCGGAAAGCAACAGCATAAACGAGACGGAATCTACGAACGCAGGGCACTACGCACTCTCAGAGAGGTGCCTGGCTTGCAACCAGCGCAGCATGGGCCACTCGATAAATTGATAGCAGACCCACCCAGCGACCATGACGGCGATCGTTCCAGTGACCTGGTAGACAACCACGCGTCCGGTCGAAAAGGGAATACCGCCGCCTCCAAATCTGAACAGCGATCGCATAGTGAACTCGATGACCATTGCGGACGCCAGGTAAGCGGAGAAGGAAGCATTCCCCAGTACAACCGCAATCCTGCCAAGGCGCGAACGGATCGCCGGCGACCAGAAAACCATTCCCGCAACTATCATCATCGCGGCTACCCCCCAGGTCATCACGCGAAGCGTCACACCCTCGCCTCTGGCCACCGTTTGGGGGCCAGCGGCACTCGCCGCGGAAGCGAACTTTCCAAGCCATAGCGATGCAGCAGCACCACAAATCAGCAGAACAACGCCCAGCCGGCGCTGCCGCCCAAAGCGCCGGTACGCCAGCGCCAGCACGCACCCAAACACAAACTCCAGCGCGATAGGGTTGCACACTATCGTCAAGATGGGCCGTTGAACGCCGACGATACTGCCCAAGGCGGCCAGACCACAGAAGACCGCAATTGCAACCGGAACAGCGCGCCGCACTGTCCCCAACAGCACTACAGCAAGCGTGTAGTAAAAAAACATTTCATAAAAGAGTGTCCAACTGAAGTCCAGAAACAGGGCAATTTCGATATGCCGCAGTCCTGGGAGCAGGAAAAAGGCCGCCAGACGGTTCCGTTGCAACAACTGGTGGTTATGCAGAAGGCGGCCAATCTGGAGCAGGCAGAAGAACCAATAAATCGGAAATATGCGAATCAGCCGCCGTTTCAGGAACTCCCACATGGCATACGCTCCTGCTTTCCGCTGAATCCGCAGCACAACCGACGAAACAATGAATCCGCTGATGACGAAGAAGATGTCGATCCCAAATGCGCCAAGAGTCGGCAGCGGCCGCCCCTCCATCGGAACCAACCATAGACCGCAGTGGGGCCAAGCAACCAATAACACAGCCACAGCCCGCAATATCTGCAGACCATCGATCTGGTTGATTTTCGACGGCAAAGGAAGCGATGTGTGCAGTGCTTTGATCATGGAAATGTTCTCAAACCAGCCCGTGCGGTCGATGTGCCGTGCAACCCAGCTTATACCGCCGGGTCTCCGCTGCCTGGGCCTCAATTCCAGACTCCACCAGATCACCGTTTGCTAAACTCAACCATCCGAGAATGGACCATTCACCCCGTGCAGCGATTGACGACCGGCATCGCCTCCCGGGTCTCGATGGCCTGCGCGCGTTTTCGATTCTGCTCGTCATCCTGCTCCACACTATCCAGCGCCGCAGCGTGACGCACCCAGTCCCGTACATAGCGTACGTATTCTCCAATGGCGGCATGGGCGTCTTCATATTTTTTGTGATTTCCGGATACCTGATCACCAGCCTGCTGCTCCGCGAGTTTGAAAGGACCGGTCGCATCAGCCTCAGGCGCTTCTATGTCCGCCGCGCCTTCCGCATTTTGCCACCGCTGTACGTCTATGTGCTTTTCATTGCCGTGCTGGGGCTCGCAGGCCGCCTACCCGATGTCAATTCCCATGAAATCCTCACCGCACTTACCCTTACGCGCAACTATGCGCACCACGTGTATCTCTGGGCGTTCGAACATTTCTGGTCGCTCTGTATCGAGGAACAGTTCTACCTCCTCTGGCCCGGCCTGGTCGCTTTCTGTCTCGTTCACTGGCCCGGCGCGACGGGCAGACGGAAAGCTGCAAACGTTGCACTCGCGGTCATCGTTGCAGAACCTTTCATCCGCGTCCTGGCCTTCCGCCTGCTTCCCAATTTCCACAACATGGGCATGATTCACATGCAGGCCGATGGCCTGATGTTCGGAGCGACCGGCGCCCTGTTACAGGGCCATGTCCGCTTCGAAGCCCTGTATCGCCGCATGACACGCTGGCCCCTCCTGCTGCCCGTGGTGCTCTTCTTCACTCTCGGAGCACTGGGAGTGCGCTTCCAGAATTATTGGAACCTGCCCATCGGTCTCACACTGGATGGCTTTGTCATTCTGATGTGGCTGATCTGGCTAGTGCGCCACCCCGACACGACCATGGGCCGCGTGATGGACCAGCCGATCGTCACGTGGGTGGGACGTCTTTCCTATTCGCTCTACATTTGGCAGACCTTTTTTCTGCATTACAACAACATCCCGGTATTTGGCGGCGAACGCTGGATCAACACCTTTCCCGGCTCATGGATTGCCCTTTTCGCCGTTGCCACGTTCTCCTACTACGCGGTCGAGCAGCCTGCTCTGCGTCTGCGCCGCTTTTGTTAGACTTGCAATCAATCCATGCGGATACCATTTCCAGAGCGCGTTAACCTTTCTTATGCGCTCATTTTTGCGGCCGCTCTGTTCGTTGTTCAAGTACTCGAAGGCACGAACATCTTCTTCGCAAGCTGCGTCTTCTGCTTCATTCTCGTGGCGGCAGTAGGCTTCAATGTTGCAGGCGGCCTTCCCTTCCCGTCCGGCGCTTTCATTGGATTTAACGCCTTTTTCACAATAATCCTGCCGATGATCGTCAAGGCCGCCCTGGGCGACCCCGCAGACTCCCATCTCCGCACTCCGATGCGGACAATCGAGGTCTACCTGCTGGGCATGGTTTCGATGCTGGCGGCGGTCGTCTTCAGCCGCCGCTTCCGGCGCCGCAAAGCGCTCATCGCCGGCCTGCTCCCCGTCGACAGCCTGAAAAGCGCGTATGTCGGATGCGCTGTTCTATCCGTCATTTTGTATTTCTACCTGGTATTCTTCTCCTCCGGAGGTGAGGGCTCATTCGGTTCCTTTCTGGTCCAGGCCGATCGTTTCCCGGTGCTAACGTTCGTCCTGGGGGTGATTTACACCATCCATCGCACCGGCGGCCGGCGCAGCATTTCCATGCCACTGCTGGGCATGATCCTATTCACGTCACTCGGCGCTTTATTATCTTTTTCCAAAGAGCAGCTCCTCACACCGTTTTTCGCCTGGGCGGTGACCGCCGCCCTTCTGCGTTACCGCCTTCATTGGGTCAATATTCTTTTGTTCAGTGTCGGCATGTATTTGGTCGTTACTTATATGGTTCCTTACGCGCAGGTCGGCCGGAACGCCGATTTTCCAGGCTTCTCCCACCTTCAGACATCTGAATACCTGCTTACCCATATGGACGAGGTCCGCCAGACCTACAAGGAAAGCACAACCGAAGAGGTAATGAATTATTACGACCGGCCACTGGGCCTGCTGACCCGCCTGCAGGTCTTTTCCGGTGATGACGCGATCATCAACGTCACCGACAAGGAAGGAGTGCTTGGGTATCAACCAACCGTCGAAGGCTTTTTAAACCTGATTCCCCATTTCCTCTATCCCAACAAGCCAAAGATTCTGTACGGAAATGTTTATGCGCATCAGATCGATGTTCTGGCGCCCGAAGATGACACCACCGGAGTTTCCTTCAGCCCATCCGCAGATGCCTATCATGAAGGCGGCCTAACCGGAGTTCTTCTTGTGGAACCTCTGATGTTCATGCTGATCTTTGTCGTACTCGATTCTGTTATCGGCGACGTCCGCCGTAACCCCGTCGGTCTTCTGACAACCATCCTCATCAGCCGAGCGGCTCACGAGGGCATGCTCTATACCGCGCCCAGCCTGATTGGCCAGTTCCTGTTTACAAATGTTCTGGCGGCTTACATCTGCGCGTATGTGCTGCCGATGCTAGGATCGATCTTTACTAAGACCATCATTGGGCCGGCTGACCGACCGCTTCAGGAACTGGCCCATGAATAGACGCCCCAGCCAGCCGCCCAAAGCGCGATGGCTGTATTGGGCTCGCAACGTTTCCCTTCGCCGCGTTACCACCAGCGCTCGACTCATCCCACAGATCGACGGTCTGCGTTTCGTAGCCATTTTTCTTGTTCTCGTGGATCATGTCCTGAATCAGGGCCGCCCTTTTATGCACCCGGGGGACGTTCTAGCGGAGATCGGCCAACGTTCCGTCGGGGTTCATGGCGTGGACCTCTTCTTCACCCTGAGCGGTTTCGTTCTTGCGCTTCCCTTCGCCCGCCATTTTCTTCACGGGGAGCGCCCGGTCAATATCACCGCTTATTTCCGCCGTCGCCTGACCCGGCTCGAGCCACCATTTGTGGTAGCGATGTTCGGCAGACTGATACTTTTTTTGGCATTCAGTTCAGCTTCGATCGGTGTGATACTCCCACATTTCTTCGCCGGACTCTTCTATCTCCACACTTTCATCTACGGTCTTCCATCGATGGTGAACCTGCCATCATGGTCGCTGGAAATCGAAGTCCAGTTCTATATTGTTGCGCCCCTGTTGGCGCTGCTTTTCCGTTTAAATCCTACGTGGCTCCGCCGCACCATCTTCATTGCCTTGATCGCCGCGACAGCTTTTTTGGCCCCGTTCTACCACCAAAGGATGGCTCTTTCGCTTATCGGCACTCTGCAATTCTTTCTGGCGGGCTTTCTGGTCTGCGATTTATACGTCCTCCGCAAATCCCTGCCGCAGCTGCACTGGCTATGGGACATTGCGGGGATCGCTTCTTTCTCGTTCGCTCTCTGGACGCTGGGTCCCGGTTACTGGATTGCGCTTCCGGTCGCCAACATCCTACTCTGCCTTGCCGCGCTTTTCGGCCGCATCCTCCCGCGCTTCCTCGCACTATCATTCATCAGCATCGTGGGGGGCATGTGCTACAGCATCTACCTCACGCATAATTCGGTATTTTCTGCAGTTCACGCCGGGCTCATCCGGATTCCTGCTCTTCTGTCGCACCCTCAGGCATTCAACGCGGTCATGTTCGCCAGCGCGTTTATCGCGGCCCTGTGCGTGGGCACAGTATTCTTCGTTCTGATCGAGCGGCCTTGCATGGACCCCGCGTGGCCATCGAAGCTAAGGGCCCGTTTCGCCCGCGGCCGCTAAACCTGTCCAACATTGAATACGGTATCGTTAGATAGAACTTTCGGGTCTCCCTTATGAACGAACTCATCATCGGCAATCTTGTCCATCGTCCCTTGCGCTCGGTTATCAGTGCGTTCGCCGTCGCGATCGAAGTCATCATGATCCTCTCCATCACCGCCGTCATGCTGGGTATGCTGAACGGCAGCCGCGAACAGAACGCCGGCATTGGCATGGACATGATCGTGCGTCCCGGCGGTTCCAGCGTCCTGATGACCGGCAACGCCGCCAGCGCGAGTGTCAAAGTCGCCGATCATCTAAAGGAATTGCCCCACGTCACGGTTGTCTCTCCCGGGAATGCGAAGTTCACCATAGGCGCGCAGGTCGAAAACATCTTTGGTATCGATTACCCCAGCTTCAACGCGCTGCGGCCCTTTGAGTTCGTTGCCGGCGGCCCTTTCCAGGGGCCTGACGATGTCATCATCGACGATTTTCAGGCACGCACTGGCCCGCAGTACAAGGTCGGCGACGTGATCAAAATTCTCAACCACAACTTCCGCATCTCGGGAATCTTCAAGCACGGCAAGGGCGCCCGCAAGTTCATTCCGCTCGACACCATGAACGACCTCGACGGCACTCCTGGAAAAGCCGCGTTCTTCTATTTGCGGACAGATGACGCCCCAAACTCCGAAGCCAAAGCTGCCATCCAGGAAGCAGTGCGCAAAGAGATTCTCGCCACCGACGGCATGCAGCAGTACAGCGTCCAAACGCGCGACGAGTTTCTCGCCGGCCTCACACCTGACACTCTGCCGGGATTCAAGATCGCGCTCGACGTTGTGATCGGCATCGCCGTCGTCATCGGTTTCCTGGTCATCTTCCAATCGATGTACACCGCCGTCATGGAGCGCACCCGCGAGATCGGCATTCTCAAATCCATGGGAGCATCGCGCTTCAGCATCGTCTCGGTCGTACTGCGCGAGAGCGGCTTGCTGGCCATCGCGGGCATCATCCTCGGCATCGCCGCTACCTATCTCTTGAGCCACATTCTGCATGCGAAGTATCCCACGCAGAGCTTCGCCGTGACTGGACATTGGGTCTTCAACTCCATCTGCATCGCACTTGCCGGGGCCTTCTTCGGCGCGCTGTATCCCGCCCTCAAAGCCGCCCGCAAAGATCCCATCGACGCCCTTTCGTACGAGTAAAAACTTGAGTTGCAGGGTCTCAAAGAGAAGAGCGAAGTTCCGCAGATCCCTTTGCGAAACTTCGCTCTTCTTTCCGCGCGCTTGCGTCAAAGCTTGCTGTTCGACGTCTACGCCGTCATCGGCTTTTCGCAGTTCACCATCCATGGAATGGCAAAGCGGTCAGTTGCCATACCGAAGCCCTTGGCCCAGAACGTCTCTTGGAACGGCATCTGTACGCTGCCGCCGTCAGCAAGAGCGTTGAAGACGCGCTCGGCCTCTTCGACCTCCGCGACGGCGACCGAGACCACGATTCCCTGCGGTTTCTGGTAGCGTCCCGGAGGCGCGTCGGCGCCCATCACGATCGTGTCGCCGACCCTCAGGGACATGTGCATGATCTTGTCCTGAAAGTCCTCGCCAACCTGATCGCACATCGGCGACTCGGCCCACGTCATTTTGAAGTTGATCTTCCCGCCAAAGGTCGATTCGTAAAATTTCATGGCTTCGTCACAGTTGCCGTTGAAGCCCAGATGAGAGCTGAGAGTCATGGTAGTTCTCCTTTTGAGTTGTGTGACTTGGTTAGGCTCGCGCAAGATATGCGGCAAGCTGGTCGAGGGTTCCACCGAAGCCCTTTTGCATCGAAGTATGCATGGCATCGTAGGTTGCGACTTCAGCTTCGGTCGCATTGAGGGGATAACTGCGCATGGTGAGAATGGTCTTTCCATCAACTTCGTCGAGCGTCAGAATGCTTTCGTTCTGCAATGGAAAGGTCTCCGAGAAAGGCGCCCGAATTGTGTTGCCTGCCTCGTCAGCGAAGGAGTTGGTGAATACCAGCCGGCTCGGCGGTGTGACCTCGCTGTAGATCCACTTTCCCCACATCACGCTGTCGCCCGCTGGCGGCTTCATTCCGTAGTGGAAGACGCCTCCGGGTCTCAGATCGAATGTGCATCCGACCCAATGAAAGCCTTTCGGCCCCCACCACTCGGCCAGACGCTCAGGCTCGGCGAAGGCCTTCCAGACAAGTTCGCGAGGGGCGTCGAACTCACGTGTGATGAGCAATTCCTTGTGTTCCGTCATAGTGTCCTTCCTCGGATAATGTCTTCAGTGCACGCCGGTTTCCACGACGACTTTCAGCTTCGCCAGTCCGCGCTCGAAGTCGCGACCGACCATCTTGTCCATGTTCATCAGGGTGTGCATGGCCTTGAACATGAAGTTGTTTTTCCCCATCATGGCCCAGGTAACAATCGTCCGATCTTCGTCGGAATCGAAGGTAAATTCCGCTGTGTTGGTCGCAACAAATGGCTTGATGAACTCCAGCTGAATGCGAATAAGCTCGTTCGGCCGGCTTTCGATGATGGTCATCTTCCCCTGGCCGGCCTTGCTGTTGCCCGACCATGTGTACTCCGCACCTTCGCCTTGAGCGGCGCCGGTATAGCTGGTGGTCATGTCGCGGTCATATTCGAGGAATGGCGACCACAACTGCCACTGCCGAAAATCGTTGACCTCCGCGAACACGGCTGCCGGAGGAGCGGAGATGACCGTCGACCGTTGGACACGAAACACGTCCGGCTGGCGAGCAGCGACGATCAGGAAAGCAATGACGGTAACGGCGATTGTGATGAGGATGTAGATGAACATTCGTCTCCTAGACCAACCCGAGTTGGCCGGGCTCCCATCCTGCATCCGCGGATGGGCCGTAGATGCCGGGGACAGGAGCGTTCAGTAGACGAAGATATACGCCGAGCTGCGCCCGGTGATGAATTAAGTGATGAAAAAACATTACCTTCACCATCGACGCTCGCGGCGCGGTGCTCAACACTTTGCCGTCCACTCGAAACGCCCACTCCTGCATCAGGAACTCATCACTCGCCGCAGCCAGTGCTGAGCGAAACGTTTCGCTGGTCTCGTTAAGCGTGCGGAAGAGGTCGACCTTGCTCACAAACACAAACGGTGGAGGCGGGCCGGTCACATTCATGCAATCGCTTTCGAGAAACAGCGTCCCGAAGGCGGGCAGAGTTGCGACATGTTTCGCAATCTGCCCGAGGCTGCTGGATTTTTCGTGCGGCTTCCAGTCAGCCTTATCTTCGGGAAACGCTTCGAAGTAGCTCTGCGTCATCTTCATCTCCACATCGAACGCGAGCAACAATACATCGGCGATGTTCATAGCGTGACACTTCCCTTGGTAACCAGCTCCGCAAGACGGTCGAGGCTCTGGTTCCAACCCTGCTCCATGCCGGCAAGATATTGCGGAGCAAGTGCGGTTTCGCTGAGGATCTTCGCTTCGAGTTTGAGTGCGGTCTTGTCGCCCAAATCGCTGAACGTGACCGTCGTCATGACCTCGAAGATCAGCTTGCCTTCCGCATCGAGTGCGCCGGAAGTAAAAGCGATTCGTTCGGGAGCAACGACTTCGAGAAACGTTCCGCTCATCGGATAGATCGTTCCGTTCGGCGCGCGCATTTCGATGTAGATCGTGCCTCCGGGTCGAACGTCTACGCGACATACAGGGTTGGTAAAGCGGCCCGGTCCCCACCACTCCTTGAGTTGCGCCTGGTCGGTCCACGCGCGCCATACAAGCTCACGCGGGGCATCGAAAACACGGTCAAGAACGAGATCGAATCTGTTCGCCATTATGCCTGCCTCGCTTCCATCTGGACCAGCTCAGTCAGCTTGTCGAACGTGCTGTTCCAACCCTTGCTGTGGCCATCGCGTTCCGCGGTGGTAAGGAAGAATTCCTGCCGGAAGGTCATCGCGGTTTTGTTGCCGCGCTCTGTGAACGTTACGGTAATCAGCGTTTCGTGTGGCGGGAGATCGAGACCAATATCGGCCGGGTTGTCCCACGCAAAGGTATAGACGAGGCGCTCCGGCGGGACGACCTCATGAAACACGCCGCCCTGCCACAGGTTTCGTTCCCGCACCACACCGTCACCGGCATCGAAGCCGTCACTGTGGATGCGCCGCCGCCACTTGCCGCCGGCGCGTGCATCCTGCTCGATGTCCATTGCCGTAAAGCCGCGCGGGCCAGCCCATTCCGCCATCAGAGCAGGATCGGTCCAGGCCTGCCACACCAGTTCACGCGGCGCATCGAACTCCCGCTCGATGACCAGATCGTGCGTCTTCTCTGCTCCGACAGGAGCAAGCAGAAACGCGGCGAAGCGGTCGAACGCGCTGCTCCATCCAACGTTGTGGCCGTCGCGGTCGGCTTCGGATTGGAACGGGCCTTGCTTGAAGTCCATCACTGTTTTTCCTTCCAGTTCTCGAAACATCACGGTGATTTTTGTTTCGTAGTTGAGTGGTTCGACGTTCCCTTTCCAGGCGAAACTGTAGACCAGCCGCTCGGGTGGAGCGACCTCGAGATACGTTCCGTGTTGATAGAGATCGGTCTGACCTTGCGGATCGCAGGCCGTCTCCTCGGATGTTTTATGCAGGCGCAGACTCCAGGTGCCGCCAACGCGGACGTCGTAGTCAATGTCCATTGCCGTAAAGCCGCGCGGGCCAAACCACTGCGACAGCATCGCTGGATTGGTGAACGCCTCGTACACAAGCTCGCGCGGCGCACTGAGCATCCGCGTAATATGCAGCACGTAGTCCTTATCCGGCTTTGGACGAGCGACGTATTGCGCAAGCCGCTCGAGGGTCTGCTTGCCACCCTCTTCCGCTCGGTGTTCGCATTGGACATACTCAAACATCTCGGTCGTCGGGAACACCATCCGAATCGTCGCGCGCGTCTGATCGCCCTCGGCCGTAAACGTCACCGTGAAGTGGATATCCACATTTTTTCCATTGCCGTGGGTGCGCACGATGCGTTCCGGCCGCACGATTTCCAGGAAAGTGCTGTAGTTCGGATAGTCGGTTCCATCGGGGCCATGCATGACGTGACGCCACTCTCCACCGACCCGGAAATCGAATTTCTCTGTGGTCGTAGTAAAGCCGTTCGGACCCCACCACTGCGAGATATGGACGGGATCGGAGAACGCGTCGAATAGAACTTCACGCGACGCATCGAAGAGGCGGCTTATCACGAGTTCACGGTTTGAGGCTTCGGCAGAGGGAGAGGCCGAGTCAATCACTTGCGTGGCATTCATAGTGCAGATCCTTTCGAGTCGCCGTCCTGTCAGGTCTTTGCCGAACGGGTGGCAGGGATTACAGCAACGGGCGATTCATTTCCGTGGTCCACTTCGCGGGATCGCTTTCGCTGTTTGGATTGACCAGATAGCGTTCCCAGATTTCGGGTGAGAGTTTCAAGCCTTCTTTGTCGGTCCATTGCATGAACTCGCCCCACGCTGCGGGCAGGCCTGCGTAGTTGCCTTGGTAGATCGTGCGGATGACTTTCATCGCGGGCCATTCGCCGGGTTCGACACGGCCGGCGGGCTGGATGGGTGTGGCGACGGGCATACAGACTTCAAAGTCAAAAAACTCATCAGGACGGCGGAAGTGGTGCGTGAACCAGGGGCCTGTGATAGCGATGCCCTGTTTTTGTACTTCGGCGATCACCTCCTGCACCAGCTTGCCCATTTCGGATTGAATCTGGCTCGTCGGGACTTTGGCGTAAAGCTTGGCCATGGTGAGGGTTTCGGTCTGCACGATCTGCGGTGTCTCGATCACTGTGTTTCTCCTTCTGCGGTTGACGATTCTTCGGAGGGGACAAGGCCCGGGCGCTACTTCTTGTTTCGGGTGTTGGGTTTCTCTTTGAGCAGGGCCTGGGCTTCAGGATTATTGGCTTGCAGCCGTTTCAGGTATTCGTCGAGGCGGTCGAAGCTCTGCTCCCAGAACCTGCGGTAGTCGTCGAGCCAGTCGAAGGCGGTCTTCAACTGCTTGGCCTCCAGCCGCGCCGGACGCCACTGCGCGTCGCGGCCTCGGGCGATGAGGCCGGCTTTCTCCAGGACTTTGAGGTGCTTCGAAATGGCCGGCTGGCTCATGTCGAAAGGCTCGGAGAGTTCTTTCACCGACGTTTCCCCGGATGCCAGGCGGGCCAGGATGGCCCGCCGTGTGGGATCGGCGAGTGCGGCAAAGGTGGTGCTGAGGGGGTCATTCGTCATGGCATTAAACCTATTGGTTATATAACCAATTTGGAAACTACACCCCGATTCGACCTTCGTCAAGAACTTTGTGATGAAAGTTGTGAAGAATCTTTTTTACACACCACGGATACACATGAGGGTCGCTTTGCACTTCAAAACCGAATGCGCGTTTACACTAAGAGGGCTTGCACTTTGAAGGGCCCCCAAAGCGGGCCGTAATCGATGAAGAGGATGGTTGATGAGCGATAACAAGACACCCGATGCTGTAGAGCAGAAGTCGCAGGATGAGTTGGACCAGTTGTCGATTAACACACTGCGTTTTCTTGCGGTTGACCAGGTCGAGAAGGCCAAGAGCGGCCACCCCGGAGCGCCGCTCGGTTGCGCGCCTATCGCCTACCTGCTGTACCACAAACTGATGAAGTTCAACCCCAAAGACCCCAAGTGGTCTGACCGGGACCGCTTCGTTTTGTCCAACGGACACGCGTCGGCGCTGCTCTACGGCGTGCTGCATCTCACCGGCTACGACCTGCCGATTGCGCAGTTGGAGCAGTTCCGCCAATGGGGATCGCATACTCCCGGCCACCCGGAATACGGCGAGACGCCGGGCGTTGAAGTCACCACCGGCCCGCTTGGCCAGGGATTTGCCATGGCCGTCGGCCTTGCAATGGCCGAGAAACATATGGCTGCGGTCTACAACAACGGCGGCGACACCCACGCTGAAGACGAGAAGCATGAGAACCACACGCCGGTCGACCATTACACCTACGTCCTGTGCGGCGACGGTGACCTGATGGAAGGCATCTCGCACGAGTCTGCCTCGCTCGCCGGAACCCTCGGGCTGGGCAAGCTGATCGTGCTCTACGACGATAACCTGATCTCACTCGACGGTCCTACCGAGCTGAGCTACACCGAGGACGTCACCAAGCGCTTCGAGGCATATCACTGGCATGTGCAGATGGTGGACGACGGCAACGACCTCGTCGCCATCGAAGACGCCATCCTCAAAGCGAAGGCCGAAACGACCAAGCCCTCGCTGATCCGCGTGCGCACCGTGATCGGCTACGGCAGCCCGAAGGCCGGCACGAATAAGGTCCACGGCGAAGCCCTTGGAGCGGATGCGGTCAAGGCTACCAAGAAGAACCTCGGCTTCCCTGAGGACAAGAGCTTCTACATCCCCGAAGAAGCCGGAAAGAACTGGCTGCAGGCAGTGGAAAAAGGCGCGGCGGCACAGGCCGAGTGGCAGAAGCGCTTCGATGCCTTCAACAAGGCGTATCCAGTGCTTGGCGCGCAGTACACACGAGCCACGTCGATGAAGATGGCCGAAGGCTGGGAGAAGGCGATTCCGACCTTCCCCACTGAAAAGCCGGTTGCAACACGCAACGCAGGACAGGTTGTGCTGAATGCAGTTGCCGCAGTTGTGCCCGAGCTGTTTGGCGGCGCAGCCGACCTGACGGCTTCAACCAAAACCATCTTCAAGGATTCGCCCAGCTTCCACGTTGACCCGAAGGGCCGCAACATTTTCTTCGGCGTGCGTGAGTTCGGCATGATGGCGGCAGTGAACGGAATGGCTGCGCACGGCGGCTTGATTCCGTTCGGCTCGACCTTCTTCACCTTCTCCGATTACTGCCGTTCAGCGTTGCGCATGGGCGCTTTGATGAGCACGCACTCGCTCTACATCTTCACGCACGATTCGGTTGGCCTGGGCGAAGACGGACCGACGCACCAGCCGGTCGAGCACCTGATGGCTCTACGCGCCATTCCGCAGCTCACCGACTTCCGTCCTGCAGACGCCAACGAAACAGCCGCGTGCTGGCAGTTGGCCCTGGAGCGCAAGTCGGCGAGCTTCATGGCGCTCTCGCGGCAGGACCTTCCGGTTCTGGACGCGGAGAAGTACAAGGTGTTCGCCGGCGCCCGCAAGGGTGCCTATGTGCTCGAAGCGTTCGGACAGGACGTGATCATCGTCGCCACCGGCTCTGAAGTCGAAATGGCGATGAAGGCGGCTGTCGAATTGAAGGATGCAGGCATCAACGCCACTGTCGTCTCAATGCCCAGCTTCAAGATCTTCGAAGAGCAGGACGAGGCGTACAAGCTCTCGATCTTCCCGCATGGCGTGCCGAAGATCGCGGTGGAAGCTGGCGCCACGATGGGCTGGTGGAAGTACGTTGGCCGCGATGGCATTGTGATCGGGCTCGACCGCTTCGGCGCGTCGGCTCCGGGGCCGATTGCTCTGGAGAAGCTGGGAATTTCGACCGGCCACATCGTCGAAGCAGCCAAAAAGCTGGTTAAGAAATAAAAAGAGGGCGAGGCCAATGGCCTCGCCCTTCGTTTTGCGGCATAAGGGTCCCGGGGGCCAGCAATGATCGATGTTCAGTCGTTTAAAGTTGGTCAGGATTTTTCGAATCTGCGCGCTCTGGCGGGCGAGTACAGTTTCGTAGTGTTCGGCTTGAAAACAGTTCGCGTAAAAATCTGGTTCAGCGCCAACCCGCACGGATACTGTTTCACGCAAAGCCACTTCTTCGGCTCGGCACAGGAAACCTCGGGAGAGTGCACCTTCGACGCCACCGAAGAGGAAGCGTTGCGCCGAGCCATGATGACCTTCGTCACGCTGTTTCCATCGACGAAAGCGCCTGAAGAAGACGACCAGCCCGGCTGGCTCGTAGAAAACAAACATTATTAGGTGCTCGTATGACGCAGGATGAAGCCAAAGCGCTGGTCGGCAAACGTGCGGCGGAGTTTGTCGAGGACGGCATGGCCGTCGGTCTCGGAACCGGCACCACCTCTGTCATGTTTATCCGTGCGCTGGGCGAGCGTGTGAAAGCCGGGCTGAAGATTCGCTGCGTCGCGTCATCCGACGCGAGTACGGCGCTGGGCAAGTCGCTGGGCATGGATGTTGTGAGCCTGCCGGAGCTGCCCGAACTCGATGTCTACATCGACGGCGCGGACGAGATCGGCCCGGGGCTTTCACTGATCAAAGGCGGCGGCGGCGCGTTGCTGCGCGAGAAGATCGTCGCGAGTTCTGCAAAGAAGTTCATCGTCGTCGCCGATTCAAGCAAGGTGGTTAGCACATTGGGACGGTTTCCTCTGCCGGTCGAGGTCATCAAGATGGCGCTGCCGCTGGTGACCAGGGAACTGCGGGATCTGGGACTGAATCCGGTGCAGCGCCATCATGCGGATGGCTCGGTGTACCTGACGGACGAGGACAATTTCATCCTGGACTGCGCCTGTGGGCAAATCGTCGACCCGACAGCGACGGCGGCTGCAATTCGCCGTGTGATTGGCGTGGTGGAACACGGGCTGTTCCTCCACATGGCGAGCGTGGCATTGATTGCGGGCGAAGATGGCGTTACGGAGCGGTACCCGTAGTTCGCCCAGTCACTCTGGCTGAATCCGTGTTCCTTGGACGACAAAGACGAAATAGTTCGGTCAAAAGACAAATTACCCGTTCCTTTGCATCGCGGCGGGCTCCGCAAGCGTCTCTTTAACCATGACAAACCCGAGCGCAACATCGCAGGCTGGAAAAGTTTGGTTCGTAACGGGAGCGTCGTCCGGCTTCGGACGTTTGCTGACGGACTATCTGTTGTCCCTCGGCGCCAATGTGGTTGCAACCGCGCGACGACCGGACACACTCAACGACCTCACCACGAGATATGCCGCCAACTCGCAAATCCTTTCACTCGATGTCACCCAACCCGAGCAGGTCGATAAGGCCGTCAACGACGCGCTGGCGCAATTCGGGCATGTCGATGTGCTGGTCAACAATGCGGGCTACGGTGTGGCCGGCGCCGTCGAAGAAGTGAGGCCGGAAGAATACATGCCGATGTTCGAGACCAACGTCTTTGGCCTGATCACCATGACGAAAGCGCTGCTGCCGCAATTCCGCGCGCGCCGTGCCGGCAATATCGTCAACCTGTCGTCGATCGGCGGCCTGATCGGTCTGCCCGGATGGGGCTTCTACAATGCCACGAAGTTTGCGGTGGAAGGCCTCAGCGAAGCGCTCGCGGCAGAACTCGAACCGCTCGGGATCCACGTTACCATCATCGAACCGGGACCTTTCCGCACGGAATTTCTCGGCACTTCCGGAAAAACCGGCAAGGATCGGATCGCGGATTATCAGGAGACTTCCGGCAAAACGCGCGAGTACTTCGAGCAACAGAACGGCAAACAGCCCGGCGACCCGCAAAAAGCTGTTGAAGCCATTGTTGACGCGGTGAGTGCTCCCAAACCGCCTCGCCACCTGCTGCTGGGCAAGCTGGCCCTGGAGCGCTTCCGCGGCAAGATGAAGGCTTTCGACGCAGAGATCGCCCAATGGGAAGCGACCACGCTGGGCGCGGACTTTCCTGCGACAGATGCCGGCAAAAATTGAGCGCAAATCTCTGCACGAAGGACGTCAAACGCTCGCCCCACAACATCTTCACATTGCGTTGACCTTGCATTGACAGCCATAACGATTACTCTCTAAGAGGCATTATTTTTCTTCAACCGCGTTTCCGGCGCACCCTCCGGAGCAGAGGATATACACATGGAACTGGGAATTATCGGACTCGGTAAAATGGGCGGCAACATGGCCGAGCGCCTGCGTCTGGCGGGACACAAAGTTGTCGGCTTCGATTTCTCGGCCGACGCGGTCAAGCGTTTGAATGATGCCGGGTCGCTGGGCGTCAACTCGCTCGAAGACCTGGTCAAGAATCTACAAACACCACGCGCCATCTGGATCATGGTGCCCGCGGGCGACCCGGTCGACGAAACCATTGCCAAGCTGAAGCCGCTGATGCAGAAGGGCGATATTTTTATCGACGGCGGTAACTCGAACTACAAGGACTCGCAGAAGCGCCACGACGCATTGAAGCCGGAAGGCTTCCAGTTCGTCGACGTCGGCACGTCCGGCGGCATCTGGGGCATCACCGAAGGCTACAGCCTGATGATCGGCGGCGATGAGGATGTTGTCGAAAGCCTGCGCCCGATCTTTGAAACCCTTGCTCCATCGGCAGATACCGGTTGGGGCCGCGTCGGCCCCTCGGGTGCGGGACACTTCGTCAAGATGGTCCACAACGGCATCGAGTACGGCGTTATGCAGGCGTATGCCGAGGGCTTCTCCATCATGAAGGCGAAGACCGTTCTGGGACTCGATCTCGAACAGATTTCGCAGATCTGGCGCTTCGGTTCGGTGGTCCGTTCGTGGCTGCTCGACCTTACAGCCGACGCGCTGAAAAAGAACCCTACCCTCGAAGGCCTCGAAGCGTACGTGCCGGACTCCGGCGAAGGCCGCTGGACGGTGTTTGAAGCCATCGACCTGAATGTTTCCGCACCGGTGATCACGGAGTCTTTGATCCGCCGCCTGCGTTCGCGCGAAGACAACAATTTCACCGACCGCATGCTTTCCGTGATGCGCAATGAGTTTGGCGGACACGCCGTAAAGAAGTCCGAGTAATTTAGGAGAAGTCATGGCAACCACGCACGTTAACATCACGCCAGAGGCCATGCAGGCCAGCCAAAACCTCGTCCGGCGGCCGGACCCAAGCATCGTCGTTATCTTCGGCGCGTCCGGCGACCTGACCAAGCGCAAGCTGCTGCCCGCGCTGTACCACCTGCAGCAATCGGGCTTTCTGCCTGAAGATTTTGCCGTGCTGGGTGTGGCGCGGCGACCGCTGGAGCAGACCTTTGCGGCGGACATGCAGGAAGGCATTGTGGGCGGCGGCGGCGTCGACGATGCTGACCCCAAACTCGCGCCGTTCATGGAGCGCGTCCAGTACTACGCCATGAACTTCGACGACGACGAAAGCTATGACGGCCTGAAGAAAAAGCTCGCGGAGATGGATGAAAAGTTCTATACCAACGGCAATCGCTTGTTTTATCTCGCGGTCGCGCCCGAGTATTTTTCCGACATCATCGCCTACCTCGGCAAGCACGAAATGAACAAGGCGCCCGAGGGCCCCGGACACTTTGTCCGCATCGTGATCGAGAAACCGTTCGGGCACGACCTCACTTCGGCGCGCGCGCTCAATGACGAAGTCAACAAGGTCTTCGACGAAAGTCAGATCTTCCGCATCGACCATTACCTCGGCAAGGAGACAGTGCAGAATATCCTCGTCTTCCGCTTCGCAAATGGAATTTTCGAGCCCGTGTGGAACCGCAATTATATCGACCACGTCGAAATTACGGCCGCCGAATCCATCGGTATCGAAGGCCGCGGGCCTTTCTATGAGCAGGCCGGCGCATTGCGCGACGTGGTGCAGAATCACGTGATGGAGTTGTTGAGTTTTGTCGCCATGGAACCGCCGATTTCGTTCGATGCGGACGCGGTGCGCGGCGAAAAAGTCAAAGTCTGGCGCGCGATTCAGCCTATCCACCCCGCCGACACCGTGCGCGGACAGTATGGCCCTGGCAACGTCGGTGGCAAGCCCGTCATCGGCTATCGCCAGGAAGACCGCGTTCATCCCCGCTCGCAAACCGAGACTTACGCGGCGTTACGGCTGGAGATTGAAAACTGGCGTTGGGCGGGCGTTCCGTTCTACATCCGCGCCGGCAAACGCCTGGCCAAGCGCGTCACGGAAATTACCATCCAGTTCAAGCAGCCGCCGCTGTCTCTGTTCAAAGACAGCGAGGGCACGGGGGCGGAAGGCATCAAGCCAAACGTGATTTCGATGCGCATCCAACCCGATGAAGGCATCGCGTTGCGCTTTGCAGCGAAGGTCCCCGGCCCTAACATGAGCATGAGTTCGGTGAACATGAACTTCAGCTATGCAGACGCATTCGGCGCGAGTTCGGCCAACGGATACGAGCGGTTGTTGCTGGATGCGATGCTCGGCGATGGAACGTTGTTTGCGCATCGCGATGGTGTGGAAGCAACGTGGAAATTGATGACGCCGATTCTTGAAGCGTGGGCGAAAGACCCCGTCAAAGACTTCCCCAACTATGCGGCAGGAACCTGGGGACCGGCAACTTCCGACGCCATGCTTAAGACAGATGGCCGGAAGTGGCGGAAACTCTAAAGGCAGCTCTGAATAGGTCCTGGTTTTAAAGGGCGTGGCTGTTTTGAAGGGGCGGGACTTTAGTCCCGCCGTAAGCTCCGCAATAGGAACGCGGCTTTAGCCGCTGAGGGAATGCCCGCGACCTTCCCTTCACAAGCATCGTAGAAGCAGATCCCTACGGGATGACAACTAAAAAAGGGAGAGCCTTTATGCCTCAGCCTGTAACCGTTACTTATCAGGTATTCGCCACGCCGCAGGATGTGGCGATGGCCGCTGCTCGGTTGTTCGCCGCGCGCGTGGAGCAGGCTGTCGCGTCACGCGGCGTGGCCCGTGTTGCTATCTCCGGTGGAACTACGCCGCAAGCCGTATTCAAGCTACTCGCCGACCCCGAACAGCCTTTTGCCTCGACCATTCCGTGGGACAAGCTCTTTCTCTACTGGGTCGACGAACGCTGTGTTCCGCCCGACCATCCCGACTCGAATTACGGCGTCGCGCGGGACCTGTTGTTAAAGAACGTAGCCATTCCTGAGGAAAATATCTTCCGCATGGAAGGCGAGCTCGATCCCGAAGAAGCCGCGAACCGCTATGAGAGCTATCTGCGCAACAGCATGAAGCTCGAAGGCGCCGAGTCGCCGCGTTTCGACTTCCTCGCCCTCGGCATGGGCGACGATGGCCACACCGCTTCCCTCTTCCCGCACACCGAGGCGATCAACGCGCTCGGTCGGCTGTGCGTCGCGAATCGCGTACCGCAGAAAGATACATGGCGCATTACCCTGACGTGGCCGGTGATCAACCAGGCCGCTGAAGTCGTGTTCGAAATCGAAGGCCCGAAGAAGACGGACGTCCTTGCTGAAGTTCTCACCGGCCCGCGCAATCCGGAGCAACTACCGTCGCAATTGATTCGTCCAGCGAATGGAAAACTTCTTTTCCTCCTCGATGAAGTCGCAGCAGCAAAACTGCCTTCGGCGGACGAGGTATTTACGACTCTCGACGGCAGCCGTAAAGTAGGGACGTTGCAGATTTAGAGTTTTGGAGTCCGAATGATCCTTGCAGGCGATGTCGGCGGAACGAAGGTCCATCTTGCGTTGTACAACTTCGAGGCCGGCCGCCTGGTGCCGGTGCGCGATCACAAATTTCCCGCCGGACAGTACCCTTCGCTCGATAGTGTCGTCGAGGCGTTCCTCACCGACCCTGAAGAAAAGAAGCAGATCGTCGCCGCGTGTTTTGGCTGCCCCGGCCCGGTGCGCGATGGTCGGCTGAAACTCACCAACCTGCCGTGGGTGCTGGACGTTCGCTTGCTGCAGCCATCGCTCGGCATCGAGCATATTTTTCTCATCAACGATCTCGAAGCGAACGGCTACGGCATTCCCGAACTCGTTCCGGAGAGCATCTTCACACTGCACCAGGGCGACCCCGCAGCCGAAGGGCATCAGGGCCTGATCGCCGCGGGCACGGGCCTCGGCGAGGCGCTGCTTATCTGGGATGGCAAGAACCATCGCCCGATTCCTTCCGAAGGCGGGCACTGCGATTTCGCGGCGCGCAACGATCGCGAAATCGCGCTGCTGAGTTACCTGCGCCGTACACTGAACGGCCGCGTGAGTTTTGAGCGTGTCGTGTCGGGACTTGGCATCAAGAACGTGTATGCCTACCTGCGCGATGTAGAGAAGCTCGATGAGCCGGCATGGCTGAAGCATCGCCTCGAAACCGAAGACCCCAACGCGGTGATCGGTAAGTGCGCGGAAGACGGCTCGAGTTCGATCTGCTTCGAGACGATGAAGATTTTCACCGCGGCGTACGGCGCCGAGGCCGGCAATATCGCGCTGAAGGTGCTGGCGACAGGCGGTATGTGGCTGGGAGGCGGCATCGCTCCAAAGATCTTGAAGACGCTGCAGAACGGCGCATTCACCGCGGCGTTCCTGGATAAGGGCAGACTGTCGCCGCTGCTGCAATCCATTCCGGTACGCGTGATTCTCGACGACAGATGCGCTCTGCTCGGCGCGGCGGCCTATGCGGAAGCGCGAGCGGCGGAACTCTCCGGTAAGTCCGAACGTGCCGCTTCGGTAAAGCCGTAATTATTTTTGTTGTGCGCAGTAGCGGCTGTTTCCGTTGTTCGGGCGTAACACATCTGCGACATAGTAGGCCGTCATACCGCGGCTTTGCGCTTTTTCCTGCGGCGTCATGTTTGCCAGCAGAGCGGCTGCGTCCGTCCATGCTGTCGCGCAATCGCCAGCCGAAGCCTTCGATACGGAGCAAGCTATAAGACCGTCGAAGGCGGCGCGATACGTCTCAAACTCACTTCGCGAAAGCACAGGACCGTGGCCGGGCGCGATCTTCTGAAACGGCATCTTTGCAACATCCGCAAGCGCCGCACTCCAGCCCTGCGAACACGCGGTGTCGAGAAATGGTGCGGGAAACGTGACAAGATCGCCGACAAAAGCAATCTTCGAGGCTGGGTCGAACACCCACACATCGCCGGCAGTAGCGGCATCCTTCGCCAGATGAAGCTCCAGGCGCCGGCCGCCGAGAACGACATTGTCCGTACGGTCCACAACCACATCCGGCTTGAGCGCGGGGCCGCTCTCTATCGTCGCGAGGTCGACACGTATTTCTTCCTTCCTTGATGCGTCAAATTTCGGATCGTTCAAGGCAACGCGGCCCTGCACCGCGCTGTCGGGCAGAAAGCCAGTCAGCGCCTTGTCGATGGCATCCGACGCATACACTTTCAGCCCGGGATACGCGGCGCGCAGGTCCGCGTTTCCAGACACATGATCGAGATGCCAGTGGGTGTTTACGATGGCAACAATGGGCTCATGCAGGCCTTCAGCGGTTGCCTTGACCTTCGCGCGATGCGTGGCATGACGGCCGGTATCGATCACCGTCAGCCCAGATTTGCCCGCAAGAATGTAGCTGTTGCCATCCGGTTGGTGGCCGGGCTGCATGCCGCCCTGGACTTCGTAGATGTGAGGAGCCAACTCGACGGCAGCCGTAGGTTGCGCGAAGAGCGGCCCGGCTGGCGCCACCGCGAAACATAGGCACGAAAGGAACGCAAACGTCATCGGTCGCATAGTCATCCCATCCTATGACCAGCATCGCGAGCTGCTGAAAAACATCGCGGAAATGTGACGAGCGGCCCGTGCGGATCCACCAATCGCGGGGCGAACGTCTAACTCTGTAGACAGGATGGCAGGTGCGGCCATACCCTTCGATAGACGATATGCATGTTGCACGCGCATAGAACGCTTCCACCCGCGATTTCCGAGGACTTTGAATGTTTGTTCGTTCCGCTTTCTCTCTTTTTCTTGCCGCTATAGCGATCTCAGCCACAGCACAGCGTCTTCCCTCCAATGTTCATCCTGAACATTACTCGCTGCACCTGACGCCGGATCTCAAGGCCGCGACCTTCACCGGTGACGAGACAATCGACGTCGTGCTCGATGCGCCGTCGAAGACCATCACGCTGAATGCGCTCGAAGTAACCATCTCCTCCGTCACCAGCGGCAGCCAGACCGCGCAGGTCAACTTCGACCCCGACAAGGAGCAGGCGACATTTACCTTCGCAGAGACATTGCCGGCGGGTAAGTCGACCATTGCGATCAAGTACGCGGGCATCCTGAACGATAAGCTGCGCGGCTTCTATCTTTCGAAAACCAAGGACAGCGCACCCGATAAGAACGGCGAGGTCAAGTTCAAAGGCCGCAACTACGCGGTCACGCAATTCGAATCGACCGATGCGCGCCGTGCCTTTCCCAGCTTCGACGAGCCCGCGCAGAAGGC
>Ga0207652_10000559_pt1 | contig 37575 bp, 33 predicted proteins | sample KBSC63BmetaG_FD_184334 | JGI IMG/M metagenome (GOLD analysis project Ga0207652, IMG submission 184334) | Corn rhizosphere microbial communities from Kellogg Biological Station, Michigan, USA - KBS C6-3B metaG (SPAdes) (version 2) | ecosystem: Host-associated > Plants > Roots > Rhizosphere ...
GTAACGGCCCGGCAGCACGTCCATCTTGATGCGGAAGTCCGGCACGAAGAAGGAGTGAATGACGTCGCGGCTGGTCATCAGCAGGCGCACCGGCCGGTTCGCCGGGACGTGCAGCGTACCGATGGCGTTCGGACCATCCGGGTACGCAAACTTCCACATCCACTTCTTGCCCATCACGTAGACGTCCGTCGTGTCCTTCGGCGGCGTGGTGTACCAGACGAAGTCCCGGAAGCCCTGAACGAACCAGGCCAGGAAGAAGATCATCGGCAGCGCGATGACCGTCAACTCGAAGCGGACGCTTGGCTCGACGATCGGCGTCGACTGCCCCACCCGCTTCTGCCGGTACAGGAAGAAGAAGCCGAAGGCCAGCAGACCCACCGCCACCGACGCCACCATCGTGACGGTGATGATGAAGTAGTGCAGCGTGTCGACCTTCCGAGCAAAGGTAGACGCCTGCTCGGGCAGCCAAAGAATGGTCCGCATGAAGTCGTTCATCATGCGACCCTCCTTCTTCTCATGACCAACTCCTTCCGCCACAGCACCGTCAGCAACGTGACCAGCATCAGGAACACCAGTCCCGCGCCGATACGAACGAAACCAAGGGCATAAGGGGCGTACTTTCGATTGACCGGATCATATTGAAAACAGGAGAGCAGCAGGCGGTCGAAGGAGGTCCCGACCCGGCCCGCGCCGGCCTCGACCATCGCCAGACGGAAATCCCGCGGCAAGACGTCGACGCCGTAGAGGTAACGGGAGATCCGCCCCTCGGGGGTCAAGACGAAGCTCACGGCGTCGTGGGCGAACTGCCGGCTCGTCTTGTCGTACACGTACTTGAAACCGACCGCGTCGGCCAGCATGTGGCTGCCCACGTTGTCGCCCAGCAGAAATGGCCAGGAGTTCGCGTCGGCCTGCCCGCCCACGCTGGCCCAGATGCGGCCGCGCGTGCTCAGCGCCTGCTTGGCGTCCTCGTCCGGATCGATGCTGATCGACACGGCCTGGAAGTCCCGTCCGACGATCAGCCCGGACTGCTTCATGGCCTTCACCAGGCCGTCCAGCACCAGGTTGCACAGCATGGGGCAGCGGTAGTACCCCAGGGTCACCAGCAACGGCTTGTTTCCGCCGGTGAGCGCGTCCAGCTCGACCTTGTGTCCCGCGGGATCGCGAAAGCTCAGGCCGCTGGGGATCTTGTCGCCCAGGTGCTCGATCACGTCGACATCCTGCAGAGCGGCCAGGGGCTGCTCCGCATCTTGCGTGAAGGAAGGTGGCGGCGTGTTCCGCTCGACGGCCTTGGCCGCGCGCGGCGCGGCCACCACGGTCACGCTGGCCGAGACGAACGCCATCGAGAGCGACAGCGAGCGGACGGTCATCGCTTCGATCCCTTCGCCTTCTCGGGAACCGGTTTGGGGGACTGAGCGGCCGCCTTCGCCGCGTCCAGGCCGTTGAACTCCGGAGGCGCCGAGGGGGCCACCCCGGACGGGGGAACACCCTCGCCGGCGATGTCGGGGGGCGAGGCGATCACCTTGGCCATCGCCTGCTCGATCGGAATGTGCGCGATCCCCTTGGCCTTGTCGATCCAGCCGTAAGTCTCGAGCCGCTTCTTGTGCTCGGCGCGCCATTCCTCCAGCCGGTTGTCGGCGGTGAACAGCACCTGATCGACGATACCGATCTCGGCCTTGCCCAGCTCGGCGCGGTCCTTTTCGGGGCCGCCCTTGCGGATATCGGCGCGCTGCCCCTGCCACAGGAAGTAGGCGGCGATCACGCCCACGGCGAACACGACCAGCGACACGACGCCGACGGCCATGATCTTCGTCAGATTCATCTCGTCGCTGCCCACGTGCCCGTGCCCGTGGCTGCCCGTCGAATGCGATTGAGGAGAGTGGCTCATGGTTTACGGCTGCTTGTAGGCGAGGGAGTCCGCCAGGTACGGGTCGCGCACCGGAACGGTGAACTTCCCGCGGATGCGCCACATGGCGAAGGCGATGGAGAGCCCGCCGATGCCCACGAACGCCGTGATCAGAGACCAGTGCAGCACCAGCGCGTTGGGATCGAGCGAGGGAATGACCAGCCAGTAGATGTCGACCGCGTGAACCAGCAGCACCCAGAACGCCACCAGCGACAGGCGCCTGCTGTCCCGCTTCAGGTTCCGGGAGAGCAGCAACCCGAACGGGATGAAGAAGTGGCCGAAGATCAGGAAGATGCTGACGGCCGCCCAGCCCCCGTGCATGCGCACCAGGTAGAACGGGGTCTCTTCCGGCAGACCCGCGATCCAGATGAGGAGGAACTGCGCAAAACCGATGTACGTCCAGAAGCAGACGAAGGCCAGCATCAGCTTGCCCAGGTTGTGGATGTGCTCGGGCGTGACGTAGTCGCCGTAAAGATTCTTCCCGCGGGCGCGGTCCGAGACGATGACCAGGAGAGACAGCACGGACACGAAGCTGCCACCGAAGTAGTAAACCCCGAAGATGGTCGAGAACCAGGTCGGATTCAGACTCATCAGCCAGTCGAAGGCCGCGAAGCTGAACATCAGCGCGGTGAACGGCAGCGCCCCCGCGCCCAAGCGGCGCTGGCGCGCCGTCAACTGGATGTCACCCGTGCTGTCCTGGCGAAGGGACCACCCGAACAGGCGCTGCGCGACGAACGTCGCCAGCAACAGGTAGCCGAAGCTACGGGCCACGAAGAAGGCGGTGTTCAGGTAGGGCTTCTTGTGCTCGAGCAACTTCAGTGTCTCGCGGGGCAGATTCGCCGCCGGTTCTACCCAGGAGTAGATCTGCTTCATCCCCAGGATGATCGGGATGAACAAGATCAGGAACAGGGTCACCGTTACGGCCATGATCTCGACGGGCCGGCGCAGCACCACCATCCAGCGCGCCTGTGTGGCCTGGAAGATCTGAAGCAACACCACGGAGGCCAGCGCCAGGCCGCCCCAGTAGGCGAATCCGAAGAGGTAGGAGAAGGCGGCGGCGCGCCCGTCAGCCATGAACATGCCGCCGATCGTGGCCAGCGTACCGACCAGGCCGATCGCACCGGCCCCCATCATCAGGTTTCGGCCGCCGTCGTATTTCTGGATGTCGATCTTCATCGGGCTTCCCCACCGAGCTGGCGCTGCGCATCCGGAGGCAGCTCGGCCGCAGGTACGTTCTGGCTGATCTGCAGCGCGCGGATGTAAGCCACCACGGCCCAGCGCTCCTCGACCGTCAACTCGGCGGCATAGGAGGCCATCATGCCGAATCCGTGCGTCGCCACCTCGAAGATGTAGCCTGGCGCGCGGTCCGCGTACTTGTGCAGCGAGGGCGGCGGACGGAGGGCCATCTGGGTGGCCACGATGCTGTCGCCATCGCCCAGGGGCCCGTGGCAGGTGGCGCAGGTGATGTCGAACCGCTTGCGGCCCAGCGCCATCAACTCGGGCGTCACAGGCACCGGAATGCGGCTGGCGTAGCGGACGATGCGCTCGCCGTTCTGTCCCCACTGCCCGGTGTAGCCAGAGATGCCGCTGGTCAGCGTCACGTTCATCGTGTGCCGCTCGCGCGGCACCGTTCCGGTCGGAGGGGCCTGCATGACCAGACCGTTGTCATAGAAGTCGCTGGGGCGGTAGGCGCGCTCGCGCGGCTGCTGATGATCCGCCATCGGGTCCAGCACGTGCTCGCTGCAGCCGGCCGCGACCGCGAGAAAGCCGCCGAGCAAGAGAGTGACGGTCCGTTTCGTCATCGCTCCGACTCCTCGACGATCTCGATGCTCACATCCGACAGCGACTTCAGCTCGGCCGCGACCGCCTCGGGGCTCTGCCCCTTCGGTACCTCGATCGACAGGAAGAACCCGTCGATGCTGGCGCGCCAGAAAGATTCCGCCTCGAACACGGGATGATAGGGCTGCGGCAGCTTCATCAGGGCCATCAGCCCGAAGAAGGACGAGGTGCCGCCCAGCAGAACCGAGAGCTCGAACATGATCGGGATGTTCGCCGGCATACTGTGGATGGGCCGGTTCGCGACGTTGATCGGAAAGTCGACCACGTTCATGAAATAGATCAGCGCGTAGGCCAGGCACGCTCCCGTGATGGCGCCGCACAGCACGATGGTCGGGATCTTCGCCCGCCCCAGCCCCAGCGCCTCCTCGATGCCATGCACCGGATAAGGGGTGTGCGTGTCCAGCTTCTTGTGACCGCGCTCCCGCATCTTGCGGGTCGCGTCGAGCATCGCCTCCGGACCGGCAAACTGACCGATGACGAAGCGGCGCGGCTCGAACCCTCCTTCGTGGCTCATCCGTGCGCCTCCTCCGCGTGACCGTGGGCCTTGTGGGCGAGCTCGTGGCGCAGCTCCTTGACCTCCGTGACCGCTACGGCGGGCACGAACTTCAGGAACAGCAAGAACAGCGTCGAGAACAATCCGATGGTGCCGAGATAGATGCTCCAGTCGACCCAGGTCGGGGCGTACAGCTCCCACTTGGACGGCAGGAAGTCGCGGTGCAGCGAGGTGGCGATGATGTTGAAGCGCTCGCACCACATGCCGACGTTCACCAGCAACGCCGTTACCCACATGATCAGCAGGTTGGTGCGCGCCTTCTTGAACCAGAAGATGTTCGGCACGACCACGTTGCAGAACATCATCAACCAGTAGACGGGGGCCATGGGCCCACGCATGCGGACCTCGAAGAACTCGGCGAACTCGTACTGGCTACCGCTGTACCAGGCGATGAAGTGCTCCATGGCGTAGCCGTAGGAGACCATCAGGCCGGTGGCCAGGATGACCTTGTTCATGTTCTCGAGGTGCTTCAGCGTGACGACGTGCTTCAGGCCCAGGAACTGGCGGGCCGGGACCATCCAGGTCACGACCATCGCGAAGCCCGAGAACACGGCGCCAGCGACGAAGTACGGCGGGAAGACCGTGGTGTGCCAGCCCGGCAGGATGGACACCGCGAAGTCGAACGACACGATCGTATGCACCGAGAGCACCAGCGGCGTCGACAGGCCTGCCAGCAGCAGGTACGCCCACTTGTACTCGGCCCAGTGCCGGCCCGACCCGCGCCAGCCGAGCGCGAACAGGCCGTAGATGACCTTCTGCATCGGCTTCTTCGAGGAGTCGCGCAGCGAGGCCAGGTCGGGGATGAGCCCCAGGAACCAGAACAGCAGCGAGATGGTGAAGTACGTCGAGACGGCGAAGACGTCCCACACCAGCGGGCTCTTGAACTGCGGCCAGATGCCCTGAACGCTGGGGTACGGCATCAGCCAGTACGCCGCGAACCAGGGACGGCCGGTGTGGATCAGCGGGAACAGCAGCGCGCAGATGACCGCGAACAGCGTCATCGCCTCGGCGAAGCGGTTGATCGAGGTGCGCCACTTCTGCTGCAGAAGCAGCAAGATCGCGGAGATCAAGGTACCGGCGTGGCCGATGCCGATCCACCAGACGAAGTTGATGATGCCGAACGCCCACCCGACGGGGATGTTGTTGCCCCACATCCCGATACCCTTCCACAGGGTAACGGTGATACCGACGACCAGCAGCCCCAGTCCGGCCAGGGCCAGGCCGAACAGGGTCCACCAGCCCTTGCCGGGCAGCCGCCAGACGTGGTTGAGCAGCGAAGAGTTGAGGGACTCGTCGGTCTGTGCCCCTTCGATGAGGGGTATCGGCTCGAGCGGGTCGTTCGTCGTCGAGGCTGATGTCGCGGTGCTGGCCATGTCAGTCGCCTAGCCTTTTGCTAGCTCGGGGTTGAGGTTGCGCACGCGGGCCAGATAAGCGGTCCGGGGACGCGTCCCGAGTTCGTGCAGCAAGTCGTAGCGCCGCTCGTCCGCCTGGGACTTGGTGACGCGTGACTTGGGGTCGTTCAGGTTCCCGAACTCGATCGCGCCGGCCGGACAGCCCTGCTGGCAGGCCGTCTTCAGCTCACCGTCCTCGATCAGCCGCCCCGCCACGCGCACGTCGATGCGCTTGCGCTCGATGCGCTGCACACAGTAGGTGCACTTCTCCATGACGCCGCGGCTGCGGACCGTCACCTCGGGGTTCATGCCCAGACGGCGAACGGCCGGTGTCTCGCTGGTGAAATCCAGGAAGTTGAAGCGGCGGACCTTGTAGGGGCAGTTGTTGCTGCAGTAGCGGGTACCGACGCAGCGGTTGTAGACCATCTCGTTCAGGCCCTCGTCGCTGTGGACGGTGGCGTTGACGGGGCACACGTACTCGCAGGGCGCCGTCTCGCAGTGCTGGCACATCAGCGGCTGGACAATGACCTCGGGGTCCTCCAGCTCACCTGAGTAGTAGCGATCGACGCGGATCCACTGCATCTCGCGGCCACGGACCACCTGCTCCTGACCGACCGTCGGAATGTTGTTCTCGGCCTGGCAGGCGACGACACAGGCGCTGCACCCGGTGCACTTGCCCAGGTCGATGGTCATGCCCCACTTGTACTGCTCTTTGCTGTAGTCGTGCGGCTCGTGGATGACCGGCAGCTCGGACCGCCGCTCCTCGATCAGCTCGCGCGCCTCGGAGTGCGCATTCTCGAACTCGGCCAGGCTCGTGGCGATGGCCGGCTCCCGGTTCTCCATCGACCAGTGGTTCTGGGTCAGGCCGAACAGGTGCATGCCGGTCGCCAGGGACACCTGCGCACCGCGGTCGAACCAGGGGGCGTCGCTGCCGCGCAGCGCGCCCGCGTTGAAGCCGACGCCGCTGGCGACGCTCTCGGCGCCGGTGCGACCGTAGCCGAGCGCCAGCGTGATGGCGTCGTCGGCGTGGCCCGGGGCGATCAGCGCCGGCGCGTGCACGCGGCGATCCTTGTACTCGATCACCAGCACCGAGAACTTGTCGTTGTCGCGCTCGACCTCGACCCCCAGCGTCTTCGCCATGGCGGGCGAGATCAGGGCGGCGTTGTCCCAGGTGATCTTGTGAACGGGATCCGGCAGCTCCTGCAACCAGGCCGAGTTCGCGAACCGGCCGTCGACCACCTTGTAGTCCGGGACGAAGGCGATCTCGATCCCGCCACCCTTCGGGGCCGAAGACAGCAGCGCGCCCAGGCCCTGCTGGATGGCCGCGCCGTCCAGCGCCAGCGCCGCCTCGGGAGCGGTCTCGGTCCCGACGATGACGCCGTCGCCCACCCACTTCTCCCAGACCTGATCGAACTCCGCGGTGGCGCCCGGAACCGTCGACTGCTTCGCGGCCCACGAGCGGCGCAGGACCTCGTACGCCCCCAGATCACCTTCGCCGAGGAACGCGCTGAGGATCTCGACGTCGGTGTAGCCGGCCCACAGGGGCGCGATCAGCGGCTGCACCAGCGACACGGTGCCGTCGGTGGCGCGCGCGTCGCCCCACGACTCGAGCACGTGAGCCGCCGGGATCACGTACGACGCAACGGCGGCGGTCTCGTCCTCGTAGGCGGCGCTGTAGACGGTGGTGGGAACGCGCGCCAGCAGCTTGTCGAACTTCAGATCGACGGGCGCCGTGTACACCGGGTTGTAAGCGGTGATCACCAGCGTATCGACCTGACCTGAGGCGATCTCCTCGGCCAGCGGCACCAGCGCCTTCGGCCCGGCCAGCGGGTCGGCCAGCAGCGGCGTCGCGTAGGTGACCGTGGTGCCGACGTTGTCGAGCGCCGCGTTGATGGCGGCGACGACCGCGTGCACGGCGGCCGGCTGACGGCGGCCCGCGATCAGCAGCGACTGGCCCCGGTGCTTGATCAGATCCGACGCCACGGCGCCGATCCACTTGGGATCACCCGCCGTCACGCCACGGCCTGCGCCGGCGATGCCGGCCAGCTGCGCGAACCCCGGCCGGCGGCCCAGCTCGGTGGCCAGTGCCAGCGCGAAACCCGCGACGTCCCCGGCGCGCAGGCGCAAGCGGTGGTCCGCGGACATGCCCGTCACGGTCAGCGCGGGCTCGACGACGTACAGTCGATTCATCGGGGCGCCGGTCTGACGGCCAGCGGCGAACTGCCGCTGAGCGCGCACCGACTCGGGGCCCTCGCCCAGGAAGTCGGCGTCCAGCGAAACGATGACTGACGCGCGCGTCAGCTCGTGGCGCGCCTCGACGTACTTGCCGTAGGCGAGCTTCAGGCCGTCAGCCGCGCCGTCGCCGGCGATCGAGCTGTAGCTGGTGAACTTCGCCTTGGGAAACTTCTCCAGGATCCGCTTGCGCAGCTCCAGCTGCAACGGCGACGCGGTCGGCTCGGTCAGGAAGCGCAGCTTCGCGCCGCCGTCGGCCGCGTGACGCGCCGACAGCACGGCCATCTGGCCCAGGAAGGACCGCCAGGTCAGCGGCTGGTCCTTGTGCTTCAGCTGCTTGGCGCGGTCGTTGTCGTACAGGCCCTGCAGCAACGCCTGCTCGTAGCGGCCGGTGGCCCCCAGGCTGTCGTGATGATCGGGGTTGCCCTCGATCTTCGTGGGGCGCCCCTCGTGGCTCTCCACGATCAACCCCATCCCGAAGCCCTCGACGCCGTAAGCGGTCGCGAAGTGCAACGCGTTTCCAGGCGTGACCTCTTCGGGGCGGCGAACGAACGGAATCGCCTGCTCCTGGGGCGGGTGGCAGGCCGCCAGACCGGCGGCCGCGGCGCCGCCGCCGAACAGCTTCATGAACGAACGCCGGCTGACATCCGACGGGGGCAACTCGGAAGCGCCCGGCGGGAACTCGCGCGTGGCCGCGGCGGCCAGCTTCGGAGAGCCCTCCTTCTCGGCGATGCTGCGCCAGTACTTCCGCTGCTCGCGGGCCGCGCCGCTCGCGGCCTCGGTCGCGGCCAGGGCCTCGTCGACGATGGGCAGCGAGATCCGACGGGTCGAGCCCGAGGAGGCGCCGTTTCCGACGATGGTCGATCGAGCGTGATCTTCCGGATGATCCTGCGGGGGGTCCTGATCGTGGCTGCTCATCGGTGACACGTCGTGCAACTGGTGCGGGTGTGGACGTCGTTCTTCTCGGCCAGGACACGAGCCGTTTCGTCAGCGTCGCCTTCGGCGTGCCAAGTCATGTTCGTGACCTCGGAGACCGGCCGCAGGTTCTTCTCGGGATGGCGATGGCAATCCAGACACCACCCCATGTTCAACGGGGTCTGCTTCTCGACGGCGGCCATTTGATCGACACGACCGTGGCAGGTGACGCAACCGACGCCCTTGCCGACGTGGATCGAATGGTTGAAGTAGACGAACTCGGGAACCTTGTAGACGCGGTTCCAGACCAGCGGCTTGTTCTCGATGAAGCTCTGTCGCACCGGCTCGAGCAGGGGGCTCTTGTTCCACACCTGCGAGTGGCAGTTGAGGCAGAGCTGCGTGGGAGGAATGCTGGCGAACGGCGCCTTGTCCACGGTGTTGTGGCAATAGCGGCAGTCGATGCCTTCGTCCCGCGTGTGGTGCCGGTGGTCGAATTCCAGCGGTTGCTCGACGGGAGTCTGCGACGCGCGAGCGTAAGGCGTGCGCGCCCAGAACATTAGTCCGCCAACGGTACCGCCAGCGCCCGCAGCGAGAACAACCAGACTGATCCGCGCGAGCGTGTTGTGTCGAGGCCTAAAGATGAGAGGGCTCATCCGCGTGGCGCAGCATATAGACTCAGCCGACGTTCAACGTCAAGTACAGAAGTGGTGCGAAATGTGGGTTGGGTTCCTCGTGTGGGATCACGTGTTGCTTCGTGGGCATCCGGGCTCGCATGCTCGCACGGAACGCTGGTGACGATTTTCTCGAACGCCCCCCTTATCGGGGTGTCGAGGCGTGCCGAAGCCCAATCGTAGAAAAAGCCCAGGCACCAGAGACGGAGAGACGATCATGAAGACCAACGAGGTGAACAGCGCCCCGGCCATCGCGCCGGCTGCGCCCGCCCCCGAGCGACGGAGTTCGGAGCCGGCCCCGCCGGCCGTCCCGGCCGACCGGGCGACGTTGGCGCAGTCCGACTACCTCCGGTCGTCCATCGCCACCAACGTGAACGTCGCCGCGTCGGAACGCGCGGTGCGGATTCACGCGCTGACCCAGCAGGTCCGCAGTGGCACGTACCGGCCCAACTCGTCGCAGCTGGCCGAGCAGATCCTGGCCGAGGCGGCCTTCGACGCCGACCTAGCCGCCAGCCTGAGCTGACCGGCCCCCGGCGGTCTGGGTCGCGCACCAGGCGACCCACATGCCCCGGTACGCCGCCTCGATGTCCCGGGCCACCACGCCGGGCGAGCCCAGCGGAGACGCCGCGAAGCGCGCCCGCATCCCGGCCCTCAGGCCGGCCAGCCGGGGCAGCTCCGCCGCCAGGCTCGCGCACGCCGCCACGTACTCGTCCGGCGTTGCCGCTATCAGGTCCGGGAGCCCCACGCGCGTGAGCAGGCTGGCCCCCACCCGCCCCGGGTGGCTCTGGCCCAGGAGGGTCACCACCGGCACCCCCATCCACATCGCCTCGCAGGTCGTCGTGGTGCCGTTGTAGGGGAACGAATCGAGGCCGATGTCTACATTGTTGTAGATGGCCAGGTGTTCCAGCCGGGTCCGGGTGTAAGGGACCACCACCAGCCGGTCACTGGTGATCCCGCGGGCCGCCAGCCGTTCCGTGACCCGTCGGCGGGGCCCCTCGTCCCCCAGTCCCCGGCATTTCAACAGCAACCGCGAGCCGGGTACCGCCAGGAGGACAGCCGCCCACAGGTCCAGCACCCCGTCGTTCAGCTTGGACAGGTTGTTGAACGACCCGAACGTCACCCCACCCCGCTCCATGGCGGGCAAAGGGCCGGGCTCGGGCAGGTCGGCCGCTTCTGCCTGATAAGAAAGGAAACCGTTCGGTAACCGCCACAGCCGCTCGGCGTGGTGGGCGTCCGACAGGCCCTCGGGATCGGCGATGGCATCCGTCAACCGCCAGCCAATGGCCGACAACCCGGTGGTGCCCGGGTAGCCACAGTACGACACCTGGACGGGGGCGGGGCGGCGCGCGAAGCAGAGCAACCGGTGATCGGCGGTGTGCCCGCTCAGGTCGACCAGCACGTCGATGCGATCCTGGACGACCAGCTCGGCCAGGGCCGCGTCCCCCAGGTGGCGGGTCTCGCGCCAGGCGTCGGCGCGCGAGCGGATGCGCTCGGTGATCGCGTCGTGGATGGTGGACGAGTAGCAGAACACCTCGACGGCCGATCGATCATGGGCGCCGATCAAGGGCTCGACGAACGACGCCACGGAGTGGCTGCGCAGGTCGGCCGAGACGTACCCGATCCGCAGGCGCCGGGCCGGATCGGCGTCGCGGGCGCCGAACATGCCGGCCGGTCCTGGATCGAGCGGCTTCGCGAAGCGCCCTTCCCACAGGCGGTGATCGGCCAGCAGCTCGGCCGGGCGGGCCGTCTCGTCCGCCTGCCGAGCCAGCAAGAAGCTCGAGAAGATCAAGGTCGATTCGGGTTTCGAGGCGAGCGCCCGCCGGTAATGCTGGATAGACGCGGAGATCTCGCCCTGCTCTCGCAGCACCGCGGCCAGGTTGCCGTGCGCGTCCGGCTGTTCAGGCGACAGCGCCAGCACCCGCCGCGCCGTCTCGCCCGCCGCCTCCAGCTGGTTCAGTCGGTTCTGCACCGCGCCCAGATTGACCAGCGCCGCGACGTTGTTCGGTTCGAGCTCCAGGGCCCGGCGCAGGACCGGCTCGGCCTCGCGCTGGTTCAGCTCGTACAGCAGCGCGCCCAGGTTCAGGTGCACCGACGCGTCGTCGGGCGCCAGCGCCACGGCGCCGCGAAAGTAAGGCAGGGCTTCTTGCAGCAGCTTCAGCTCGTACAGGGCCCGGCCGGCATATGTCTGATACCGCGTGCACGTCGGATCTAGAACGCACAACCGGCCATAACCCGCGGAGGCATCACGCCAGCGCTGGGCCTGGAAGGCGTTCAAGGACATCGCCTCCACGGCCTGACGCAGGTTCCTGGCGATCTGGGGCGAGGTGGGCGCCAGCATCAGGGCCGTCTCGTACTGCACCACGGCCACGGGGAACTGCCCCTCCCGCGCCAGCAGAGACCCCAGATCATTGAATATCTCGGGGGTGGTGACGCCCCGGGATACCGCCTCGCCATATAGTGATATCGCGGTCTTGTTGTCGCCGGATCTCTCAGCGCGGGCGGCCCGCTCCAGCAGCTTGTCGAGCGGCAGGCGCTCCGCGGTCGGGACCTGGACGTTCGCTCCGCCGCCCGCGGCGGCCAGTCGCTTCCGGATGGCTGCTTGTCCCACGGGGGCCTCCATCGGCCTCTTTCCGCGAATCTCAAGTACGCCGGTAGGGGCACCGATAGGGGGCTCATGCAAGGCTCTCCCGTTCACGGACCCACCCCCGTCACGCCTCCGGCGCCGAGCGCCACCGACATCGGACAGACCAATCACGAGGCGCTGCACGACCAGGGCGTGAAGGCCTTTCAGGCCAGGGATTTTCAGGGCGCGATGGCCCTTTTCCTCGAGGCCGCCAAGCTGAGCCCAGGGAATCCCGTGTACTTTCTGAGCCTGGCGCGCAGCTTCGCCGCCGGGAAGCTGTTCAGCCAGGCGGCCACCGCCTACCTGCGCGCGAAGGAGCTGGCCCCGCTGGAGCCGATCATCCTGGTCGAGCTGGCGCAGGTGCTGCGGATGCTGGACCGCAAGGACGACACCATCGCGGTTCTGCAGCTGGCCGTCGATCTGTACCGCCGGCGCGAAGCGGCGCTGGCGACCAAGAACGCGGCCCCCGTCGCGGTGACCGCCGCCCTGGGTGTGCCTGTCAGCGCCGGCGGCCTGAGCCTGAACGGCCTCGAGTTCGCGGCCATCAGCCTGCGCGCCGACGCCAACGGTGCCACCCTGCTGGGCACCAGCGCCGACGGCACGGCCTTCCTGAAGCTCGAGCTGCGGCAGAACCCGTTGAAGAAGAATACGCTCGACGGCGAGCGCCGGATCCTCGAGGAGCTGAACCGCCAGAGCTGCGTGACCTGCCCGCGCCTGCTGGCCCACGGCACCGTGGAGCGCGCGCAGCTCGAGGCTTGTCTGAACGCCACGGGACGCGAGGCGTTGATCTCGTCCCAGGGCGAGGCGTTCGACTACTTGATCGAGGAGTTCCTGCCCGCCACCGAGATCCCGTCGCTGGGCGACATCCTCCTGGCCGTCCTGGAGCAGAAGGCGCTGGGCGTGTTTCACGCTGACCTGCGCCCCGAGAACTGCCGCATGGACAAGGCCACCGGGCTGTGCCGCCTGATCGACTACGACCAGGCCGAGCCCCTGGACGAGGCCACCCGGAACCTCGGCAACGCGGCCTTCTTCGACTGGTGCACGCGGCTTATCCAGCAAAAGTACAGCCGCTGGAACTTCAAGCACTTCCTGCACTACTTCCCGGCCCTGGATCTGAAGCGCGACTTCGAAGGGCTGTTTCGCGAGGGCGCCTTCAACCTGGCCTCGACGCGCCTGTTCACCAACCAGATCACCACCGCGGCGCGCGCCGCCATCTATCACACCATCCGCGAAGCGGACGTCTTCATCGACGGCGAGCGCTCGCTCGATTCGCGCCGGGGCTACCTGGACCTGATCGAGTTCGCGCCGGGTGAACGGGTGCTGGATGTCGGCTGTAGCTCCGGGATCGTGTCCACTTACGTCGCCCGCCGGGGCTGCACCGTCACGGGGATCGATCTCGATCCGAAGATCATCCGCGGCTGCAACATCCTGTCGCACATCCTGGGCACGGATGCGACCTTCCGGTACCACGACCTCGACGCCGGGCCCGTCCCGGGGACCTTCGACACGGTGCTGCTGTTCTCGGTCATTCATCACACCAAGAACCTGCGCGCCAACGCGGCGGCCATCAGCCAGCAGTGCCGCCGCATCATCATCGAGTGCCGCCTGAACGAAGGCGGCATGAAGCCGACCGGCACGGGCGGGTGGCAGAACACGTCGGGCTGGAACTATTCGACGCTGCCCGAGCTGATCGCGGGCATGGAGGCGCTGTTTCCTGGCTTCAAGCTGGCCAGGAACCACGGCCAGGGCGACCGGGACCGCTACATGCTCGAGCTGGTGAAGACCGACCTGTCCCCCGCGGGCCAGAGCCTGGCTTGAGGCACACGATGCAAGACGAGACGGCCCGTGGCGGCGCTGACAGGCCCCCGGGCCGTTCGTGCGTCGTGGGTACGACCTCTGATCACCATGGGTTTAAGTCCGTAAGCAAAATTACCCCTTATCGTTCTCGAGGCCCGTGACGAAACCTCATGCGAAGGCCACGAGCCAAAAAGTTCTCGAAAGAAACGAAAGAAAAAAGGAGTCCTCGTCATGTCAATGTCTATCCGCACCAACGTCGCTTCTCTGAACGCCCAGCACGCTCTGTTCAACGCCAACAACGACCTGCAGACCTCGATGCAGCGCCTGTCGTCGGGCTACCGGATCAACAGCTCGGCGGACGACGCTGCGGGTCTGGCCATCTCGACGAAGATGCAGTCCCAGATCGGCGGTCTGAACCAGGCCGCGATGAACGCCCAGGACGGCATCTCGATGATCCAGACGGCGGAAGGCGCGCTGGACGAGGTCACCTCGAGCTTGCAGCGTATGCGTGACCTGGCCGTCCAGGCCTCGAACGCCACGCTGTCCGACACCGACCGCGGCAACATCAACCAGGAAGTCCAGGCGCTGTACTCGAACATCAACAACATCACCAGCCGCACCCAGTTCAACGGTCAGAACCTGCTGACCGGCGCCCTGACGACCAAGGAAGACACGAACTCCGGCCTGCTCGCCGGTCTGGCCCTGGCGACGGAGACCAACGCCTCGGTGGCCAGCGTCGACGTCAGCAAGGCGGCCGCGGGCGCCCAGTTCGACATCACCGCCGACACGAACGGCAACGTCACGATGACGGACCACAACAACACCAACAGCACCCAGACCATCGCGGCGCAGGCGCTGTCGGCCGGCGGGGCGCAGACCTTCGACTTCTCGACCTTCGGCGTCAGCTTCACCGTCGCGGCCTCGGGCGCCACGACGGCGGCGGGCACGGCGACGGACCTGGCGACGGCCTCCAGCGTCTCCACCCTCGGCACCGGCGGGTCGGCGGCCTTCCAGGTCGGCGCGAACGCGAACCAGACCGAATCGGCGACGTTCTTCAACGCCCAGATCAGCTCCTCGAACAGCGGCTCGAACGGCGCCTACTCGGCCCTGCAGACCGCCATCTCGAACTTCGGCGGGGCGAACGGTCACACGGTGACCAACGCGCAGTCGCTCATCACCGGTGTCGATGGTGTCATCGCCGCCATGGTGTCCAGCCGCGCCGCTCTCGGTGCCTCGCAGAACTCGCTGACCCACACCATGAACAACCTGCAGACGACCTCGAACAACCTGTCGGCCTCCAACAGCCGTATCCGTGACGTCGACGTCGCCTCCGAGTCCGCCGCCATGACCCGGGCCCAGATCATCAGCCAGTCGGCGGTCTCGGTCCTCGCCCAGGCGAACCAGATGCCCCAGCTGGCCCTCAAGCTGCTCGGCTAATCCACCGAAAACAGACCCTAGGGAATAGCGCCCCGCAACCGACAGGTTCGCGGGGCGCTCCCGCACCGAGGAGGCTTCATTCATGGCGACGACGTCACCGATTTTCCAGGCAGGTGGACTGGCTTCGGGCCTGGATACGAACTCGATCGTCGACAAGCTGGTGGCGCTGGAGTCCCAGCCCATCACCGCGAACACCGCCTATCAGGCCGCCCTCACCGCGCAGATTTCGTCGATCGGAGACATCTCGTCGAAGATCAAGGCCCTGTCCGCCGCGTCCCAGTCGCTGGGCACCAGCGGCGTCTCGGCCAACACGGTCAGCCAGACCCCCGCCGGCACGAACGCCGTGGCGGGCGCCGGCGCGCTGGCCGGCAGCTACGCCGTCACCGTCAACTCGGTGGCCACTTCGGCCCGCGCCCGCTCGGGGCAGTTCCAGACCGCGAACGACACCGTCGCCGGCGGCGACCTGGTCATGCACGTCCAGGGCGTCGCGACCACGATCAGCATCGCGGCGAACAGCGACCTCGGCAGCGTGGTGAAGCAGATCAACTCTTCGGGCGCGCCGGTCAGCGCCGCGGTGGTCAGCGACGGCTCGCACATGTACGTCTCGCTGACGAACCGCGCCACCGGCAAGCCCATCGGCAGCGCCGCCGACGGCGGCCTGACCATCGACTCGGACGGCACCGGGCTGGGCATGGCGGTCACGCAGAACGCCACCAACGCCATCGTGCAGGTCGACGATCTCACCGTCGAGAGCCAGTCGAACGCCATCTCGACGGCGATCCCGGGCGTGACCCTGACCGCCACCCAGAAGACGACGTCGCCCAGCAACCTGGTCATTTCCCAGAACCAGGGGCAGAGCGCGGCCGGCATCCAGGGCTTCATCAGCGCGTTCAACGCCGTGGTCACGGCCCTGCAACCGTCGCTGCGCCCGGATCCGAGCAACCCGCCCGCCAGCGGCACGCTGCTGGACGGCAGCACCGCGCTGGGCCTCGAGCAGAGCATGAACCGCATGCTGTCCTACCAGGTGGTGCCGTCGGGAACGGTGCGCACGCTGGCCGACATGGGCGTGAAGTTGCAGAACGACGGCACGCTGACGCTGGACACCACGACCTTCAACAAGGTCCTGGCCAAGGATCCCGACGCGCTGAACGCGATCTTCAACACCGCGACCAACGGCATGTCGGACAAATTCTCCGCCCTGTCGAATCAGTACACGAACTCGTTCAGCGGCCAGCTGGTGCAGCGCACGACGTCGCTGCAGAAGACCATCAAGGACATCACCAGCCGGAACCAGCAACTGCAGGACCACGTCAACAACTACAAGCTGCAGTTGCAGAAGTCGTTCGCCAACATGGAGAACCTGGTCTCCAACTACAACAGCATCGGCAGCTTCTTGAGCACGTCCGGTGTGGGCCTGGGTACCTCGTCCTCGTCGTCAGGGAGCTCGAAATGAGCGGAGCCAACCGTTACGTCACCGTGAAGAACGCCACCGCCTCGAAAGAGCGGTTGATGGTCAACCTGTTCGAGACGGCCCTGCGCCACATGCGTGTGGCCATGCAGCACCTGGAGAAGGGAGACCGCCACGCGGCCAATCCCCTCCTGGACAAGTCGTCGCAGATCGTCGCCTACTTGCATGGCACGCTGAAGCGCGACAGCGCGCCCGCCATGGTCGACACCCTGGCCGAGCTGTACACGTTCACCATGGCTCGCCTGATGCGGGCCATCGTCACCGGCAAGCCCTCCGACGTACGCGAGGCCGAGCGCGCCTTCGCCCCCATCGTCGAGGGGTTCCAGAAGGCGGTGGCGTCGATGTCGGGCCCCTCCCCGCAAGCGGCGCGGCCGTAGTACGGGAGCTATCCCATGCCGATGCAGCAAGCCCCCTCGGTCGAGCTGGCCGAGATGCTGAAGAAGGTCCTGGCGTCGCTGGACGCCGAAGATCTGGCGGCTGCCGACGAGCAGATGGCCGCCGCCGCCCAGCTGTGCCACCGCCTTCAGGCGGCCGGGCTGGGCATCCCCCAGGACGAGGTCCCTGCCCTGCGTTCCCTGGCCGAGAAGTGCGGCCAGGCCCTGGGGAACGCCAACCAGCGGCTGAACGACGCGTCGATGCGCGACGAGAACCACCGGCGCGGCATCCGCTCGTACCACGCCACGCTGCTGCAAGATCTGCGGTAGCGGCCGCCTGCGTTCCAGCGCGCCGACGCGCTCGCCCGCCTGATCGAAATGACGTGCGTTTCGATCCGCCTGGATCAGGGACAGCCCCCCGGACCGGGGTGGTGAGCCCCGGTCCTGGGTCATCGTCGGTGTGGCTGACCTACTTCAAGTAATTCAGCAGGGTGACGCCGAAGGATTGCGCCGTCACGGCCAGCGAGGCCTGCAGGGACTGCTGGGCCAGGGTCAGGTTCGAGGTCGCCTCGAAGATGTCGGCCTCGGACTGCGCCGACAGGACCTTCTGTGCCGAGTCCTTGGCGACGCTGCCGATTTGCTGGGCGCTATCGAACGCCGACAGGATACCGCCGGTGCTGGTCAGCGCCGCGGCGACCTGATCGGTCGACGTGTTCAGGCCGCCGATGGCAGACCGGATACCGGCGCCATCGTTGTTCGCCAGGGCCGTCGACATGGCCGACAGGGCCCCGAACACGTCGACGCCGCCGCCCGCGCCCTTCAACGCCACGTCGGCGCGGATGGAGGACGCCTGCAACAGGCCGGGCGCGATCTCGATCTGGCGCACCCCTTGATCACCCAGGTAGTTTCCGCTGGCGTCGAACGGCGGCGCGTTGTCCTTGGTTCCGCCGAAGATGTAGCGACCAGCGACCTGCGTGTTCATCAGCTGGGCGATCTGGGACGAGATGCTGTTGATCTCGTTCGCGCCCGCCGACCGCTCCGCCGCGCTGTAGGTGTCGCTGCCCAGCTGCACGGCCAGCTGCTGCGCGCGCGCCAGCAGCGTCGACACGTTCTGCAGGGCACCGTCGGCGGTCTGCACCTCGCCCTGCGCGCTGGACGTCGTCTTGTCGATGGTGTCGAGGCGCTGGATGGCGATGCCTTGCGACACCATGACGCCGGCCGCTGCCGGATCGTCCCCGGGGTGATCGACGCGCATGCCGGTGGTGACCTGTTGCTGCGCCTGCATGGCGCGATCGCGCGCGGCCATCATCTGGGCCTGCGCCTGGTCGAAAGTCATCCTGTTGGTGACGCGCATGACAGCGGTTTCCTTCCTGTTCTACTAGCCGGCGATCGACATCAACGTGTCCAGCATCTGGTTGGCGGTCGAGATGACCTTGGCGACGGCCTCGTAGGCGCGCTGGGCCTTGGTCAGGTTGACCATCTCCTCGTCAATCGATACGCCCGAGGTCGCGTCGCGCAGGTTCTGGAGATTCGAAGCCATCGCCGTGTCGTGGGAGGCCAGCGCCTGCGCTTGTGCAGCGCTGGTGCCGAACGCCGTGACGATGGTCTGGATGGTCGCGACAGGGTTGGCGCCGCCCAGCAAGGGCGCCGACTGCGTGCTGATCATCGCCAGCACGTTGGAGTTGTCGCCCGTGGAGGCGGGCGTGGTGGTGGACGCCGCCAGGCCGAGCGCCGTGAGCGCTGGATTGATCCTGATCTGGCTAGCTGCGCCGCCTGCACCCGCGGGGAGGCTGAACATCGCCACGCCCGGATTGCTGCTCACGTCATAACCGCTCTGCTGGATCGTGTTCATCGTGGTGGCCATGTTGAAGGCCAGGTTGTCCACGGAGTCAGCGGCCGTCTTCAACGCGCCATCACGCGCGGCGAACAGCCCGCCCATCGTCCCGCCCAGGGACATGCCGTCCCAGTCCGTGGGCGGCGACCCGTCGGCGCGGTTCAGTTGCAGCTTCAGTAACCCGCCGTTCGCCGGATCGGGCACCGCCGAGAAGCTGCCGGCGCTGCCGTCTACCACCAGGGAGGTGCCGCCCGGCAAGGCCATCGAGACGTTTCCCGCCCCGTCCGTATAGGGGGTGGCGCCCGTCAGGGTGGCCAGGGTGTCCACGGCCGCCTGGCGCTGGTCCATCAGATCGTTCGCCTGGCCGCCCGCCGACTTGGCGATCTGGATCTGCTTGTTCAGATCGGCCAGCGACTGGGCGGCGCTGTTGACCTCGTTGATCTTTCCCAGGATCGAAGAGTCGAGCCCCGTGCGGGCCGCCGAGATGGACGTGGCGGTCTGATTGAACGAGGTGACCAGGGCCTGGCTGCTGCCCAGCACGTTTTGCCGCAGCGCCGGATCGCCGGGGTTCTGGGACCAGGTCTGCAGCGACGAATAGAAGGCCCCGATCTCGGTCGGCAGGCCGCCCTCGAGATCGGGGTTCAGCGCCGTCAGCGCGTTCAGGGCGTCGCTCTCGGTCTGCGAGCGCGACTGGGCCGCCAGCGCGTTCGGTATCTGGCGCTCGACGAACTGGTCGCGCGCCTGGGTGATGTCCACCAGCGAAACGCCCGTGCCGACGTTGCCGGCGCCCAGGGAGCTGACCCCCGGGTTGGCGGCCAGGTTCGCGATCTGGCGTGAGTAGCCCGGCGTGTTCGCGTTGGCGACGTTGTTGCCGGCGACCGACATGGCGGCGCTGTGCGCCCCCAGGCTGTTGCCCGATTGAACCAGCAGCGAGAAGAGATCGGCGCCCATGTCAGGCCACCCGCACGAAGGTCGAGGTCCGGTCGGTCTTCGCGCCGCCGCCCCGGCGATCGTAGGCGGCCGGCTTCGGCGACAGGACGGCCAGGTGCGCGCGGACGTACGACAGCGCGCGCTGACTGAGCATGCGATTGAGGGCGTCGAGCTGCGACAGCTTTGCCGCCAGGGCCCGCACCTCGGCCAGCAGGGAGGCCATCTTGCCGCCTTCGACGGGGGCCTGGGACTGCAGGCCGTCCATGGTGACCTCGGTCAACCCCAGCTCTTCGGCGGCGGCCGCCAGCGTCTGCCCCAGGGAAACCATCAGCGCCGCGGTGCGGGTGTTGAACGCGGCGCGCTTGGTGGCGCGGGCCATCAGCCCCTCCGAATCCATGCGCCGGATCAGCACGCGCTCTTCGCGCGCCACGGCGACCTCGGCCTCCAGCGAGGCGCGGATCTCCTCGGTCAGCTCGATTGCGCGGGGGAGATTGTTCATGCTTTACCTCGCGGGCTCTCGGCCCTTTGCCACCTATCGTTTCTTGTCGCCTAGCGGGCGATGATCGCCTGAAGTCGAGCATCGACCTCGGCATCGGAGAGAATCTGCTCGGCAACCCGTCCTGGATCGGGCGAATACGTGCCCGAGCGGACCGACGCCTCCAGCTTCTGCAGCCGGGCCGCGCGATCGGTGGAAGACGCGCGACGGGCCGAAGAGATGCTGGACTCCGCCCCCTTGGTCGCGTCGACGGAGACGCGGTCGAGGGCGCCCTGGACGGACGCGGGGCCGGCCTGCGACGACGACGGCGCTTGCGGCGCAGGGGCGCGTGCGGATCCGGCTACCGGGCTGCTATCTGAGACTTTCATGGCTCGCCTCCATTGGCATTCATAGGAGTGGCATTGCCTCCAGACCTCTCTTCGACACGTTCCCTGTATGTATTAAGGGCGCGTCCGGTCGGGTTCGGCAGAACCATGGCCATGGGATTGACGGGGTGGTCGTGACGGCGCAGCTCGAAATGTAGGTGGGGACCGGTGGCTTGACCCGTTTGCCCTACCAGGGCCACGGGTTCACCGCGGGTGACGCGCTGCCCCGGCTTCACCAGCAGCGCGGAGGCGTGGGCATACAGCGTGGTCGTGCCGTCGCCGTGATCGATCTCCACGGCGTTGCCGTACCCGCCGCGCGGGCCGGCGGACTTGACGACGCCCTCCGCCGCGGCGCGGATGGGGGCGCCCTCGGCGGCCCGCAGATCGACGCCCGTGTGGAAGCGGTGGTCCCCCGTGATGGGGTGCTCGCGGAAGCCGAAGCCGCTGGTCACGTAGTCGGTGACCTCGCCCGCCGCCGCGGGGGCCGGGGCGGCCGGTGGCGGAGCCGCCGACAAAGGCGGCGTGTGCCCCGCCTGATAATCGTCGATGCTGGCCGCCCCGGGGTCCTCCGGCAGCGGCGCGGTGCTGTTCGGGTCGTCCAGGTCGTCCACCGCGCTGGGGCCCGTCGTGAGGGGCGCGCTGGGCGCCGTCGCGGCGCCGCGCAGCAGAGCGGAGGCCGGCGAAGGCGCGCCGGCATGTTCCCCTGCCCCCGCCTGGCCCCCGCCGATCTGGCGCTCCAGCATGCGGGCGATGCCCAGGCCGCCCGCCTTCGCCACGGCGTCAGCCAGCGTCTCGACGAACATGTCGGTGCGCAGCTGCGAGCCGGGCGAGTCGCTGGCGCGGAACGCGCCGCTCGACTGCAGCATCTGGCGGAGCATGACCGCCTCGAGCTGCTGGAACGCCTCGGCCTTGTTGCTCACCGGTCCCGACATCACAGCACCTCGAGATCAGCGTCCAGCGCGCCGGCGGCCTTCATCGCCTGCAGGATGGCGATCAGGTCACGCGGGCTCGCGCCCAGCAGGTTCAGCGCCTTCGTCAGGTCCTCGACCGACGTCGTGGCGGGAAGCGCGACCACGGCCTTCTCCTTCTCCTTGGCGTCGATCTGGGCCTGCTTCGTCTGCACCGTCTTGCCCCCCTGCGAGAAGGCGTTCGGCTGGAACACCATCGGGTTGGCCTGGATCGAGATGGAGAGGCCGCCGTGTGCCACCGCCACCGGATGGATGCGCACCCGCTCGCCCGCCACCACGGTGCCGGTGCGCTCGCTGACGACCACCCGGGCCTTGTCGTCGGCCTGGACCTCCAGCGTCTCCAGCTTCGTCAGCAGGCCGACCGTCTTGCCCTTGTAGGCGGCGGGCACCTTCAGCTCGACCTGCGCCGGATCGATGGCCTTGGCGGCCTCCTCGCCCAGCGCCTTGTTGATCGCCTCCACCAGGTTGTTGGCGGTGGTGAAGTCCGGGTGCTTGAGGCCCAGGGTCAGCTTCTCCTTGTCGAGATTGGGCGACACCGAGCGCTCGATGGTGGCGCCGGCCGGCACGCGGCCCGAGGTGGGCTGGTTCTTCTGGTACGACGAGCCGAACGCGGCCGCCTCGATGCCGCCCGCCTGCACGGGGCCCTGGGCCAGGCCGTAGACCTGGCCGTCGGCGCCGGTCAGCGGCGTGATCAACAGGACGCCGCCCGCCAGCGACCGCGCGTTGCCCATCGACGCCACGCTGACGTCCATGGTGGTGCCGGGACGGGCGAAGGCGGGCAGGCGCGCCGTCACCATGACGGCGGCGACGTTGCGCACGCGCACGTCGTGGGGATCGATGCGGATGCCGAGCCGGCCCAGCATGCCGCTGATCGACTGCGAGGTGAAGAACACGTACTCGGTGTCGCCGGTGCCCGCCAGGCCGACCACCAGGCCGTACCCGTACAAGGCGTTGTCACGCATGCCCTGCACGTCCACCAGCTCTTTCACGCGGACCGTCGAGGCGGCCGCGGAGCGCGAGGTGAACGGCGCCGCCAGCAGCGTCGCCGCCAGCGCCAGCGACAGGCCGGCACGGGCCCGGTGCCCACGAAGTGATGAATGAATCGCTTTCGTCATCGTGTTCTTTTTCCTGCTTAGAACGGCCACAGCCAGCCCAGGTACTTCGAGAGGATCCCCTGCTTCTGGTTGTCGGTCAGGTCACCGGCGCCGGTGAACTCGATCTCCGCGTCGGCGATCATCGAGCTCTTGACGCTGTTCTGCTGATCGATGTCGATGGGGCGGACCACGCCCGAGATGTAGAAGTGCTGCTCCTCGGCGTTGACCAGGACCACGCGGTGCCCCTCGACGAACAGGTTGCCGTTCGGCAGGACCTTGCGCACCAGGGCGGGCACGGTGGCCGTCAGGTACTCGCTGCGGTCCGACGAACCCTTGCCGTGGAAGCTGGTCTGCGAGCTGCCCCCCACGTTCAGGTTGGGATCGAGGCCGACCTTCTGCACCTTGGACAGCAGGCCCAAGAACGCGTCGATCTTCGCGGCCGCCGACGACGTGCGATCCAGATCCGTGTTGGCGGAGCGGTTGGCCGACGCGATCTCCTCGACGTTGATGACCACCAGGTCGTTCGTGCGCAACGCGCGCGCGTCGGTGAACAACATCGAGGCCGGGCGGCCGTCCTGCCACAGACTCCCCTCGGACACGTTCGCGTTCTTGCTCTCGTCCTTCGTGTCCAGGGTGTATTCGCGCTTCTTCTGCTTGTAGGTGCCCGTGTGCGACGGGTCGTGCGCGCAGGCCATCGCCAGCAACGGCAGCGCCGCCACGGCCAGCCGCCAGGCGGCGCGGGTCAGTCCGAAGCCAATGTTCCGGTTCGTCGTCTGTTTCGTCATGGTCATTCCATTTGCACCAGCAAGCGTCCATCCATCAGCGTGCCGTCCACGTGCTTTCCGTTGGGCAGCACGGCGCAGTTGTGGTTGCGGGGGCAGGCCACGGCGCGCCCCATCTGCTCGATCGACAGCGCGCCCGCCACCAGCACCACCTTCACCGATTCGCCCGGGTGCAGCCCCGGCGCGCGCGCCATGTCGGCCTCGATCATCTGGCCCGCACCGACGCTGCGCTCGGCCACGGCGCCCTCCGGCGCCGCGGCGGGCTGCCGGCCGGGAAGGATCTCGCGCTCGGCGGACGTCGTCGCCGGCGAAAAGGTGTCGCCCGCGCGGATGGCGCGCGTGGTCACGCTGACCTGGGCCATCACCCGCAGGCGGACCCAGATCCAGGCCTGGCAGGGCGCCCCGCTGGCGTGCGTCCCCAGCAGCTTCACGCCGAAGCGGCCCGAGCCGTCGACCGGCCGCGGCACCTCGGCGCGCAGCTCGCCGGCGCAGCTGTTCGGGGCGCGGTCCAGCGACAGGATCTCGACGCGGCCGTTCGGCACCACGTCGGCGGCGTCCAGCGCCGCCTGCACCACCTGCTTGATGTCGCCCGCGCCCGCCGCGCGAGCGGAGCCTCCCAGCGCCAGAGCGGTGACGAGCGTGAAGGCGAGGCTACGCATGGTCATCACCGCAGCTGCGTCAGGCGTTGCAGCATCTGATCGGCCGTCTGTACGACCTTCGAGTTCATCTCGTACGAGCGCTGGGTGTTGATCATGTCGATCATCTCCTCGACCGCTTGCACGTTGGAGGCCTCGAGCTGCCCCTGCGCGACGGTCCCCGCCCCCTGCTCGCCGGGCTTGGACTGCACCTCTTGCCCGCTGGCGCCCGTGGGTTGGAACAGGTTGTGCCCGATGGCCGTCAGCGCCCCCGGGTTCGTGAAGGTGGTGATCTGCAGCTGCCCCAGCTCGGTCGGGTCCGTCTTGTTCGGCAGCTGCGCGTACACCGTGCCGTCCGACTTCACCGTCAACTGGGTGGTCTCGGGCGGCACCGTGATGGCCGGCTCGATGGTCTCGCCGTGCTGGGTGACCAGCCGGCCGTTCTCGTCGACGCGGAAGTTACCGGCGCGGGTGAAGGCGATGTCGCCCGACGGCAGCTGGACCCGGAAGTAGCCGCTCCCCTCGATGGCGAAGTCGAGCGGATTCTGCGTGTTCTGCATGTCGCCCGCGCCCATGTCGCGGGTGGTGCTGCCCGTCTTGACGCCCAGGCCGACCTGCAGGGGCGCCGGCTGGCCGCCGCCCTGGGGCCCGGCCGGCATCGCCTGCTGGATCGTCTCCGACATCAGGTCCTGGAACTCAGCCCGCACCCGCTTGAAGCCGGTGGTGCTGGTGTTCGCCAGGTTGTTGGCGATGACGTCCATCTTCAGTTGCTGGGCCTCCATTCCGGTGGCCGCGGTGTAAAGCGATCGCAACATGAGAGCTCCTTGTTTCCTTCTTCTTGTGCTGCTTCTGAATCCGGGTCAGCGCGCCTTGCCGACGTTGAGCACCTGGTCGTCCAGGCGGCGATAGGTCTGGATGGCCTGCATGGCCGTCTCGAACTGGCGCTGGGCGCCGATCATTTGCACGGTGGCGTCCAGCGCGGTGGCGTTCGCCATCTCGATCTGGCCCACGTCGACCCCGTTGCTCGACGGAACGACCGCGCCGCCGGGTCCCGACGCGTACAGCGACTTGCCCTTGTGCACGACGTTGCCCTGCAGATCGGCCAGGGCCAGGCGATCGATCTCGACCGGCCCTGTCAGCGACGTGCCCGAGTTCGTACCCCCATCCACCATCACCGCGCCCTGCTCGTTCACGACCGGGGTCATGCCCAGCGGGATCTCGATGGGATTCCCCGACACGCCCAGCACCGGGTAGCCCGAGGCCGACAGCAGCCCCTCGGGGCTGACCGTCAGGCGGCCGTTCCGCGTGAAGGCGGGTCCGCTGGGCGTTTGCACCGTCAGGAAGGCGTTCCCCTGGGGCACGATGTCCAGCTTGTTGTCCGACGTGCGCAGCATGCCGCGCGACATGTCGGTGCCGGTCCCCACGGCCGCGGTGGACACCTTGTCGGAGGTGGCGCCAGCGCGGGGGGGCAAGAAGGATTCGAACGCGGGCCGCGAGGCCTTGAAGCCCGGCGTCTCCACGTTGGCCAGGTTGTCGGCGATCGAATCGAGCTGCTCGGCGCGCGCCGCCGCAGCCGCCATGCCTACATATATTCCGTCAGCCAATTGACTTGCTCCTTCCCGCGAGGGGGACAAAGCAAGGGCAAGGCCAACGGGTTTCGTCGTGTTTCTGACTCGCTGGTGTCAGAAACGACGCGGGCGCGGCTTTTCGCAGATTTCTCGGTCGCCGCCTCAAGCGAGGCCGCGCTGGTGCCGAGAGAGCCTTCGTGCGGCCGAAGATCCGTCTCGACGCTGCGGTGAAGCTGGAAGAGCGCAAGGAAGAGCAGCGCTTGACCGAGATGTCGGAGGCGGGCCGACAGCTGAAGGAAGCCCAGGAGATCCTGAGCCAGCGCCGCGCCAACGCGGTCAAGGACAGCCGCCGCCGTGCCAGCGCGTCCGACTGGATGATGTCCGACCTGTCGCACGCCCGCGTACTGTCCGACGTCCGCACCGCCGAGCAGGCGGTGACGCAGGCGACCGCCGCGAACACCGCCTCCCGTGACCGCTACGCCGCCGCCTACCAGCGCGCCGAGGCCCTGCGCCGCGTCGCCGCCACGCGCGTCGAGGAGATCCTGAAGGCCCGCGACAAGGCCGAGCGCAAAGAGCAGGACGACCTGAGCGTCCTCCGCTTCTCGCTGTCGTAAGAGCGCGGAGACGCCCCAGGGCGCAAGACGAAGGCACCAAGGCGGCTCGTACATCGAGGACCGCTTCCCGATCGATGCCCGCGGGGCGGGATACCGGGCTCGCAGACCGGAGGCGTCACGCCGCCTGGTTCAGGCTCGGCCGCGCCACGCGGTTGCGACCGCTCTCCTTCGCTTGCGCCAGCGTCTTCTCGACGGCGGCCAGCAGGTCGGCGGGCGAGTTGTAGCCGAGCGACTGGTCGAGGGTCGCGAAGCCGACGGAGATGGTCATGCGGATCGGATCGCCGATGCCGATGTCGTGCTGGGCGTCCTCGATCTTCTTGCGCACCCGCTCCGCCACCACGGCGGCCCCCTCGGCGTGCGTGTCGATCAGGATCAGGGCGAACTCCTCACCGCCGTAGCGAGCCGCCAGATCGCGCGCCCGCAGGCGCTCGCCCACCAGCTTGCCCACTGCGCGCAGCGCCCGATCGCCGGCCTCGCGCCCGAAGGTCTCGTTGATCATCTTCAGGTGGTCCGGGTCGCACATGATGACGCTCAACGGCTGCCCGGCGTTGGTCGCGAACTCGAACTGCGCGGCCAGGTAGTCGTCGAAGCGCGCCCGGCTCGCCAACCCCGTCAGCCCATCGGTACGGGACGGCAGCTGGTCGGCCAGCGCCCCCGCCCCCCCGATCGGCAGCACGTCGTCCAGGTCCTCCCTGGGGTGCGCGAACGCGTTCTCCACGCGCTCGACGACCGACTCGAGCTCCTCGATGGTGCCCACCTGCAGGGCGAACAGCGGCGCCACGTCGGCCACCGTCTTGTTCACCCGCCGCATCAACGGCGCGATGCGCGTCTCGTCGATGCCAAGGATCTGATGCGCCTGCTCGCGCAGGCGATGGGCCACCTTGCGCGGATCACGCACCACCCAGGCGTCCGCCAGCAGCCCCGACAGGGCGACGATCTTGACCACCGTCGTGGTGGCCGGGTCGGCGCCGCTCTGCCAGCGGGCCGGCTCGTGGCTTCCGCCCACGGCCGAACGCACGATCTCGGGCAGGCGCCACTGCGTCATCAGCCAGCGGCCCACCTCGGCGTGGTCGCATCCGAACACCTGCTTCTCCAGCGCCACCCGCTTCGCATGATCCGAACCGGCGTCGGCGGCGATGGCCTGGTACTGCTCGGGCGCCGCCTGCTCCAGCGCCAGCTGCCCCACATCCTGCAGCAGCGCGGCCAGAAAGGCGTCGGCAGGGTTGCGCGCCCCCTCGTTGTGCGACAGCTCCTGCGCCGCCGCGGCCGCGAAGATGGCGCGCCGCCAGTAGGCGCGGTGGTCGAACCCCGCCCGCTCGTGCTCGCGCAGATCGGTCACCACGGCGAAGGACAGGGCGATGGTGCGCACGGCGTTCGCGCCCAGCAGCACCAGGGCGTGCGACACCGACGCCACCTCCTTGCGCAGCCCGAACAGCGGCGAATTCACCAGTGAGACGACCTTGGCCGACAGCGCCGGATCGCTGCCGATGGCCCGGGCCACGTCGGCGATGTCGAAGTTCTCGCGCTGGCAGAGCCGCAGCACGTGCACGGCCACCGCCGGCAGCGTGGGAAGGCTCTTACAGGTCTCCAACTTCTGGCGAAGGCCGACCTGCATGGCTATTCCTGTTCTTCCCCCAGCACCGCGCGCAGCTTGCGCAGGCCGTCGGAGTGAAGTTGGCAAACACGCGGCTCGCTGACATCCAGCATCTTGGCGATCTCCCGGTAGGTCAGACCTTCCAGGTAATGCAGGCCCAGCACCGTTTGCAGGCGCTCGGGCAGCGTGCGGATGGCCCCCTCCAGCGCCGACACCATCTGCGATCGCGACAGGCGGTCCTCGATCCCCGCCTCCTCGTCGGTGGTGGCCGACTGCGCCCAGCGATCGAGCGGGATGTGCGGCTCCATCAACGCCTCGACGGCGCCCACCTCTTCCATGTCCAGCTTCAGCTCGGCCGCCACCTCCTCGGTGGTGGCCTCGCGGCCCAGCTGGCCCGACAGCTTCTTGCGCGCCTTCTGCACGTCGTCGGTGCGCGAGCGCAGCCGGCGCGGCAGGTGGTCCATGCGGCGCAGCTCGTCCAGCATGGCGCCGCGGACGCGGTGCTCGACGAACGTCTCGAACGTCACGCCGCGCGTGGCGTCGAAGCGGCGCGACGCCTCCATCAAACCCAGCGCTCCCGCCGACCACAGATCATCGAACGCGCTCTGCAGGCCCGTTCGCATGACGATCCGGCGGGCGATCCGATCGATCACCGACGAATACCGCTGGATCAGCTCGTCGGCCTCGTTGCCGGCGGACGCGGAGGAGTATGTGGCTAGCGCTCTGTGCATCGTTCAGATCCTGACGACCTCGGTCCTCGCCTTAAATCCTGGCCGCCTGGGCGTCAGCGGCCTGGGAGTCGCGGAACAGCCGTTGCCACATCAGCTTCAGGCCGCCGTCGATGGCCTGCGCCTCGGTCGACTTGTCGGCGGCCAGCTTGGTGGCGATGGCGTTGATGGCGCGCGCCGAGGGCGAGGCGGGGAACATCTCGCAGACCGGGCGCTGGGCCATGATGGCCCGGTGCAGGTTCTCGTCGCGCGGCACGTAGCCGAGGTGGCGCACCCGCGCCTCCAGGAACTTGGCCGTCACGGCGGTCAGCTTCTGGAAGATGCCGCGCGCCGCCAGCTCGTCGACGATGGGATTGATGATGACGTTGAACGTGCGCACCCCCGCCTGCTGCGACAGCACCTTGACCGTCGCGTAGGCGTCGACCAGCGACGTCGGCTCGGGGCTGACCACCAGGATGGCCTCCTGCGAGGCGCCCACGAAGAACAGCACGTTCTCGCCGATGCCGGCGCCGCAGTCGATCAGGACGACGTCGAACATGTCCTCGATCGGGTCCAGGGTCTGCACGAAGCTGAATTTCTGCTCGTCCGTCAGGTGCGTCAGCGACTGCACCCCCGAGCCGGCCGGCAGCAGCATCACGCCGGCGGGCCCTTCGACCAGCACGTCCTCGATCGACAGCCCCTTGCCCAGCATGTCTCCCAGGTGGTAGCGGGGCTTCACGCCCAGCACGATCTCGGTGTTGGCCAGACCCAGATCGGCGTCGATGACCAGCACTCGCTTGCCCGCGCGCGACAGGCTGGTGGCCAAATTCGCGGTGATGTTCGTCTTGCCCACCCCGCCCTTGCCGCTGGTGACGGCGTAGACCTTCAGCGGGGACTTGGCAATCTTTCCCGAAGCGGCCAGCTGCCGCAGGCTATCGGCCTGATCCACGGATCTGCTCCTTGTTGTTCGCCTTGGCGGTCCCGTTCGCGCCGATTCCCACCAGCCGGGCCAGCAGCTCGTCGTCCGTGACCGGGTGAATGTCCTCGGGCACCCGCTGCCCGTCGCACAGGCAGGACACGGGCCGCGCCAGCTGGGCGGTGGCGGCCAGGGCGCCGGCCGGCGCCTCCGACTCGTCCAGCTTCGTGAAGATGAAGCGCTCGGGCGCGAAGGGCTTGTAGCGACGGGCCACCGCCGCCAGCTCGCGCGTGCCCGTGGCCAGCGACATCACCAGATGAAGCTGCACGTTCGGGGCGGTGCGGATCAGGTCCATCTGCGCCTCGATCGAGGCGTTATCGGAGCGGCCGGCCGTGTCGATGATGACAAGGTCGGCGTCGCGCGTGCGGGCCACGGCGTCCGCCAACCCGGCGCGATCACGCGCCACGTAGGTCGGAACTCCCATGATCTTCCCGTAGCGGGAAAGCTGGTCGCTGGCTCCCACACGGTACGTATCGACCGTTATCAGGCCGACCTTGAACTGCGTCTCCAGCAGGGCCCGGGCCGCTATCTTCGCGACCGCGGTGGTCTTTCCCACGCCGGTGGGCCCCACCAGGGCGATGGTGCGGCGCCCCTCGGCGGTCCAGGGGGCGGGCGTGGCGGTCAGCTGCCGTCCCAGCGCCACCCCTGCCGCCTGCAGGATCTCCGAGGCGCGCTCGGCCCCGGCGTCCTGGGCGTCGTCCAGCAGGCGGCGGGCCTGCGACTCTTCCAGACCCCAGTCCAGCAGGTGGCGGAAGGCGCGCCGGGCGTCCGCGGTCAGCTCACTGTCCAGGCCCCGCTCTGCCCCATTGCCCCCCTCCTCGCGGCCGCGCTGATGCAGCGTGCGACGCACGTCCTCCATCACCCGGCGCAGGGCGGCGACGTCCGTCTCGACGGCGCGGTCGGCCTTCGGGGCTGAAGGATAGGCGCGGGTGGGCGCCGGCGCCGGCTCGGGGCTGCCCGACGCGGCCGTCACCTCGATCTGCGGCTTGCCGAACAGCCCGCCCGAGACCTGCTTGGTCTCCAGGATGACGGCGTCGATCCCGAAGGCCGCCTTCACGGCGGTGAGGGCCGAGCGCGCGTCAGGGGCGCGAAACGTTCGAATCAAGGGCGCTGTCGCGTTCATGAATGGTCACTCCTCGTGGTCAAGCGGCCCGTCCAAACGGGGCGTTCTGCTGCAGGTCGATGGTGGCCACCGGCTCGACCTGCGTTCCCGGAACCAGCTCGCGCGCCGTGATGACCCACAGGTCGGGCACGAAGCGCGTGGCGAAATCGAACAGGGGACGCCGCAGATCGGGCGGCGCGATGACGACGGTGGGGTTGCCGTCGGCGGCGAAGCGGGCGGCGCGCTGCTCCAGCGCGGCCACCAGCTTGCGGGCCGACTCGATCTCCGGGGCCAGCGTGGCCTCGCCGTCGGTCTGGCCCAGGCTGCGGCGCAGCAGGTCCTCGGTGGCGCGGTCCAGCGTCACGGCCTTCACCACGCCCGACGGATCGGCCACCTTGGCGGTGATCTGGCGGAACAGCCGGCGACGCACCTGCTCGACCAGGAAGGCCGTGTCCTTGCTGCGCGCCGCCCCGTCGGCGACCGCCTCCAGGATCGTGCGCAGATCGCGGATGGACAGCCCCTCGCGCAGCATGCCGCGCAGGACGCGCACCAGCTCGCCCAGCGTGACCGTCCCGGGGATGACGTCCTCCACCAGCTTGGGCGCCTCCTTGCCCAGCGCCGCCACCAGCTCCTGCACCTCCTGGCGGCCCACCAACTCGTGGACGTTGCGGCGGATGACCTCGCCCAGATGGGTGGTCATGACCGACGCCGGATCGACCACCGTCATGCCGGCCGACTCGGCCCGGGCGCGGTCGACGGCGGTGACCCACAGGGCCTCCAGGCCGAACGCCGGCTCCTTGCCCGCGATGGCGTCGGCGCCCGGCAGCACCGGCCGGCCGCCCGACGGCTCCAGCACCATGAAGCGATCCGCGTAGGCGATCCCACGGGCGATCTCGACGCCGCGCAGGCGCACCCGGTATTCGTTGGCGTCCAGGCGCAGGTTGTCGCGCAGGTGCACCGGCGGCAATACCAGCCCCAGGTCCGACGCCACCTGGCGGCGCAGATTGGTGACCCGGCCCGGCAGCTCGCCCCCCTTGGCCAGATCGATCAGCCCCAGCAGCCCGTGACCGACCTCCAGCTCGATGGCGTCGACGGAGATCAGGTCCTGGATGCGCTCCGGCTTGTCCCCCTTCTGCTCGGCGGCCTCGGCGGCGGCCTTCGCGTCGGGGGTGGTCTTCGGCTTGCGCCGCGAGGCGGCCAGCGCCGCGATGGCCAGCACCGCGAACGGGATGGTCGGCATGCCCGGCAGCAGCGCCAGGATCCCCAGCACCGCCGCCGCGTAGCCCAGCGTGCGGGCCTTGCCGAAGATCTGGCCGCCGATCGACTGGCCCAGGTTGGCGCCCACGCCGGCGCGGGTCACGACGACGCCGGCCGCGGTGGACACCAGCAGCGACGGGATCTGCGACACCAGGCCGTCGCCGACGGTCAGGATGCTGAACGACTCGGCCGCCTGCGACAGCGACATGTGGTCGCGCGCCAGGCCGGCGATCAGACCGCCCACCAGGTTGATGGCGGTGATGATCAGGCCGGCGACCGCGTCGCCGCGCACGAACTTGCTGGCGCCGTCCATGGCGCCGAAGAATTCAATCTCCTGCTCCAGGGCGGCGCGCCGGGCCCGCGCCCCGCGATCGTCGACGATGCCCGCCGCCAGATCGGCGTCGATCGACATCTGCTTGCCAGGCAAGGCGTCCAAGGTGAAGCGCGCCGCCACCTCGGCGATGCGGTTCGAGCCCTTGGTGATGACGCTGAAGTTGACGACCAGCAGGATCAGGAAGACCACCCCGCCGACGATCAGGCTGCCCCCGACGGCGAAGCGCCCGAACGTCTCGATGACGTGGCCGGCGGCGCCGGCGCCCTCCCCGCCCTTCATCAGGATGAGACGCGTGCTGGCGACGTTCAGGCCCAGCCGGAACAGCGTCGTGATCAGCAGCAACGACGGAAAGACCGAGAAGTCGAGCGGCTTGGCCAGCGACAGGGCGACCAGCAGGATCAGCACCGAGACGCCGATGTTCAGCGCCAGGAGCGCGTCCATCACCGGCGGCGGCAGCGGCAGGATCAGGATGGCCAGCACGCCGATGACGGCGGCGGCCAGCAGCCCCTGGGCGCCATTCTTCTCGGCGACGGGCGCTCCGGTGGTGGACATCAGCGCACCGCCACCTTCTGGGCGCCGCCGCGGCCCGTGATGCGATAGACGTAGGCCAGGATGGCGGCGACGGCCTTGTAGGTCTCCGAGGGGACCGACTTGCCGACCTTCACCCGACGGTACAGCAGGCGGGCCAGCGGGATGTTCTCCACGATGGGGATGCCATTCTCGCGGGCCAGGTCACGCATGAACTCGGCCAGCTGGCCCTTCCCCTTCGCGGTGACCTGCGGGGCGGCCGACTCGCCGGGGCGGTAGCGGATGGCGATGGCGATGTGGGTCGGGTTCACCACCAGCGCGTCGGCGCGCGGCACTTCCTTCTGCGCGCGCCCCTTGGCCAGCTCGCGGTGCTTGCGGCGGCGGCGGCCCTTGATCATGGGATCGCCGTCCTCTTCCCGGTACTCGCGCTTGGCCTCTTCCTTGGTCATCTTCATCTGCTTGGTGAACCGCCTGCGCTGCAGAGCAAGGTCCACGCCAGCCCAGAAGGCCATCACTGTCAGGACCTTGACCGAGCCGCGCGCCAGCGGCGCGAACAGCGCCGTGAATTGCGCGTCGGGGTTCGTGAACAGCAGGCGGGGTAGCGTCAGAAAGTCGGCGCGCAGGGTAGACCAGGCGGCCCAGCCCACTGTCAGCAACTTGACGAACGAGAAGGACAGGTCGGTCAGCGTCTTCAGGCTGAACAGCTGCTTGATCTTCCCGCCCGAGAACACCTTCGACAGATCGGGCATCGCCAGGTGCAACCACACCCGCCCACGTGTCTGCGCGATGTACGTGATGGCGCCCGCGGCGCCCGCCACCGCGGCGACGGCCGCGATCAGGATGATCGGCCGAGCGATCAGCGGCAGCAGCGCGCGCGGGTTGGCGCTGCCGCTCAGCCCCTCGGCGGACGCGGCCACCAGCCGCACCAGCGACGTCCGGAACCCGGCGCCGAAAGCCATCAGGGCGGCGGTGCCGGCGGCGAAGCCCGCCACCGCATTGAAGTCGCGCCCGATGGGGAGCGAGCCCTCCTCGTACGCCTTGTTCAGGCGCTTCTGGCTGGGTGCTTCTGTCCTGTCTTCTGCGGCGCTCTCGTCGGCCATGTCACATCCCGCGCGCCAGGACCTGCTGCGACGTGCGTGCCGCCATCTCCGCCACCGTCGGCGCGATCATGTACAGAGCCCCCCCGCCGGCCAGGATGGTCACCGAGAAGCCGATGCTACTGATGTTCAGCTGGGGCGCCGTCCGGCTGACCGCGCCCATGGCCACATGGCCGAAGACGACGGCCGCCATGACCGGGAACGCCATGCGCACGGCCAGCGCCACCGCCCCGATCGCCTGCGCCACCACAGCGGCGCTCAGGCGGGACAGGTCGATGGCCCCGCCCGGGGGAATGGCCACCACCGAGCGGCAGACCCAGGCCACCAGCTCCCGGTGCATACCGGCGCCCAGCATGGCGCCGATGGTGATCATGGAGAGCCACTCGCCGACCGCCGTGGTCTCGGCGCCGTGGATCGGGTCGACGGTGGCCCCGAAGGACAGGCCCACGCTGCTGGCGATCAGCTGGCCCGCGGCCTGGGCCGCGTCGAGCGCGAAGCGCGCCGCCATGCCCGTGGCCAGGCCGATGACCGTCTCGACGAACGCCCCCGAGACGAGCGGCCCCACCGCGGCTCCCGTGGCAAGCGGCGGGAACCCGGCGCCGGCGTAGGCGGCGTAGGCCACCAGCAACGACAGCCCCAGCCGCACCCGGCCCGGGACCATCTTCATCCCGTACAGCGGCGCCGCCGAGCAGAAGGCGGCAGCCCTGAACAGGACCATCAGGAACCCGAACAACGTCGGCGTCACGAATCCGGCAGGAAAACCCACGCAGGGCCTCCCTAGCGAGCGGCGTGCCGGAAGTTAGGTTGGGTCTTTGACTACCTTCCGCGAGCGGGTGCGCAACGCCGCGCGGCATGAAGTGTGATATTTTTCACATACCTGCCCTCTCTTGGAGGTATGCAACGACTCTAGGAGAAGGACGACCAAGGATGAAAGGTACGGCCCACGATGCAGCGAGGCGAGAGTCGCCGGGTTGGCCAGACGGCGCCGGTGCGGTGATCCGCCCCTCGGCAGCCTTCGGGCGCACGCTGCATCGACCAGCGCCTGATTTCCTGGACGTCGCGGCCCAGACCGCCGCCCGGCGGGCCGAACATGCGGCGGTGGAAGGGCCCGACGCCCGCCTGACTTACGCCGAGGTCGACCAGCTCTCCAATCAGCTGGCGCACCGCCTGGTGGCGCTGGGCGTGGGGCGCGATCAGTGCGTCGGCATCTCGATGCCGCGCGGTGCCGCCGAACTGGTCGCCATGCTGGCGGTCAGCAAGGCCGGCGGCGCCTACGTCCCCCTCGATCCGTCACACCCCATCGATCGCCTGCGCCTGATCCTGGAGGACGCGGCCCCGCGCGCGTTGATCGTGCATTCCAGCTCGCCCATGGCGGCCGCGCCGGCGGGGGCGCGCAACGTGATCGTCCTCGACGACTTGCGGGCGGCCACCGCGGGCCAGCCCCTGTCCGCGCCGCTGGTGACGCGCGATCCCGCGCAGCTGGCCTACGTGCTGTTCACGTCGGGGTCGACCGGCCGTCCCAAGGGGGTCGAGATCTCCCGGGGCGCGTTCGCGAACTTCCTGCGCTCGATGGCACACCAGCCCGGCCTGCACGAGCGGGATCGGCTGCTGGCCGTCTCGACCACCTCGTTCGACATCGCCGGGCTGGAGCTGTTCCTGCCCCTGTACGTGGGCGCCACCGTCGTCATCGCCGACCGCCCCACCGTCATGGATCCCCGCCGCCTGCGCGCCCGCCTGGAGTCGGACCAGATCACGATGATGCAGGCGACGCCGGCCACCTGGCGCATGCTGCTGGAGGCCGGCTGGCAAGGACACGCCGGCTTGCGGATGCTGTGCGGCGGCGAGGCGATGAACCGCACCCTCGCCGATCGGTTGCTGGCTGGCGGCGGCGAGCTGTGGAACATGTACGGGCCCACCGAGACGACGGTGTGGTCGACCCTGCACCGCATCCGCGGCGGCCAGGACCGCATCAGCATCGGCGAACCGGTCGACGGTACCCAGGTCTACGTGCTGGACGGCGACCGCCGGCAGGTCGCGACGGGCGAGGTCGGCGAGCTGTACATCGGCGGCGACGGTCTGGCCCGCGGCTACCGCGGGCGGCCGGACCTGACCGCCGAGCGATTCGTGCAGAACCCCGCTGGTCCCCCCGGCGATCGGATCTATCGCACGGGCGATCTGGGACGGATGGCGGAGGACGGGACATTGGAGTGCCTGGGCCGCATCGATCACCAGGTGAAGATCCGCGGTTTCCGGATCGAGCTGGGCGAGATCGAGACCGCGCTGCGGAAGGTGTCCGGGGTGAAGGAGGTGCTGGTGGTCGCCGAGGAGACGGAAGGCGATCCCAGACTGTGCGCCTACTGGACCGGACCGGCCGGCGGGACCGCGCTGATCGAGGCGGCCCGGCGGTCGCTACCCGCCTACATGGTCCCCTCGAGCTACGTGCCGCTTCCGGCGTTCCCGTTGAATCCGAACGGCAAGATCGACCGCGCCAAGCTCCCCCGCTCGGGCGATTTGTCCGATCTGGACATGCAGACGTTGAAGCTGCCGCGGAACGACGCGGAGACGCGGCTGGCGGCCATCTGGTCTTCGGTGCTGGGACGCGAGCGGATCGGAATCGATCAGGACTTCTTCGCGATCGGCGGCACTTCGGTGCTGGCCGTGGAGACGTGCGTGCGAATCGAGCAGGAGACCACCGTCGAGGTTCCGCTGGCCACGTTCTTCGAATCACCGACCATCGAGGACCTGGCGCTGTACCTGAGCCGGGCCCGCGGCGAGGTGTCGCCCAACCGCCCCATCGTCGTCGACCTGCGCCGGACCGACAACCAGCGCGAGCCGCTGTTCTGCCTGCTGGGCGTTCACCTGTACCAGAAGCTGGCCTTCGCGCTGCCGACCGATCGGCCAGTGGTGGGGATGCACCTGCCCTTCCGTTACGTGCCGGGCAGCGGCGAGCGCCCGTCGGTGGCGCAGATGGCGCGTGGCTACATCGAGCTCATCCGGGCGCGCCAGCCCCATGGCCCCTACTACCTGGCGGGCCTGTGCTTCGGCGGCATCGTCGCCTTCGAGGTGGCCCGCCAGCTGGAGGCGCATGGCGAGAAGGTGGCGCTGGTGACGATCTTCGACGGCATGCTGCCGAGCGGCGCGCGCACGGCGCACGTGAAGCGGCTGCTGGCCTACGCGCGCATCGGCCTGACGGAGCCGCGCCGGGTGCCGACGGCGCTGCGGCGACGGCTGGCGCCGGTGATGAAGCGTCTGCCCCGCACGCCATCGCCCCGGCCCACCGTCATGCAGGACGTCGACATCGAAGGTCCCGAGGCGGACGCCGAGGTGGTTCGGTTCGCCGCCTCCATCACCGGCATCGCCGGGCGCCTGCTGGTCATCCGGGCGCTGGAGAACGACTATCCCAGCTGGGTCCGGGTCCAGCCGCACCTGGGCTGGGAAGGGCTGGCCGACGATTTGTGGACGTACGACGTGCCGGCGACCCACCTGGGCCT
>Ga0207652_10000562_pt1 | contig 37499 bp, 42 predicted proteins | sample KBSC63BmetaG_FD_184334 | JGI IMG/M metagenome (GOLD analysis project Ga0207652, IMG submission 184334) | Corn rhizosphere microbial communities from Kellogg Biological Station, Michigan, USA - KBS C6-3B metaG (SPAdes) (version 2) | ecosystem: Host-associated > Plants > Roots > Rhizosphere ...
TACCACTTTGGCAAAAGCCCGCACATCGCCGTTTGCTTAATGATTGTTCCGGAACACTTAGACTGGCACCCTAGCTTCGAAGATTACTTAGAAGCAAAAGCTAATTTATTTGCCCATCAGTCCCAGCAGGATATTGCTATTTACTTCGACGGCAACGAATACTCCCGCCAAATCGCCTTCCGTTCTCCCGGCACAAAAATCCCTTACTCCCAAGCACCTGGAGCAAGGGTTCAAGACGGCAAAATCGTTATTGGCGCGCCGGAAGTAGAAATTGTCAGCAAAGACGAGATTAAGTTGCTAGGCGAACATAACTTACAAAACGTTTGCGCAGCCGTAACTGCTATCTGGCAAATTACCCAGGATGTAGAAAAAATCAAACAAGCGCTCACCACCTTTACCGGCCTAGAGCACCGTTTAGAATTCGTACGAGAACTAGACGAAGTAAAATATTATGACGACTCCTTTGGCACCACTCCATCAACCGCAATTGTAGCAATCAAAGCATTTAGCCAGCCAAAAGTGTTAATTCTTGGCGGCTCAGATAAGGGGGCAGATTTTAATGAACTGGTAGACGAAGTCACAAAAAACAGCGTCCACCACGTTATAACTATTGGCAAAACCGGTCCTAAAATTGCTGAGTTTTTGCGCGCCAAAGGGTTTAACAATATTACTGAAGGCTTAGGAAGCATGGAAGAGATAGTAAAGGCGGCACAACAAAAGGCACAAGAGGGAGATGTGGTGCTGTTATCGTGCGCCGACGCCAGCTTTGATATGTTTAAAGACTACAAAGACCGCGGCAATCAATTTAAGCAAGCCGTTCAAAACCTCTCTTAACGACTACCAACAGATAAACTCGCATACATAACCTGGTCATATGAAGGATTATGTATATTTATTCCAGAGGTGAGAGAATCTTTTTTAGTTGGTTTATGACCGGTTTTTCAGGCTGGATAACATCAGCTCTTCCCTGGGCAATTTCTTTAATTTCTTTTTCTATCCAGTGGTAGTGCGTGCATCCTAAAACAATCTGATCAGTGTCTTTTTCTAAAACATCTTCAATAATTTTTGCGATTTTTTCGCGGTCAACTTTATCCGTTTCTATCATCAGTGCCCACTCAGAGCAATCCGGTTCCAGCACCTCAACATCTTTAGCAAATTCTTGCTTCAGCCACCTATATCTTTCACTGCTTAAAGTTCTCGGGGTAGCGCACACAGCAATCACCTTGGTTCTACTTGCTTCGGCTGCAGGCTTTACTGCTGGCTCCATCCCAACCATCGGAATTTTAAATTCCGCCCGTAACTCGGGAGCCAAATTTGTTGTTACTGTATTACAAGCAATTACTATCACCTTGCAGCCTTCATCTACAAACTCTTGAAAAATTGGTCGCACAAATTGATGAATTTCCTCTACTGTTCTGCTTCCGTATGGAAGGTGTTTTTTATCATCTTTATAAATAATTTCCAGGTCCGGCAGCTCTTTTTTGATTGCCCGGACAACACTTCGGCCACCCACGCCACTATCAAAAACCCCAACAGAGAAACGCACCGCACCAGACTGCTTCCTGGCAGAGTCAGCAACCTCTCTGTTGCTCTTGGCTCTCTGCTGCGTTACAGATTGCGCTACTCCCTTCACCGTATTTAAATACGGCTCGGTCCGTTGCTCACCTGCGCCTTGCGGAGAGCTCAATTGCGTTCCTCTGTATTAACAGATGATGCAGCCCTAATTACATTCTCAAAGAGGGCGCAAACTGTTAGGGGGCCTACCCCGCCCTTTTTAGGGGTTATCGTTATGTCGTCGCGCTCATAAACATCATCTGCTACATTGCCCTTTAAATCCTCCCCCGCTACGCCTGCATCCACCACAACCGCTCCCGGCTTTATCATGCTAGCGTGCAGTATTTCAGGGGTATTAGCGGCTGATATTATAAGGTCACTTTCCTCTGTTATTTTAGCCAACCTGTCTGTCGGACCGTCTATTACCGTTATCGAAATGCCAGAGCTTTTTAGGATCCGCTCTAGCGGCGCGCCCACCAGTTTACCTTTACCTATTAGCAGTACATTTTTGCCGGCTAAATTAACGTTATAGCCCGCCAAAAGCCACAAAATTGCGTTTGGCGTTGCAGGCTCGAATTTGGCATTTTTACCCAAAGCATCCACGTCTTTCTCCGACGCAACCATGTTTACAATCTCGTCCGTTTGGCCTGGATTAGTTAAGGGCAATTGAATAATAATTCCATGAACGGAATCGTCTTTGCCTAATTTTTTAATCAAGGCCGGCACTTGTGCTTGGTTTAATTTATGCACGTCTACATCAACGCCAATGTCGGCTCCGTACTTTTGCTTAAGGCTTACGTAAACATCAATTGCCGGATCATTCTTTACTTGAATGATGGCAAGCTTGGGAAAAATTTTTTGGGCATGCAAAGCACGGACCTGCCGCGCATGGCGTTCTTTTATAAATCCGGCCAAATCGGCCCCGCTTAGAAACTTTGTCATCTATTTAAGTTTAACAGTTGCTTTCTGTTGGTGAAATATTAATTTTATTATTTAATATATAACTTAATTACTTTTCCTGTTAATTTTTTCACTCGCTGATAATGTGACTTCTGTCACAATATTAACTTAAGTTAGGGACGATTTATGAATCAAGAAGTTAGACATCAATTGTTGTCTCCGCATTTGGATCAGAATACATTGATAGAGCGATACCGCTTGCTCATTGAAAGTGTCCAGGATTATGCCATATTTTTACTCGACCCTGATGGAAAAGTTGCGAGCTGGAACCCGGGCGCCAAGAGGCTTAAAGGATACAACGAAGATGAAATTATAGGTCAGCACTTCTCTGCTTTTTACCCTAAAGAAGATGTACTCGCACATAAGCCTGAAGATAATCTGGCCGCGGCTAAAAAATTTGGCCGAATAGAAGATGAAGGCTGGCGTGTGCGCAAAGATGGCACTACATTTTGGGCTGATGTTGTCATAACTGCCTTATATGATGAATCCGGCACTTTGCAAGGGTTTGCTAAAGTAACTCGGGATTTAACTGAGCGCAAGCGCATGGAAGACGAACTGCAAAACGCCAATACAGAGCTTAAACGGCAGCGCCAGGAACTCGCCCTGTTAAACCAAGCTAAAGATGAATTTATATCCTTAGCCTCGCATCAATTACGTACGCCGGCCACAGGAGTAAAGCAATATATCGGGATGCTGCTTGAGGGATTTATTGGAGACATACCAAAGGATCAGAAAAACGTGCTCGAAAAAGCTTATCATAGCAATGAACGCCAGATTGATCTTATTAATGACCTTCTCCGGGTTGCGCAATTGGATGCAGGCAAGCTTGTCCTTAATAAAACTCCTGCAAATATAACTGAATTGGTTGCAGATACAGTGGCCGAGCAAAAAGATTCATTCGACCACCGCCAGCAGGCAGTAGAAGTAAAATCGCCTTCCCGCCCGATAATCGCCAACATTGACGAACAGCGCTTGCGTATGGTTTTAGATAATTTAGTAGATAATGCCAGCAAATATACTCCTCCAAGCGGCAAAATTAAAATTAGCGTTAGTAAAACTAAAGGGTGCCTAAGAATTTGCGTAGAAGACAATGGCGTAGGCATCCAGTCCAAAGATATCCCAAAGTTATTTAATAAGTTTTCTAGGATTAATAATGAGCTTTCCGAAGAAGTAGGCGGCAGCGGGCTGGGCCTATATTGGGCCGATAAAGTCGTGCAGATGCATGGAGGGAATATTGACGTAAAACCCTTAAAACAAGGCACAAGGTTTACTATTTTAATACCAATAGAAGAGGATGGGGTTAATGGCTAATATTTTACTTGTAGAAGACGAAGAAATTTTGCGCGATGCGTACAGCATGATTCTTCGGTCCGCAGACATCAACGTAGACGTGGCAAAAGATGGTTTAGAAGCGTTAAAGTTGTGGGAAAAAGATAAATACGACATTGTCTTTTTGGACTTAATGATGCCCAGGTTGGACGGTATAGGGTTTTTGAAAAAGGTAAAAATAGCCGAAAACCCCTCAGATACTAAGATTATAGTTTTTACCAATTTATCTTCCGGCGGGAATATCCAAGAAGCTTTGGCGCTAGGAGCAGACGAATTTATTTTAAAGAGTGATTTATCACCTCAAGATCTGTTAGGTATGGTACGCGAGACTGTTTTAGTTGATTAAGCCTGTTTTAATTTGATGGTTTAATTTTTTTATGATTTAATATTGTTTGTCCTTGTACCCCTGCGCATCGATCAAGGAGGATTATTAGTAAATGCTCACGCGGGCGTTTAACGAAACAACCATCAAGACCTGATGGGGCACATGAGCAAGCGCTATCACCCGCGTGCCAAGCATCACAGCTGGTGCATTCGCACGCTAGTGAAGCGCGACGGCGCCATTTGCGCCATTTGCGCCAAGCCTTTCAAGTGCAAGGGTGACATCACGCTCGATCACAGGGTTGCGCGCTCTAAGGGCGGTGGAGACAACATCGAAAATCTCCAGCTCGCTCATGAGCCGTGCAACCAAGACAAGGGTGATATGTCCCAGGCCGAGTGGGATGAGTTCCAGGCGGTCAAGGCCGCTTAGCATTTCCTCTTATCGACAAGCATAAAGGAGTGTGAGATGACGCACCATGATGCTGCCGCGCTTAGCGGAAACTCAAACGGGAAGACTCCGGCGAGGAGTCCAGTGACCTGCATCGAGATCAACTGCACGGTAGATGGCAAGCCAGTGACCGTGCTAACTGATGCCGGCAAGCCGGTCCAGGTCATGGTTCCAGCCGGTTTCATTCCACAGCACAGGATCGTGCACCAAGGAGACCGGCACGGCACGTCAATCGGGCAGATGCCCGCCAGGCATGTGGCCTGAAGGAGCTTTAAGGACAAAAACGGGCCCCGGCGCTATACGCGCTCGGGGCCCATTCAATTTATTTTTTGCATTTATTAAAAACCATATTATAGGATTGTTGCTTACATTATGATATGGTAACCCTATAAGAGGCCGGTAAGGAGATACTTGAGATATCATGGGACTGATTCACGAAACTTTGCCCTACGCAGCAATTTATGAACATCCGCAAACATTGATTACTACAGCAATGGGTGCAGTTGCCCTTAGTGCATCTGCCAGCAAAGCTTTTAAGATTATCCCGCAAGGAAATGTAGGTATTCATATGAGAAGCGGACGGCCACTTCTCAAAGACGAGTTTAAAGGTCTTTCCGAAGAAGAGCTTGCCGGGCTACCTCCGGAGATGGCCCAAAATGGCATTTACCAAATCGAGAGTAAGCGCCTTGTTTGGTTGCGACCTTTTATAGATGACGTAGTAATGGTCAATGTGTCGGATAGAACTTCGGACCCAAGGGCATTTTTTGTTGAGAGCTCGGAAGACTGTAAATTTCAAGTTGACGCTGCATTTGGTTGGTATGTTCGCCGAGACGGGGATAATCCTTATAAAGCACGTTTCAATGTAAACCACGAAAAACGAGACAACAACGATAAGGATAAAGACCGGGAATTAGAACAAACAATAGTCAGCATCTGTAATTCAGGATTAAGAAGAGTGCTTAGCGGTAGGACGATTGATTCATTATTAAATATTCAAGATGAAGAGATACAACTAAATACCCGTGTACAATGCAAAGACAGGCTACTAAATTACGGGGTAGCAATTAAAGATGTGCGGATAGAATCTATAGCAAGAGTTGACGCCTCAATCATCGCAAAGGCAATTTTAGAGAGCCGGGACGCGCAACACAGTAACTTAATAGCGGCATTAGCCCTTGCCGGAAGAGATGAAAATGAAACAAAATTCCCAATGCATGCAGTTCCGAATATAGCCAGTAATCGGCCGGCATAAAGTTCGAGGCTATATAGTATTGTTTGTTGTTTGGTGATGTTCGAAAGCCATATTAATTATTGGGTAATCAGAAATACCCAGCTGTTTTATTTCCTCTAGCGTAAAGGCCTTGGCGTCTAAGGAATCCTGTTCTGTAGGTCCTCTAACAGCACCATCGATTCCACAATGGAAATAAACCTGATAGCTAATCGGGAAAGGATATTCCCTGCCCCCATCTTGGTGGGACGCAGGTTCGGCGGCAGTAATTTGCATTGCTGCAAAAAGCTGCGGATTTAGGGGAGTAATTCCCGCTTCCTCGTCAGCTTCTCGCTCACGCGCCTCTTCTATTGTTTCTCCTAGTTCTGTTTAATGTGTCCGCCGATGAGTCCCCAGCCGCGGCCCTCATCACGCATAATGTACACTTTTCCATTCGGGGTTATCGGTACGCAAAAAACAGAAGAGCACAGTTCTCTTGGCGGAAGTTCATTATTTTCAAAAACTTCCCAGCTAGTGGTTTCTCCCCAATTACCAGATGAATTAATTTTTTCTTTACTCATAGTTTTATAAATTGATGAAACCCGTGCCGCCCCGAAGGGCGGCTACGGACTTCTTGACTATCTAGAAGTGCGCGGTGGATCAACATACTTGGCAAACCAGCGCACGCGCGGCGGCATCTGCTTGACCAGTTCGGACTGCATTCGCAGCCACATCGTACGAGGGACGTCGCGCTTGGCGCACCAGCTGTAAACCACGTGCTCGGCCAAGGCTTCACGGCCGTTCGCCAATGGCGTCCATGCGAGCGCGTACCAGAAGAAGGCGCCGAGCAACAGACCGACAACAACCTCTCCTTCTAGAGCTATAACAACCGGGGCGACTATGCCCACACCTACTATTACAACAAGGCATAGCAAGACGTAGAACGCTCGCCAGAAGGAGAGCCGATACAGCTTTCCTTCGATGTCGTCGGGTGTCAGCCTGTGCTTGGTGAGGTAGTCGGAAAATTCCCGGCGCAATGCATCCATCTGTGGATCTGACACATTCACTCCTTCTTAGGTAGTCAAGTTGCTAGCAAAAGCTCCCTATATTATACAATATTTATTATATATCGGCACATAATCCTTTCCGATGATTTACTATTCTTGCAAAAACAGGGGTAATTTGCTAAAGTTTGATCTGTTCGCCTCGCTCAAACCAAAATTTTAAAAACTTTGTTTTTGAAATTTTGAGAGGAAAAGCATAGCAATAAGCCGAACCTTTTGCCGCAAGCGGCAAAACGAGGAAATTGCGTAAGCTTTGACGAGGGCCTGTAGCTCAGCTGGTTAGAGCAGCGGCCTCTTAAGCCGCGTGTCGAGGGTTCGAGTCCCTCCAGGCCCTCCAAGCATAAGCATAAAGACCTCCTGCCGGGGGTACTTTTATTGTATTTGGGCGTTAGCTTTTTACGCTTCGCATAAATTGGAAAGGCTTATAACTCACGATTAAAGTTTATATCTACTAGAGGCATCTATAGTCCCGCTATGATAAAGGTTTGTATGTGGTTCCTGCAACATGGTATAGTCTGCAAACATGAAATACTTTACTCTCGCCATACATTACCCCGAACCTGACCATCTCGATGACTTATTAAGTGCTATGAAGCAGCTGAGTGATGCCTCTCAACATATAGACGGCTTGATAGACATGAGTGCTTGGGTAGATGACGCCTCTGGCCGTGTTTTTGCTACTTCCATGTGGGCATCCGTAGAACAAGCGAGGGCCGCTTGGCAAGAGCTTGGTGCTCTGGCAGCCAAAACACCCTTCGGTCAGTGGGAAGCCAAGCCGCGTGAGGTTTTTATGAATTTACGCCAAGGTGCATAGTCATATCTCAAGTAAAATAGTGTGTAATCAGTTCACTTAATATTCAAGTGCCAAAAATTGCTGGTTTCCTACCGTGAATCACCGCTACGATAGCGACTGCGATGGCCCTCCATTAAGATTTATACTTCAGCAACCTCCGGGTTGCTTTTGTTTTTGCAGTAGCCACACTATATAGCAAGCGGTGACACCAAAGTTTATATAACCAATAAGGAAAATTACAAATAAGAATTGGCTATGAGTTTTTAGCTGGGCTACAGCACCGCTTCCGTTAACCAGCCCAAAGATAATGGCATGTCCGTAAAACAGCACCTGGGCCGCCAGAAACGATAGTAATATGCCTTTTCCGTGCTTCTTATTCGCGACGTACATGATATATCCTGCCAAAAACCACAATAAAGTAAGTAGCAACAGGGCCGCACCTGTCCATGACGGTGCAATATGCCGGCCAACGTAATACTGATGGATGTAGTACGGGACTTGAGCTAAGTAGTTAAGGACTACGGCGGCTAAAAGAGGGAGAGAGTATTTCAGGCTTCTGTTCATAGTAATAGAAATAATTATAACTGAGCAAGAAACAGAGTGGAGCTATGTTTTAATATAAGTTACGTTTTCCAGACTTGGATACTAGTTGTGTAAACCCTACATCCCCGAGGTGGGCAAAGATGCGCAAAGTTCATAACGGCACTATCCCAATAAAAGGCAGCAGCACTGGTTGGCACAACCACCCCGACAGCGCAATTATCGATGCTAAACGAAAAGCGCAACAAGATTTGCGCGGCATTAGAAGGAGATCCCCCCGCGGCATCCGAATCGTTTGGACTCGCGAAGCCACCGAGGAGATGAAAGTCGGAAGAGAAAAGTTGTGGAAAGCAAGTGTCGAAGGATACGGTGTCCCTAAGTAGACCCGCAGATCTTATACCACACAAGGACTCGCACCCCAAAGGGAGTGCGAGTCCAGCAGTTTTTATAAACTTTGATTAACGCTTATGCATTGCCGAATTTGACAAAATAGTGTATAATTAGCGTCCAGAAGTTTAAAGGTGGTAGTTCGCCTATGTACGATTCTACAGATTCAATTTGGTATAGAATGCGCTTTTTGGTGGGAGGAGCGATTATTGTCTTTGGTTTGCTCCTGTTGCCGATATTTACATCTCTTATTACATCTACCCCAAAAGTACAGGCAGCAAATTCTACTTCATATGATTCCACCACAGAAGACAGCCCTAACGTTATTACCAGCGGGGTGTTTAGTGCCTCAGACAGTTTGAGCAAAAGCGCCAGTTCTTTTGCCAATACTGTCAATAACACCGCTAACTCTACAGCAAATACCGTCGCAAATACCGCAAGTTCGATTACAAATTCTGCAGTATCAGCATCGGCAGCCAGCGGTAAATTTATAGTCCACAGCACAACCGGCGCAGCAAGTGCTATAGCTTTTGGAGCAGAAACCGGAGCCAGCTTCGTAGCCGGCGGTGTGGGCGGCACTTTTGGCATGATGGCGCATCTTGGTATTAAGGCTTTTGGAGCTGTAGCCCATCCGCCTGCCGTACACAATATTATTAAACCTGCAGATAGCGACTACGTTGAGGTTATCAATAAGGGAGCTCCTTCCCTTCCGCCTTCGCAGCCTTTCCCGGCCCAGCAGGCAAACGCCGTGGCATCTGCTGCTCAGCAACCAGTTGGCGTTACGCCTATTTGGCCAATACACGGCACTATAACTACAGAATTTGGAGCATCTGACTGGCCGTATCAACTACACCATACCGGAATCGATATTGCCGACGGCAAGCGCGCGGGAATAACTCCAATCCATCCTTTCTTGCCCGGTAAAGTGGTGCAGGTTATTCATTCCAGCGTCAGTCTGGGCAATCATGTAGTTGTTGATAATGGCAACGGAATTACATCTGTTTACGGCCATATGTACTCAACAAATGTCCAAGTTGGACAAGCGGTCGACCAAAACTCAGTCTTGGGTTATGTCGGCTCAACCGGTGCTTCCACTGGCCCGCATGTGCATTTTGAAATTTATCTAAATGGCGCACTGCAAAATCCTCACAACTACGTTCCCGGCCATCCATAGTCGTTAGATAGGATATTGACTTGCCAGGTGGCAAGTATATAATTCCGCTTATGGCTAAAAAGACAAAGACAAGCAAAATACAAGCTCGTGACTGGATAATAGCGCTGTTATTCTTGGGGATCTGTTTATCAAATTATGTTTGGTACCTTAACCGTAAGGCGCTGGATACAACCGACCGCAATACAGCTACCTACCAGGTTAATTTACAGACACAGATCAATACTCTGCATAATTGCATAGACCAAAGCATTAAGCCCTGTAATTTCCAAAGTCCAAATACCCAAGTATTCCCAAACACAAAACCCTATTAAATTTTAAAGGGTCTACTGGGCAAACGCGACTATCCACACCCTCATTTACTTAAAAAGGTAAGTGCTTATGCTTCCACAAATTTAGTGGTATATTAGCAGTAAGAAATAATATAAGGAACTCTTAAATGGCCAAGAAAAAATCTTCTAAAACATCTGTAAAATCAAACGTTTTTACGGTAGTGCAGCCGCTGGAAATACTAGCAGTAATCCTCGCACTATTTTTTATGTACTACGTAACTACAAGCGCACAGGACTTATTACTGGGCAGCGAGCGTGTTAAAGATAACGTAATAGCCGCGCCTTATATGCTAGGATTTGTGTTTGCCGTACTAATTGTTGCTTACTACCTAGAACGCCGAAAAGTTTTGAGCGTTCTCTCGGTAATGATATTGACTATGTTGGCTGTGAGCGGCTACTTCTGGATCTTTGCCCTTAGAACTACATAATAAAAACGGCAGCTTCATTTGGTAAAAGTTGGATTACATTTCCTTCCGTGTTTTTATGTTTGGTTTCTGGATCGGACGATATTTCGAATTTTCCAATTTTAACCTCTTTGGGAAGTTTTACCTTTGCCTGATCTATCGAGAAATTAACAAGCACAAGATAGCCCTTTTTCCCTTTTGTCCTGGTAAAGCCAAGTACGGAATTGTGGCCAGTTTTAACAACGCTTAAGTCGCCGCGTTTTAGCGCTTCGGAATGGTTGCGCAAAGAGCTCAAGGATTTATAAAGCGTAAGGAAAGATGTCGGGTCTTTATCCTCTGTCTTTATATTTCGCTCCTCATACCCATGTGCCACTGGCAGCCAGGGCTGCTTAGCCTCGGTAAAACCAGCGTTCTTACCGTCTGTCCATTGCAGCGGAGTACGTTCCGGGTCACGCCCTGCTCCGCCTACTGCGGCAGGGTCTTGCACCATGTCTTCCGGCACGTGGCCGTTAACCATGCCAATTTCTTCGCCGTTATATATAAATGACATTCCCGGTAGTGTTAGCAGCATGACCGCGGCACTCCTGGCGGCAGAATCGCCAAGCCTAGTTGCCAAACGGTGTTGGTCGTGATTGCCAAAAGCATAGCTAGCAACGCAGAGCGGAGTAAACTCATCAAGTGCTTTATGGAATTTGTCTAAAAATTTAGCCCAAGGTTCCGCTTCCCACGGAAGGCCCAAGCCTTCAAAGTTAAACGGCGCGGCTACTTGCGGGTCCATTCCTTCGTAAAATGCTAAGTACTCACGCACATGGTTTTTTGTCTCCGGATAAGATTCCGTAACCATAAAGCGCGGCGATTTTTGATATTTTTTTTCTTTGAGTACAGCCGCCATTTCTGCAAGGTAGGCATAAAGCTGCGGCCGGCCTTGGCTGTAAATATGTTTTATGGATCCGTATTTTGAACCTTGTCCTTCAACATATTCCGGATTTAGCGGGTTGTTTTTAAAAAGCGGATCCTTGCCCATAAAGCGCACCGCATCTACGCGGAATCCGTCAACGCCGCGGTCCAGCCAAAAACGCATCGCGTCCTTAATGGCTTCGCGTACTTCTGGATTCGCCCAGTTTAGGTCCGGCTGGTGCACATCAAAACTATGCAGATAAAATTGCTCGCGCGCAGGTTCCCACTCCCATGCAGTTTCGCCCGTAAAAATATCTAGCCAGTTGTTTGGCGGAATGGGCTTGCCGTTCTTGTCCATACCTTTGGGCCCACGCCAAATGTACCAATCCGCATACTGGCCTTCTCGTGACTGCTTTGAGGCGCGGAACCACTCATGTTCATCGGATGAGTGGTTAGGAACAAGGTCTACCATAATTTTAATATTGTGCTTATGCGCTTGAGTTATAAGTTTTTCCATGTCCAACAAATTGCCAAAAATGGGGTCAACGCCAGTATAATCTGCAACATCATAGCCAAAATCCGCCATCGGCGAAGGATAAAAAGGCGACAGCCAAAGAGCGTTAACTCCTAAATCCTCAAGGTAGTCTAGTTTTTTGGTAATTCCAGGAATGTCGCCAATGCCATCGGCATTAGAATCGTAAAAACTGCGCGGATAAATTTGATAAACTATTGCACCCTCGGCCCAACGATGGTTTTTGTTTCTTAAAAAACTATTCATAAATTTAGCATATCAGATACTTTTGTCCCACGAAGGAAAATTTCAACCAGCATCAGCCTAAGCACTTGCTATACTAGATTGATGAATAAAATTATTTTGAATATCGCATCACTTTTAGCAACCGGTTCCGTAGTTATATTTAGCGGCTCTACAGCCTTAGCTGCTAAAGCTTCTGCAACCACAACCACTCCTCTTGGGAACGATATTTCCTGGCCGCAGTGTAATAAAACCTTGCCTAAGGGCCAGGCTTTTGGAATTGTCGGCGTTAATAACGGGCTCGCAAACAATACAAACCCTTGCCTCTCATCGCAGCTTTCTTGGGCAGCCAACTCTGCCGGCGGTACCGGGCAAGACAAAGCTGCGCTTTATGTAAATACAGCCAATCCAGGCCTCACCGGATCCTGGTGGCCATCTTCTAATGATTATGGCGGCGTCACAGTGAGCAATCCTTACGGTACATGCGACCACGGCGACAACTCCGCATGTGCTTATATGTACGGCTATGCCAAAGCCTATGACGATGCCAACACTCGCGGCGTAAGCAATCCTTCTGGATATCTTTGGTGGCTCGATGTAGAAACAATAAATAGCTGGGAAACTAACAAGACCGCCAACGCGGCCGATCTTGAAGGTATGGCTGCGTACTTCCAATCTATAGGCGCACAAACTGGACTTTACTCTACAAGCAGCCAGTGGCAACAAATTGCCGCCGCTACCCCATCATCCAGCAATCTGTACAGCCTAAAAAGCTGGCTTCCCGGCGCGCGCAGCCAGAGTAACGCCAAATCAAACTGCGCACTTCCTCCGCTCACTGGCGGCGGCCAAGTAACACTAACGCAATTTGTCTCGAAAAACCTTGACTACGACTATTCTTGTATATAGTAATTTGTAGGCTGCAGTATACTAAAATAACTATCTGGGAGGTTTCAGCATGATAGTTAATGCTATTAAAACTGCAAAAATTTTGCCTAACGAGCAGACAATATTTGAGCTGCTGGATAATTATTTGCCTAGGCTGCAAGAGAAAAGTATTGTTGCTGTTACCTCTAAAATCGTCGCACTTTGCGAAGGCCGGGTCATCAAGGCAAGCAGCATTGCAAAAAAAGAATTGATTAATCAAGAAGCCGATTATTATTTACCGCCCAACACCAACCAATATGGCTATAACTTTACAATCAACCAGCACACGCTAACGTCGATGGCCGGAATCGACGAATCTAACGGCGGCGACTTTTATATTTTGTGGCCTAAGGATTCGCAAAAAACAGCCAACCAAATTAGGCGGCATTTAAAAAACAAGCTGAATTTAAAAAATGTTGGGGTAATTATAACCGACAGTACTTGTGTCCCAATGCGCTGGGGAACTGTTGGTAATGCGCTTGGGTATAGCGGCTTTAAAGCTCTAAATAATTACGTTGGCAAGCCAGATCTTTTTGGCAGGCCGTTTAAAGTTAGCCAGGCAGGCGTTGCGATTGGCCTGGCGGCCAGCGCCGTTTTAGCCATGGGCGAAGGAACGGAGCAAACGCCGATTGCAGTTATAAATGACGTGCCCTTTGTGCAGTTTAATGGCCGCAATCCGTCGCAAAAAGAACTCGAACTATTTTACCTAAAAAATAAGGAAGAGGATTTGTTTGCCCCATTTTTAAATGCCGTGCAGTGGCACAAGGGTAAAAAACTTTAAGTAAATGCATCCGGAAAAAATTATTTACGAAACCGACACCAAACTTGGCCACTATCAAGTGGTGGATATGATCTATGTTGGGCGAGCTGCCAGAGTTTTATTTAGTGGCATGCGCGGCTCGGCGCAATCTGCGATTCCGCGGGACGGCGACCCTTCCATGCTCTTTGACTACAACCGCCGTTTTTTAGAACTAGTAGATTCTTTAAAACCAAAAAGCTTATTAGTTATTGGTGGAGGAGCATTTACACTGCCTATGCAAGTATTGCAAACATTCCCAGATGTCCAAGTTAACGTCATTGAATACGACTCTGACTTAGTGCAAATAGCAAAAAAATATTTTGGACTCAGAGAACATGAAAATTTGAATATTATTATTAGCGGCGGCCGTGAACACTTAACCACCGATTCAAAACGCTACGATTTAATTTTGATCGATGCGTTTTCCGGAAATAAAATTCCGCGCGAGCTTGCTACCCAAGAATTTGTCAGCTTATTAAGCAGCCGGTTAGAAAAAAACGGAGTGTGTGCCGCAAATATAATCTCCTCATATCACAACCCAAATAACTCAGTTATGAAAGAGCAATTTGCTACGTACTCTTCCGTTTTTAAGCATGTTGATATTTTTCCTGCGGACAATACAATTACATTTTGGGTTTCTCAAAACTTCATATTAATAGCAACTGATAAACGGCGTCAGCCAAAATATAATTTACGCTTTGGCAGCTTACAACCGCCGATTGTTAAAGATATTAATATTCTTAAAGACTAGCGCTATAGACTGAATATACTTACTAAGATAAATAATAGACCGCTTGCCAGCGGCGGCAATACAAGGTTGTCGAGACCGTCCGATAGGCCTGCTTCAACCAAAGTTAACAATCCTGCCAAGATAACACTAAAAAATATTGTGGGTATAATCCCTACACTGACAGCTAACATAACTCCTACCCCGATCAAGAAAGAACAAACAAAGAAACTTATGCTGCCTTCATAAGATTTTCTGCCAGAAAACAAACTATATTTATGGCCCCCCCATTTTTGGCCAATTATACTCGCAACACAGTCACTAACAGCCATTATCAATAGGCCGTATGCATACAAAATCTTGTCAGGAAAAACTAATGCTGTAATCAAAATAGCGAACGGAAAGTATACTTCTCCGTAAGTCTTGCGCTTAACGTCGTGAATTGAGCTGAAAATATTTACTTTCTTGGAATAGAGCATTACTGGAATAAATAACAAGCTTAATATAATAATTTCATTAAAAGACATTAAAAACGGCAAAAATGCAGCAGAGACACCTGCAAGTAAGTGCACTGTTTTCCTTGATATCTCTTTGCTTATTTTGGTTTTTTTCGTTATTAACTCAACAGCTATAAAAAATAGGGTGTAAGCTAACGCTACAAAAATAACCTTCATGTTTGTATATAAATTTTATTTACTCGGCTGATAGTATCCCAAAATAAAGCAATAGAATATAATCCAAGCGCCGCACTCACCAAAACCTGTTGGCTTATGGGCTTTTGGTTATTCTCAAGTAGTAATATAGCTAAAAGAATAATTACAGCTCCGCTTGCAGATTTAACAATAGAGCTAATTATTATCAGCTCCGCCTTGCGACCTCTTGTTTTATATAACTTATATAAACCAAAGATAGTGCACAACCATAAACATATAAATACAAGTCTTACCACAAAATTATCGGGCAATACAAAAAGAAGAATTACCACGCCAACACTAAGCCCAAGCGCGCTCGAGATACATGTAGCCTTGCGTCCATAACGCAACAAAAAAGTCATTTTGCCGAATTTTGAATCTCCCTCTACATCTCGAAAATCTTTAAGCAAAATGCGGCCCACAAAGCTAATATATAGCGCGGCTAAAATAAGCCTGCCGTCATGCGTAAGAGTATCGCCGACCGACCAAGTGCCAACTAAAAATGGTAGCAGCACATATCCAACCGGAAGGAGAATAGAAGCTAGCGCGCCGCGGTAAGAGATTCTAATAGGAGGCATTGAGTATAGGTAATTCAATAGCAAGCAAATTGCTACTAAAATCCCGATTTTAATATCCGTTGCGAAGCCTATTCCTAGCGCACTTAACGCAGAAAGAATATATAAGTAAATGATCTGCTGCTTACTAGCCTGTTTATTAGCTAGCGGTCGTTCAGCGGAGCCTTTTAGATTTATCTTGTCTATCTCGTAATCAGCAATATCGTTAATACAGGTAGCATTAATCCACCATGAAACAATGATCAAAGTAACCCACAGGAACTGCCACTGCAGTTGGCTTACTTTCCCTCCCTGTGCCATTCCTATTGCAGCAAAAATTAATAGAGCAAGCGCAATTTGCGGCCGCAACATTTTAAAAAATAATTTTATTGCAGCCACTTTAGTTATTTACTACTGCCGCCAAGTCCGCCACCAGATGAAAATGAAACCCAGATTATAATTATCAAGCCTACAAAAAGCATGCCTGCCGTACCTAAAATTATTCCAATAGCCATTCCAACACCTTTTATTAGCTGGCTTGAAGTTGAACTTTTTACTACAGGAGGTCCAGCCGTAGAATTGCTATTACTAGTCTGCGCCGAATATTCTCCAATTAATTTAGGTCTTTTTATAGCATAGATAATCGCTCCTATAGGAGGAGTACATAGAATTATAGCTGCCCAGAAAAATTGTTCTTCAACATTATGTGTTAAGCAGTCGTACAGCATCCATACCACAAAAGCAGCAAGCACGAGCAATACCGTTATCATAAGCCAATGTTATGATAAAAAAAGTTATAAAACAATAGCATAATGACAGCAATAACTCCCCATAATAAGTTCCTATTAATAACCTTCATAACTGCCGGGCTGGTTTTAACTTCGACCTTGTTCGCGCGTGAAATGTTTTTTAACGTATCAGCACAAGATTTACAAACTTCTAAATCGCTTTATGGTGTTAAGTACCAAGACCAGAAGGATTATTTTGAAGTTATCCCAAGTAAAGTCAAGAAACCGAATACAGCAGTTATCTTTTACCCAGGAGCCCTCGTGGATTCAAAGGCTTACGCACCAAAACTTGCTTCTGTGGCAAGTACGGTAGGGGTCAAAGTTTTTATACTAAAACCTTCCTTGAGATTAGCTGATCTTGATATAAAGTCTGCTAACCAAATTATTAAGTATAACCGTGATATAACAAATTGGTATGTAGGAGGGCATTCAATGGGCGGAGGAGCAGCCTGTAATTTTGCAAATCATAACCAAGATTTAATAAATGGGTTGATTTTGTTTGCTGCATACTGTTCGGATAATGATAAAAAATATGCGGGCAGTACGTTGCTATTTTATGGAAGTGATGATCCGCTCGAACCTTTACATAAGCTCCGGACTAAAATCCCCAAATATACAACAATAGTCGTGATACAGGGAGCAAGCCATGCTAGTTTTGGAGATTATGGCAATCAGCCATTCGACGGCAAACAAACGAAGAGTGACCAAAGCATAGCTAAAATTTTTGCACAAAAGTTAAAAAACTTTGTTAAATAATTATTTTAAAATCTTCTTTAATTGCTTTTTCTAATAATCTGGATAGCCCCTCAATACTGCTGTCATTCGTGAAAACCCTCGAGGCAATTTTGCGGCCTGATGCAACCTCTTTCTCATAATCACTTAGTCTCGTACCCATATTGTGGCCGGCCGCCTCCCTTTTTAGTAACCGCTGTTTAATCTTTTGTTCATCATCTTCAATTTGATAGACGGTGAAATTGGAATAATATTTGCTCAACAAAGGAATTAGAATCGACCGAAGCATAATTAATGGAACCTGGCTGTTTTTTGACTTAGTAATTTTAGGCAGGCCGTACTCGTATGGCAGTCCAAACATTTGCACAGTTTCTAAAAAAAATCCCTCGTCCTTTTTCTTTCTAAACTCATCTTTGCCAACAAAATGATGCTCTATTGCACTGACTGATTCCTCGCTACGCATTGGGCGCGTAGTCCAAGAAGGGGTGACTGCAACCAAGCCCTTCTTTTGGAGTTTTTCAATCACACTTGATTTGCCTGCACCAGACGGTCCGATAATTACAAGTAAAATATCATCCTTCCTGAGGTATCCCATAATGAATGATTCTAATATAAATTAAGATACTTTATCCAGGGCTTTTCTGGCGCCAGCTAAAACTGCCACCCAAAGCATAATAAAAGCAGCCGACATAAAGATTCCGTCAGCCAATATAAGGTCCGCATCGCTAGAAACGATTAGTATAACTGCCCCAATTGTTAGTGCCGTAAAGCAAGCTCTAATTAAAGCGCCCAAGGATGATTTATGAAACTTGCCCGCTACCGCATTTGCGGCAGGCAATACTGTAGCGCAAAGTACAAGTATATATGCAATTTGCATTTGAGATCGCATATCAAATAGTAAAAATCCGTTATTTGTTATCGCAATGTGAGTCGGGTAAACAAATGATCTCATGACAAAAAGACCGAGTGTCGCTAGAGACCCAATCACTAAAACAGTTAGATACAAAGATACGTCTTTTACTTTCTGGAGTGCAGAAACCATAAATGAGTACATGGCAAGCAGCAAAAACAACGCCGCAATGCCTGCAATAATTCTTAAGTTATTAAGATGGTTTGCTACAAGGATTGCCCATGTCATAAAGGCAACACCATTAAACAACAAAGCCAAACCAAAAAACTTTAATGTGCGGTCATTCTTCTTGAAAAAGGCTATGCCTACAATAATACTGGCAATTGCGCCATGGTAAAAAAACAGTGAGACTAAGAGTGCAGTAGTGTGGCTTATTGTCATCATGTCTTATAGTTACTTATTATTTTCAATATATCATAAGCATAATAATAACTACAGTTAACTAGAAGTGTATTACCATAGGAGTATGAAGGAATCTTTTGATAAGCACATTTACAGACTTCTCCTCGCAGCTGCGCTTTTTGTACTAACGATTGGCACTATTTTTTACCACTTTGTAGAACATTGGACGTGGCTGAATTCTTATTATTTTAGCGTGGTAACTCTCACGACCGTAGGTTACGGCGACTTTGCGCCGCACACTGCTGCCGGCAAAATTTTTACTACTTTTTACTTATTCTTTGGTATCGGAATAATTACTGCTTTTATAAGTTATTCTGTGCGCAGGCAAGGCGCAAAATACGCTGAGCGCCGCAAAAACACAAAATAATAATTTTAGGCGGCAACTTCAGAGACTTTAGCAGCAGGCAAGCCTTTGGATAAACCGTAGCTAGCGGCTGCTACAACGGCCATGAAAAGCAGCGTGATGATAAACGCATTTTTGCGTGCTTGGTCGTAAATGCTAATTACTTCATTTTTATTTTCGCCGCTTTGTTTAATCTGCCCGGAGACGACATTTGTAGAAACGACTTCCACGCTCTTGGATAGGTGGTTGGTTATTTGCGCTTTATCAGCGTCTGAAAAGACTGCACTATTACTTACTAATCTTCCAATTCCATTGGTTAACGAAACAACCAAGACTGTACCAATTATTGCCGTGCCCACAGAGCTTCCTAGGGTCTCAAGTGTAGAAGTAATTCCGGATGCTTCCGCAGTTTGTTTTGGATCAACCGCAGACATCACCAAATTAACAATTTGCGAAGCGATCAAGCCTAATCCGGCACCATAAATAAACAGCCCGGGCAAAAGCCACCACGGATCTTTAATTACAATCATCGTCACCATCATAACTAACAAGCCAAAGACACAAGTTAAAAAGCCCCACTCTACTTTTTGCTTCGGCAAATAATTGAGGCCACGCCGCGCACCACCAAGTGCCGTTGTTAATAGTCCGGCTGTTAGGCCAAGCAATATAAAACCAGTTCGAAACGCACTTAAACCAAACGTAACTTGTAAATAAAGCGGAACTGAAAAAGTCGTGCCGGCAATTAACGCGACTTGCAAAAAACGAACGCTAAGACCGCGCGTAAAATTCTTTATTTTAAATAATCTTAAGTCTATAAGGACATTTCTTTTTGTGGCCATTGATGCGCGTTCCCACTTAGCAAAACGGCTTAGGCAAAACAAACCTATACCCCACAAGAACGGCACAATAGACAACCCGAGCGGCTCAAACTCAAAGCTGCCAATTTTGAGCGGCTGTTTTGCAATAAGCAAGCCGTAATCGGAAATTGCCAGTGTGCCAAGCACCAAAAATATCATCGCTGCCGCCTGCCAGGCCACGCCCACAGTATCTAGCTTTGGCCGGACTTTTGTGAGGACGTCTTTTGGTACAACAGAACGGCTAAAAAGCACGAAAAGTAAAATAAAAACTTCTAATCGGAATGCCCAGCGCCAGGAAAAAAACGTCGTTAAAAAACCGCCGATAATCGGCCCGACTGCTGTAGCGACGGCGTTAATGCCCGCCATTAACCCGTAAGCCTGCGCCCTTGCCTTACCGGCGACATTTGCCCGGATTATCGTATTAACATTCGGAAGCATCATTGCCGCGCCAAAACCTTGGATTGCACACCAGCCCAAAATAAACACAGGCAAAGAATTACTAAACGATGCAAGCAAGCTGCCAATTATATAAATAACAGCGCCGGCAAAAAAAGTGCGCTTCATGCCGATTATGTCGGCCATTTTCCCGCCCATCAAAACAAATGCAGCCATCATCAAAGCGTTAAGCGCAATCGCCGTCTGCACGCCCGAAACAGTCGTGCCTAAATCTTTGACCAAGGCAGTTATCGATACATTCATAATTGTGTTATCAAGCACCACCACAAATGTGCCCAGCGCCATAACCGTAACGAGAGCTTTACTGCCTTTAACTGCCATCGGCGCCCTCCTTTTTCAGGCGAATTGTATTCTAAGACCGCACAAAATAGCAGTGAAGTTGGTCACATACAAGCGAATAAACCCCCAGATATGTGCGCGAGGTCACTGCAGTAATTTAAAAAAACAAATACAATTTAGATAATGTAAGAGGAGGACAACAACCATGCTAATAACAATAGGCTCCTCTTTAATAAAATCTCACGGTGAATAATTTTTCTAACCAACTACAATTAAACTCTAGAACCATTTGCTGAAAAATTAAAAATAAATCCGATAGCAAAAACAATGTAAGAGGAGTATTTAAATACTAATTTATTTAAGGAGGTTTAATATGAGTCATGCAGTAACACACGGAGCACATTCTGGGACTTATGATGACGTATATACAGAGGAGCGCGGCGAGCATACAGCTACCGGATGGGCAGGATGGGTAGGTTTTGCCGGATTTATGATGATTTTAAGTGGTATTTTCCAAGCCATAGCCGGGCTTGTCGGAATTTTCAGGGATTCTTTCTATCTTGTAGGGAATAATTCAGCTCAATTATTGGTCATCCACGACATACAAACTTGGGGGTGGGTTAACTTAATTGTTGGGACAATTGTTTTGCTTGCTGGAATTTCTCTGTTTAGCGGGAGTACTTGGGCGCGCGCAATTGCCGTTTTATTGGCAATGTCATCTGCTATTGTCAACCTAGTTTCCATAACTTTGTACCCAGTTTGGTCCATTATCGCCATCACGCTTTCTGTGCTCGTAATTTACGCAGTGATTGTCCATGGCAGTGAACTAAGAGAGTAAGTACTAACCAAAGTTCCATATTTAAAAGAAGTCTAACTCATGCACCTTATTTAGGCCACACGTGCAAGGAGGATGGTCTATGAAGAGGGGTAGATCTAAAAAGAAAATAATTAACCAGCCGACAGACATTCACGATTTGCCATTGGATGAATTGAATGATGAGGTAAACATGCACTGGAGAGCTTACGGACCACATGCGCGCAACAACCATTCAAAGCACTTCGATGATAAGACGCCCACAAGCTGGTTTGAAATACGATACAGATATTTAAATAAAGTTCCAAAAAGGCGGGGTTTCTCACATTAGAAAGAGAGAGGTTATGGCTGCAAAATCCAGCGAATCGAGAGAGCTTGAAAAAGTACGGATTGAAAACGCAAGGCTTAAAGCAGAAAATAATCGATTATCCAAGATGTCCAGGGGTAAAATTAAAAAAAGTCCGAAGAACTTCGCCCGCAAGTCCGCCGTGGTAATTTTACTAATAATTGCCACGGCAATGCTTACGGCGGGTAACTTGTTGTTTTGGTTTGGCAATACAATCGTTAAGCCGGACCGCTTTACGGCAGCAACACAGCCGATTATAAAAAATCCTGACGTGCAGCAAGCTATTTCGCTTTATACAACTAATAGCATTTTTCAAAACATCGACGTAGAAAAATTTACCGAGCAAGTTTTGCCCCCAAGGGCTGTGTTTTTGGCGCCGCAACTAACTACGCAATTAAAATCAGGTACGCAAAAGACTTTGCAAAATACGTTAGCCAAACCATCATTCCAAGGCAAATGGAACAATATTCTCGCAAAACAACATGACCGTTTTATAAATTTTGCAAGCCAATATAAAGGCGACGGTACAATTTCGCTAACGGATGTTTATAACCAACTGGGCGCCAGTCTACAAAATACAAAGTTGTCATTTTTAGCGGACAAAAAACTGCCACCTAAGGTAGGGTCTGTAACTGTTGTTAATGCTACTTGGCTGCCGACGGTACACAAAGTAGTAACAAATATAGACACTTGGCGTTTGATTACTGTAGCTTTATTTGTTGCTTGTGTAGTGTTAGCGGTTTGGCTCAGTAGAAACCGCCGTAAAACCATATACACCTTAAGTATTTTGGCAGCAATTTTTATGTTAATTACCCTATTGGCATTAAGAGTTGCGCGTGAAACAATCGCAGACAAAGTAGACCCGCAATATGCAGAAGGCATGCGCAGTGCGCTGCAAATATTCTTGCATCCATTTGTTTTGCAAACTGCTACTATATTTTTTGCCTTTGCGTTAGTTGCTTTGGTCACCTGGGTTAGTAGCACATCGCGTAGCGCAGCAGCACTACGTGAAAAAGTCGGGCTTATATTTAGCGGCAGGCTACACACGCGCCTGTTCGGAGAAGGGCCCAATAGGTATGTCGGCTGGGTAAGTCGCAACAAGCGTGTTTTGGAGTGGAGCGCAGTTGCAGTCGTTGCGGGGCTTATGCTTCTTGTCAGGCTAACACTAAAATCACTATTGTTTTATGCGCTTCTTATGCTGGTATTAGTGCTTACAGTAGAAGTTATTGGAGGCAAGCCACAACAAATAACTCCGCCTACAGGGGAAAATTTGCAGAAAAATTGACACGGGGTGTATAGTGTGCTTGAGAACATTTAAAAGGAGGATTTGCTTATGGCAAGGGTGGCTAACTTGGAATTGGTTGATAGAAGCTATTTCTACTGGCGCGGTGGCCTAGGAATATTGCTTGGAGTTCTTGTTTTAGTTTGGCCAAAATTATCAGTGCTTACTTTTGTGACACTGTTTAGTCTTTGGCTATTTTTAATGGGTATAATGAGCATCGTGCAAGGTATCCGCGATGTAGGCCGCGGTGGCTTTGGCTGGATTGCCACTATTCTGCTTGGCATCTTAGAGCTTGGAATCGGAGCTTATTTAGTGCAAAGGCCTGGGCTAACTACTTTGTCGATAATCACGCTTATCGGCTTAGTGTTCTTTGTGCAGGGCTTTGTTTACCTGGTTAACACATTCACTACGCGAGCGGTTGGCGGAACACGCAGACTATTATCCCTGTTCTATTCGATTCTGGCATTCGTAGCAGGTGTTTGGATTTGGCGTTATCCATTCCATGGCACATTGGCTTTTGTTTGGCTGGTAGGCTTATACCTAATCATTTCCGGTGGCATGCTTATTGCCATGGCGTCTGACGTTCCAGAAGCATAATTAATACGAAGCTAGAACTTCAGTTACTATTGGCTTATTCTTTGCCACGTTTGAGAGTCATTTGGAGTGGAGGGATTAAAGGAGCGTTTCCATGATAACTTCCCGGCACTTTCACCGGTTGACGGGTCGACAGAGGTGTAGAAGATAGCTTCGCCGTTGTGAATACTATCGGAATTTGTTGCTAGCAGCTGTGTTTCTGTAAGATTCTCTAGCAGCAATTGGGCAACCCATATGCGGTCGCGATGAGTGAGTGCTATTACTGCCCGCAGCTTTTTAATACCTGCAATGAACCGTTGTGTTGTACTAGCAACATCTGGTATCAGTGCTTCTCCTCCAAGTGGCCGCCAATGCAAGGGATCGTTTCGCATCTCGTCAAAACTTTGCGGATAAAGCTGCTGGTGCTCTTTAGGATGCAGCCCGCTGATTATGCCTCGGTTACGCTCATCTAAGTTAGGGTCAATCTGCCAGGCGGCACTTGGCAAGCCGAGCGCTGCAGCAGACTGCCTGCCTCTAAGCGCAGGCGAAACAAAATATCCATCGAAATTTCCCAAGCCGTGATAATTAAGTAGGTTATCCACAACCCACCTACCCGTTATGCGGCACTGTCCCACGCCTTCATCTGTTATCTCTTCCAAAGCCGGGCTTTTACGGCCTGCTTGGTTGTCGCCTTTCTTCCAGGCAGCACGGCGAACATCGCCTTCGCCCTCACCATGACGGACCAACACTAAGTGCTGTAGATTTTCGGCTTTATCAATCCTATCGCTTCTCACAAGCTCTATACTAACCTGGTATAATTAATTATATAAGGGGGTAGGGTATGGCAATAATAAATCCCGGCTTCAAATCGCCATCCAATCGGTACGGGCGCGTACCTCCCGGGCAGTCAGTTGTGACAACTTGGCCAGTTTTGACTTATGGTCCCACCCCACTCATAAACACAAAAAAATGGCGCCTTGAGATTGACGGTGAAATCAAAAAGCCGCTTAGTTTGAACTGGCAAGAATTCAACGATCTACCAAAGACAACCAAGGAAACGGACATCCACTGTGTTACGCGTTGGAGTAAGCTTGGAATGAAGTGGGAGGGAGTTTCTCTGGATGAGTTAGTTAAGCTGGCGGGCGGTTTGACCGATAGAGCCAGCTACCTTATAGCCTTTAGTTATGGCGGCTATTCGACAAATCTTCCGATCGAAGATGTAATTAATGGCAAAGCTATGATTGCTACCCACGCCGAAGGCAAGCCCCTAACGCCTGAACATGGTGCTCCGGCACGTTTGTTTGTGCCACATCTTTATTTTTGGAAAAGTGCGAAATACATCAAAGGGCTCATTTTTGCGGCGCATGATCATCCGGGCTTCTGGGAGGTAAATGGTTACCATAATTACGGAGACCCTTGGCATGAGCAGCGGTACGACACGGACATTTAATCCCAGTGCCTGGCGAGCAGGCACGGTTACCCAGATTATTCCGGAAGCTATCGGCCTGCGGTCTTATACATTTGCTTTTGATACGCCGGTTAAGCACGATGCCGGCCAGCACTACGAGATCAGGCTGACTGCCAAGGATGGCTATCAGGCAGCCAGGCTTTATTCGGCTGCTATGCCCGCTAATGGATCATCCAATATGCTTCAGTTGACTATTGCCCTGATGCCCGGCGGCGAAATTTCATCCTATATTTTCAATAATCTAAAACTGGGCGGGCAAGTAGAGATTCGTGGTCCATTGGGCCGCTACTTTATTTGGACAGCAAAAATTCACGACCCCGTGTTGCTGATAGGCGGCGGCTCTGGCATTGTTCCACTTCGCTGTATGCGTCTCGAGCACCAGCAATCAGAGTCGAAGGCTCCAATGAAACTGCTTTATAGCGCTCGAACATATTTTGATTTATCGTATAAATACGAGCTCTTCCCCAAAGCGGGCCGCCCAATGCCAGACGTAGATATAACGTTTACCGAGCAATCACCAGAAGGCTGGCAAGGCTATGAAGGTCGAATTAATAAAGATATGCTTCAGGCTGCCCTGGATTCATTTTCAAAAAAGCCGCGGGCTTACGTTTGTGGGCCTACGCCTTTTGTAGAATCGGTCACCCAAATGCTTGTCAAAATAGGTCTTAACCCATCAGTCATTAGCGCAGAGCGTTTTGGCCCCACATAGTAGACAGCCCTAGCAGCAAATAATAAATGGTACCCGCGGAGGGATGACTTCGTTTAGCTTCACTTCGTGCTCGGAATAAATTCCTGCGCGCGAAGCTTGCTAACCGAAACCCCGACTATCGCCAGCTAAAGCTGTCAAGTTGGTGAACCGGAATCCCTCCTAGAGCACAGCAACAAAAAACGACTGACAAAAGCCAGTCGTTTTTTGTTGGTACACCGGGAGGGATTCGAACCCCCGACCCTCTGTTCCGAAGACAGATGCTCTAATCCGCTGAGCTACCGGTGCTCGTCGGAATCGACGTTTGGCTTTCATAAAATAAGTAATACTTCTTTTATTTCATCCTCTGGTCGCTTCCTCCTCTTAAAAACGTGAGCAAGACAATTACTTGTCTCACATTTTTGGAGAATTCGAACAAGATATATTTTAACACCTTATCACCCCTTATGATAGTAGCGGGAAAGCCAGGATTTTTTAAAGGCAAAAAATGTGCCGTCAATAATTGATTCACGCATTTGCTTAACAAGGTTAACTATAAAATACTCGTTATGTATGGACATTAGAATCGGGGCGTTAATATCTTTTGCTCGGAAAAGATGATGGATGTATGCACTCGTGTAATTTACGCATGTGTAGCAAGTACATTCAGGGTCAAGCGGGCTAAAATCTTCGCGGTACTTGCTGGCTTTAATATTTATCCTGCCATCCAAAGTATAAGCCGCACCATTCCGTGCCACCCGTGTTGGCGATACGCAGTCAAAAGTATCAATCCCCTGCTCCACGGCCTCAAACATATCATCGGGCTCGGATATTCCCAGCAGGTGTTTTGGCTTATCTTCCGGCAGAATTTCATTTACCCAGCGCACAATCGTGCCCATGTTTTCTTTATCCAGCGCACCACCAATGCCGAAGCCGTCAAAAGGCAAATTGCCCATAAACTTAGCAGCGTCTTTGCGTAAATCTTCGTACTGAGCGCCCTGAATTACCCCAAAGAGCGCCTGGTAAGACTTTGTGGGATTGTTTTTGCGAATAAGTTGCAATTCTTTAAGGCATCTTTCTGCCCAACGATGAGTGCGGGCCAAAGATTCAACCTGGTAGGAGTAGCTGTCTAAAAGCGAGGTGAGCTCATCAAAGGCAAACATAATGTCCGCCCCAATTGCGGCTTGCACCTGAATGGAATGCTCCGGCGTAAAGCGGTGCTTAGATCCGTCAATGTGGGACTTAAATGTTACGCCATCGTCATCAACCAGCGCGCGGCGCTCGCGAGTTGGCGCAATCACGGCCGCCTCATCTATGCTGCCGCTTTGCATTGCCAAAACTTTTTTATAACCGCTGCCCAAAGATAAAACCTGAAACCCGCCGGAGTCCGTAAAAGTTGGTCCATCCCAGTGCATGAACTTAGCCAAGCCGCCGGCTTTTTCTACCAATTTATGCCCCGGCTGCAAATATAAATGGTAGGCGTTGGACAGTACTGCCTGTGTACCAATTTCTTTAAGCTGTTCCGGCAAAATCGCCTTAACAGAGGCTTTAGTACCCACCACAATAAATGCCGGCGTTTCAATCTGCCCATGCGGCGTATTGATAACGCCCGCCCTAGCTAAAGTACCGTTTAATTTACGTATAATCCCAAATGAAAATTCCGCCATTATGCTATAACCCTATATCTGCTGAACAGTGTAGTAGTAAATAATAATACCAGTCCAACTCCTATACCAGAAGCCACAAACAAACCTCCTGCACCAAGCTTATTAACCAAAAAACCGGCAGACAGCAGAGATATAACTACGCCCGCCGACTCGCAAGCATCTTTAAAACCATAGGCCAGTCCGCGTTTTTTTTCTTCTACAAAATCCGTTACTAATATCCTGGCATTAACCATAATTAAACCGTTGCCAAGTCCGCCGATGGCAAAAAATATCATGGCGGGCACAGCATGCGTAAAATGCGCTGTAATAATTAGGCCAGAGGACAATAAAAACATTCCGAATAAGTAACCTTTCTGGGAGTTCTTAAAATATCTAGAACACCAATTACCCAACACCATCCCCACTCCGTAAACCGCGAGCAGCTCCGCCACTCCCTCATTGCCAAGTTTTAAGTTTCTTAAAGCAAAATATACTTCTGCGACCCCTATCGACCCGGCAAATAAGGCCACCGCACCGGCAGAAACAGCCAGAATTTTAAAATTTTGCGGCAAATTAGGAGATTTTTTGAATGAAAATTTTGTGCCTTTAGTTTTTTCTACTTTTTTACCGTCAAAGGGCATTAAGCCCATAATCGAAGCAGATACAGCAAAGCTGGCAGCATTAGCCAGCAACAAAAATTCCGGTTTCCAAATACTTATTAAAACCCCTGCCAATACCGGCCCGGCAATCCTTCCAGCACTATTTATGGTGCTTTGCCATGAGAATAACAACTGCAGCCTCTTGCCGCTGGCAAGGTTAGCCAGACCGGAATTAACCGCCGGCCTATAAAGCGCCGTGCCTAACCCGGCTATAAGCGCCATCGCCAGCATCAAATAAAATGAGCTAAGTGCGGCAAGCCCAACATACGCGCATACCCGCAACAGTTCTGATGCCACAGCCGCCAGTCGCCTCGAAGTGGAATCAACCAAACGCCCCAAAAACGCTCCGAATAATATTGCCGGGATGAATTCGGCAAGAAGCAAAAAGCTAAGCTTGGTAGGACTGCGAAAACGGTTATTGGCAAGAATTACCAATGCTACATAAGACACATAATCGCCAACTGAGGACAAAATGTGGGCCATAAAAAAAAGACGAATCCGTGATTTAATCTTGTTCTCAGTAGCAAGCATCATAGCCTCGTCTTTTTATGTGATTATCTACCTGTGCCGTAGCTCATTTGTCATCCTTCTCTTTAGTTGACAGTCAAAATATAATAACAAGCAATTTAATAATAGTCAAGCCTGGACGTAACCTATTTTAAAGTACTATTTAAGGGTAGTATCGTTATTTTTAGAATTGTCGGGAGTAATCATTCTGCGGTTAGCGCTGGGGATTTTAGGCAATATTTGCTCGGTCTGGCTTAAGGTAACCTGTAAGATTTGCAGTACGCTTTTAGCGTGTTCGCGGCTCATACCAACTCGGGCAACTGTGCCCGGCTTGGAATTCGGCCCGCTGCTTTGCATAAAATTCATAACTACGCCGTAGTTATTGACCATGATATCTACTACGTCTGTAAAAAGGATTGGGTTGTTATTTTGGGTTTGCCCAGCTAGAGACACATCACTAACCATTTGCGCAGAGGATACTTTTGTAACGCCGTAACCAGCCAGTTCCCAAAGCTGCACAGCTTCATCATCCTGGGTGCTAAAGTGGCTAATTAACATTAATAAAACCTCTTCATTAGGCCTGGCCTGGCCAAGTTCAAAACTCGCCAGTTCCCTAACGTCAATCTCTACCGCTCCAGAAACTTCAGCCAAAGACTCTTTAGCCTTTTCTCTTAAGGCTTTCAACCGCCGCCCCAAGGGACGGTACGGGCTTTTTTGAGATTTCCTGTCCTCCATATCATTCTATTGTACTACACGGACATATCAGGCATGTGTGTAAAATATGGGGATAACCTGTTGCTAAGACCCGCATTCTGATTTAATAGAGCTAGTGGATATTAAGGAAAATGCAAGCTTAAGCGACCATAGCACTATGCGCCTTGGTGGAAATGCGCGCTATTTAGCATACGCTAACTCGGAAGAGGATGTTGAAAATCTAGTAGCTTGGGCAAAGAGTAAGAAGCTGCCTTTTATGGCAATTGGAAGCGGCAGCAATATAGTTTGGCGCGACGAAGGCTTTGATGGGCTAATTATTGTAAACAATTTAAAAGGCCGAGTTGTTTTAAGCGAAGATGACAAAAACGCGACTGTAAAAATTAGCGCTGGGGAAGTTTGGGACGAGGCCGTAGCTAAAACTGTCGAAAACGGCTGGAGCGGCATTGAGTTTTTATCTTTAATTCCGGGTACGGCCGGCGCCGCGCCCGTCCAAAACATTGGCGCGTACGGCGCAGAATTATCAAACACACTGCAAGAAGTAGAAGTTTTTGACACGCACTCACGAGCGTTTGGCGTAGTTAAGAATGAGGATTGCGGATTCGCCTACCGAACAAGCCATTTTAAAACAGACGAAAAAGGACGCTTCATAATTACGGCAATAGTACTTAAATTAAAAAAAAATAGTCCCGAACCGCCTTTTTATGACGTTTTGGCAAAGTATTTTGAAGAGCACGGAATAACCGAATATACTCCTAAAACTGTCCGTGAAGCAGTTATTGCAATCCGCAGCAGCAAGCTCCCCAACCCAGCTGTAGTCGCCAATAATGGATCTTTCTTTACAAACCCAATAATCGAACAGGCGCAGTTCGACGAGCTAAAGCAAAAGTTCCCGGAAATTAGAGCTTGGCCAAGAGACGACGGCAAAGTAAAAGTGGCAGCAGGCTGGCTGGTAGAACAAGCCGGTTTTAAAGGTGTACACGATCAAGAAACAGGCATGGCGACTTGGGAAAAGCAAGCGCTGGTATTAGTCAACGAGCACGCCAAAACTACAGCAAATCTCTTGGCATTTAGGCAAAAAATTATAGATAAAGTAAATGAAATGTTTGGTATAAAGTTGGAGCAAGAGCCCGAACTTTTGCCATGAATGCCGGATATTCCGATAAATCGCTAGTAGGAAAGCTTGGTTATAAGCCAATCGACACGGTTTATATTTATAACGCCCCTGAAGAATTCCAGGATTATTTAAGAAGTGAGCATGTAGTGGGTAGCCACGGCTTGCCGGCTTTATGGGCGCATGGTTTTTTTAAAAACCAAGCAGAGCTTCATGCTTTTTTGGATAGTATTGATTTGGACAATATTGAAAAAGGATTGTGGGTAAGCTGGCCAAAAAAATCATCCAGTGTTAAAACAGACTTAACGGAACAAAACTTTCGCGATTTAATTTTGCCTCTTGGCTGGGTAGACGTTAAGGTAGTAGCAATTGACGAAACTTGGTCCGCACTAAAATTTCTCCGCCGCCGCACTTAAAGCAGCTAGACTTGCTTCATCGTGGGAGGAATATGAGACTTCATTTTTATCTAAGGATCCAAGCGCGGCTTTTGTATAAGGAGTAATTTTATTTGGCAGATTATCTAAGTCAAAGAATCGCATATCATCACATTTTTCAGGTTCTTTGATTTCAGGCTCCCCCTCCCATTTGACGGCCAAAAATATAAAGCCAATGTACATCCCATCTTTTGCACTATAAGTCTGATAAATGTGTTTGAGCTTCAAATCGTGAGGCTCAACTACAACGCCCGTCTCCTCTTTCACTTCTCTTGCCGCTCCCTCTTGTAAAGTCTCGCCGCTTTCTAAATGCCCTGCAGTAGGCTCGTAAAACCCATCCATCCACCCTGTATGGGCACGCCTTAAAAATAATACTTCATTTTCTCTTTTCAATAAGGTGAATACAGCAGATTTAAATGTAAGCCGGTCTGTCATGATTTTTTATCACTTGGAAGCGGAAACTGCAAAGCGAATTCTTTTACTTCATTACTTAACTTGTTAAGTGTTTTTTCGTCATTTCGATTTTTGATAGCTTGGAGCATCCACTCGGCAACTTGCTCCATGTCGGCTTCTTTTAGACCACGTGTTGTTATTGCCGGTGTTCCAAGTCGTACGCCGCTTGGCTTGAATGGCGGCAACGGATCGTCTGGAATTACATTTTTATTTAACGTTAGCCCAATTTTATCCAGAACTTCTTCTACAACTCCGCCGTCAAGGTCGAAGCTGGTTTTAACGTCAGCAACTATCATGTGGTTGTCTGTGCCATTTGTTACCAGCTTAAATCCGCGCTTCATCAGCTCATTCGCCAAGCGCTTGGCGTTTTTTAGCACTTGCTGGCAATACTTTTGATATTCCGATGTTCCGGCTTCGCCAAAAGCTACAGCCTTGGCGGCAATTATATGCGTGTGAGGGCCGCCTTGGATTCCAGGAAAAACCGATCGGTCAATTAAAGTCGGTAAGTTTTCTACAGTTTTATCAACAGCTTTTAGTGGATTCGATACTGTCCCTTGCGACAAAATTAATGCGCCGCGCGGTCCGCGCAAAGTCTTGTGGGTTGTCGTTGTGATGATATGGAATCCATAATCAAGCGGGTTCTTAAGCGCTTTGCCGGCAATTAACCCGGCGACGTGAGCCATATCGGCCATCAGCACTGCATTAACCTCCCTACCAATTTCTGCAAATTTTTCGTAGTCAAGTTCGCGCGGATACGACGAAAAGCCGGCTAAAATAATTTTGGGCTTAGTCTTTTTGGCTACTTCCATCATCTCGGCGTAGTCAATTTTGCCGGTCTCAATATCTTTAATCCCGTAGCGCACAAAATTAAATAATTTGGCAGAAACCGTTCCCGGTCGTCCGTGCGTTAAATGTCCGCCGTGGGAAAGTTCCATGCCCATAATCGTATCTCCAGGGTCGCACCAAGCATGATAAACGGCTTCGTTGGCTGGCGCGCCGGAATGCGGCTGTACGTTGGCATGGTCGGCGCCAAAAAGCGCTTTTGCTCGGTCAATTGCTAATTGCTCAACAGCGTCTGTGTTTTCTTGCCCGCCGTAGTAGCGTTTCCCGGGATATCCTTCTGAGTATTTGTTGGTAAAAATACTGCCCATCGCGGTGAGCACATCGCGGCTTACATAATTTTCGCTTGGGATTAGCTCCAAGCCCTCTCTTTGTCTTTTTTCTTCTTTTTGTATCAGTGTATATACAGCATCGTCGTTCATGGGTTTTATCCTCTCTTTAAAATTAGCTATAAATACACCTTCGCTAGATCATGCTATAATTGTACCAAAGCTTAAATACAAAAAGGGTTGTAATTTTATTGTAGGTTTTTTATACCACGAATGGTATAATCTGTTGCATATGAATGATACTAATCAGAAAATTGGACAACTAATTTATCAAATTAGACAAGAACGTGGTTTAACACAGGCTGCGTTCGCTAAACAATTAGGGACTAGCCAATCTGCCGTTAACCGCATAGAGCACGGTAAGCAGAATCTAAGCCTAGAAACACTAGGCCGCATTAGCGACGTGCTCAACAAGCAGATTATTGCCATTGGCGGCAACGCTGTTAACCTTCGGATAGAAGGCGGTCATAAACTACACGGAGAAATAGAAGTTAAAACTTCAAAAAATGCTGCCGTAGGACTTCTTTGCGCAAGTTTGCTCAACAAAGGTACGACGCGGCTAAAAAGGATTGCGCGCATTGAAGAAGTTAACCGCATTATAGAAGTACTAATGAGCATTGGCGTGAGTGTGCGCTGGGTTGGCGACAGTGACCTAGAAATAAAAGTGCCGGAAAAGCTGAACCTAGAGGCAATGAATAAAGAATCTGCCCGCAAGACGCGCGCTGTCATCATGATGGTCGGCGCGCTCATGCATGATTATGACAATTTTAAAGTGCCTTATGCAGGCGGTTGTGAATTAGGCAGGCGTACAGTTTTGCCGCATATTTATGGCTTGGAAGAGTTTGGTGCGCAAGTTGTTGCAAAAACTGGACACTATAATATCAACGTTAAAAAACATTTGCCAAAACGCCCTGTTGTTCTTTACGAATCAGGCGATACAGTTACCGAAAATATATTAATCGCTGCTGCTCGACTTGAAGGCGAAACTATCATAAAGATGGCTAGCGCCAACTATGCCATCCAAGACCTTTGCTATTTCTTGCAAAAACTGGGAGTAAAAATCGAAGGTATTGGCACTACGACACTCAAAGTTCAAGGTGTGCGAAATATCAAGAAAAATGTAAGTTACTCGCCCAGCGAAGATCCTGTAGAAGCCATGACTTTTATTGCCGCCGCAATTACTACAGATTCGTCAATAAAAATTAAACGTGCGCCTATTGAATTTTTAGAACTGGAATTATTAAAACTAGAAAAGATGGGTCTTAAATTTGATTTGTCACAAGAATACATGGCAGATAACGACAAAACGAGACTGGTTGATATTACAATCCGAGAACATCACGGAAAGCTTAGCTCACCAGAAGAAAAAATTTACGGCCGTCCTTTTCCTGGCTTTAACATCGACCACCTCCCCTATTTTGTACCGATTGCAGCAGTCGCAAATGGCCGCACCTTAATACACGACTGGGTTTATGAAGACCGTGCACTAATGTACACGGAAATGAAAAAAATCGGCGTGCAAGTGCAGTTGGCAGATCCTCACCGCGTGTTTGTGGACGGCCCGACTAAGTGGCGCGCTGCCGACCTCGTAGCCCCAAGCGGCCTTCGGCCTGCAGTAATGCTGCTGATTGGCATGTTGGCAGCGCCTGGAATTTCTATGCTGCGCAACGTTTACACCATAAACCGCGGCTACGAAGATTTAGCCAACCGTTTAAACAGCCTCGGTGCCAATATTACTGTCCTGCACGAAATTTAGCTGATTACGCGGCTGATATAAAATGAGGCAACATTGCCTACTAAAGTTGCGAAATATAAGAAAAAACCAAAGAATACGGCACCCATAACATCTAATAAAATATGTCTTTGTTTGTAATAACCGCGTGCGTAGTGATATCTGACCATTTACCCTCCTAACAAAATGCTGGAACTAAAAAAGGCGTTGGCTATATATGCCACACCCTACAATTAATTATAGCAGGACCTTTGTACGGTTTAACTCAACAGGTTAAAAAATGAAGTTTTCTGATATAATAACAGGGTTAAATTTAGCGGGATTCGTATAACGGCTAATATATCAGTTTTCCAAACTGAGGACGGGGGTTCGACTCCCCCATCCCGCACCAGCTTTGCAATCAGCAAAGCAATTAACAATTATCATTTCTCATTAATTTTCATTGGTCATTGGTCATAGATAATTCATTGAAAATTGCTAATTGTAAATTGATCATTGCTCGCTTAAAGCGAGTCTGCGCCCCGGTAGCTCAGTGGATTAGAGCAATGGGCTTCTATCCCACAGGTCGGGGGTTCGAATCCCTCCCGGGGTACCAATGAAAAATGCCTCAGTTTTAGCTGGGGTGTTTTTTGTGGTATTTATGAACGAATCCAGTTCATAACCCGTCTTTTAGGGTTCTCTTTTGCCTACCTTAGCCGGTGTCCCATAGGCAGTAACTAGACAATCTCTGCTGACTGGCCTGTAATAAACACTGTAGCCTACACCAAGCAGTGCATTTGCCCCTATATATTGAGCCTTTGCAACTAAGCCATCATTCGCATCGCGAGTCGCACTCTCTACGCCAGAACTCAAGAAACCTCCGCCTTCTGCAATAAGTGGAGGTCCTAATAATTTTACTGTCTCATAGCCTGGAATTGAATCTGTGGTACTAATTATAATTTCAGATTTTGACATTAATATAAATTAACACTATTTATCAATTATGTCAATTTTAAGTCTAGATACACTATAAGGCTTATGAACTCTGCTTAATAAAGACTTGCAAAAGTTAAAGATAAATCGCCTAAAGGAATCTTGTCCAAGCTTTTTGTCTGATGTGAAAAGTTGCGAAGTACGTCTACTAGGGGGTACCACGCAAAGAGTCCAGCTTTCATGCTGGGCTTTTTGTGTGGTGTCTTGGCAGGATTCGGCTCTCCGACTCGGCAACTTTAGTTGACGAAAGTCGGGGGTTCGGTTAGCAAGCTTCGCGCGCAGGAATTTATTCCGAGCACGAAGTGAAGCTAAACGATGTCATCCCTCCCGGGGTACCAAAGCATAAGCACTATGTAAATAGTGCTTATTTTTGTGCTTAAATATAAGCATGAAGAAAAATCAAAGTGGGTTCAGTATTGTAGAGGGATTATTAATTTTAATCATTGTCGGAATTATTGGCGGAACCGGTTGGTATGTATGGCAAGCGAAAAACAATACTGATGACAATTTAAGTTCTGCAACGAAAACGAGTAATTCATCTCAATCTACTGCAACCACAAGTCCTTACTCTGGCTGGAAAACTTTTACATCAGAGAATGAAAAATTCACGTTCAAATATCCTAACGACTGGAAGATAACTAGTGAAGCGCCAAATGGCAATTTGAAAGAAGAAGTAGGGCTACAGGGACCTAATAACTTTCTCATGACATATTCACTTGTAAAGATTGATCCGAATGCAGCGACTCCTGCCGACCATGCCAAAAGTGGCAGTGATAATGACCCCTACGCATATGACCCGAACAGTAATGTGTATAACGGAGCTACGAAACTGAATATAAAGAATTTTGAGAGACCTCTTTATATTGTTATTGATCAAAACACAATCAACGGCAATCAACCCGTACAAGGTATAGGTATATCAGAGAGCAAGACATACACTGCACAAAAATACATAAATCCTATGTACTACGAAGCCAAAAACGCGTCCGGATATATGGTCCAGTGGGATGGTGCATATGCTGCTCCGCAAGGCGGCCCTGTATCGCTCAGCTACAATACGTTTATTGCAAAACCAGAAGTAATAAAAGCTAAATTAATCCTTTAGTCAATTATCTACTAAAAAGCTACAAGGCATTCCGATTGTATTGAATCTTCGTCATGTGAATAGTTGCGAAGTACGTCTACTAGGGGGTACCAATGAAAGTCCCGCCCTTCAAGGCGGGTTTTTCATTGCTTGCCTTTGCTGGGTTCAAACGCCGGCTAAAAAATCCAAGTTAGTCGGCGGGAGCATAATTGTCTACACAACCATACCCGCCATGCTCAAGATAAAATACAATAGCAAAATTACGGGGATTATTGTCTGTTGCCGTTCCCGCGATTGGACCGTTGGAGCTAAATCCATCCGGTTTACTAGTGAAACACCAGTGGGCGTTTGCAATATATAACTGTCCGGGACCAGGGATGACAGTGTGGGAAGACATATTATTCCAATAAAATATAGTGGTAACTTTACCATTATCATCAATAGCGTCGGCATTGCCATTCGAGTCATTAGCGTCCACGATACTGGTTGTGTGGTACTGCGTTCCAGTTAATGGATCGGTCATATCGGGCAAATAGTGCGCTAAGAATCTATCCGCTCCATCCTGCCCGCCGCCGGTGCAGCCAAAAGAAGTACCACAACCGGGGATCGCACCGTTATTCTTATAGAACTCTAGCATTGCCTCTAATACTTGGTTGGCGTAAGCTTTTCTTTGCGAATCTCGTCGCGCAACGGAAGCTTCACCTACCGAAATAAAAACAATTGTCATAATAAGCCCTACGATTGCCAGAACGATTATAACTTCAATAATCGTGAAACCATAACTTTTATTCCTTTTCTGTAATTTTTGCTTATACATTTTTCGACTCAATTAATTACCCGCCGGTAGTTGTATCGTCGCCCCAGTTATCTATACAGTAGTAATCTCCGTGTTCTTGATATACAACTATAGCAAAGGTGTCCGCCCTGTGCGCTGGATGATAAGTATATGCTATGTCCGATAAAACATTTCCGCTGTTATCCGGATGGGCACTTTGGCAAATATGGCCGGTTGCTATTACAACTTGTCCCTCTAAAGGCTGGGCATCGTTATGGGGGATCCCGTTGTTATATATAACCGTGGATTTATTGTCATTTGTCATGCCATCATGAACCCAATCAATGTCATCAACACTCCCCAAATTGTGACTTAATCCCGTTGAAGGATCACTGCCCTTTGGCATATACTGGACCAAGAAGCGGGGCCAATCATTGCCGGCATTACCCGG
>Ga0207652_10000563_pt1 | contig 37468 bp, 35 predicted proteins | sample KBSC63BmetaG_FD_184334 | JGI IMG/M metagenome (GOLD analysis project Ga0207652, IMG submission 184334) | Corn rhizosphere microbial communities from Kellogg Biological Station, Michigan, USA - KBS C6-3B metaG (SPAdes) (version 2) | ecosystem: Host-associated > Plants > Roots > Rhizosphere ...
CGAACTATTATTAGATCCCAAACTGGATGAATTGATGGCTGAAGTAAGAGCTAATTTTGAAGTGATTGTCATGGACACAGCACCGGTCGGTTTGGTAAGTGATTCAGTGACATTGGGAAAATACGCCGATTGCACTTTGTTTGTGGTGCGGATGGGGCACACCTACAGAAAAATACTCCGCCTGGTTAACGATTTATATTTGGAGAAAAAGCTGCCCTCCATTTCGCTTGTGCTGAACGATGTAAAACTGGAAGGCGGATATTATAGCGGATACTACGGAGGTTACGGTTACTATGGCGGGTACGGTTACGGAATAGAATCCGGATATTTTGAAAAACCCGCGAAAAAGAAAATGGTTCCCATTCATAAGCAGGTTGCACGCTGGTGGGGAAAGTGGTTTGGATAGTATTTTTGGGAAAAAGGTTTAGTATTTATTTTAATTATGGCTGAAATAAAGGAAGGGTTTCCTGAGCTTGTTATTGAACCGGGAAGAACGGAAAAAAACTACTGGAGAGATCTTTGGGTATATCGCGAACTCTTTTATATCCTGAGCTGGAGAGATATAAAAGTCCGGTACAAACAAACGGTAATTGGGGCGATTTGGAGTATTCTCCGGCCCTTATTAACCATGATTATCTTTACAATAATTTTTGGCAGAGTTGCGAAGCTGCCGACGGAAGGAACGGCACCTTATGCTATCATGGTTTATGCGGCGATGTTACCCTGGCAATTTTTTGCAAATGCATTGGCAGAAGCAAGCACCAGCCTGGTGAGTAATACCAATCTGATTACCAAGATATATTTTCCGAGAATGATCATACCTGCCAGTACAGTTATAGTTAGTCTGGTTGATTTTGGTATTTCTTTTGTTTTGATGATCGCTTTATTTATTTGGTATCATTTTTTACCGCCGCTCCAGATTTTATTTCTTCCGCTGTTTATCATACTTGCTTTTCTGACTTCATTCGGCATTAGTTTATACATTACTGCTCTAAACGTAAAATACCGGGACTTTCGTTTCATAATTCCATTCATTGTTCAGTTTGGTCTGTATGTTTCTCCAGTGGGTTTTAGCAGCTCTGTTGTGCCTGCCAAGTGGAGATTATTATATTCACTAAACCCCATGGTAGGTGTAATCGATGGCTTCCGGTGGTGTATCCTTGGCGAGCAGAAGATGAACTGGCCTGGCTTTGCTGTCTCCTGCGCCACAATAGCATTATTTTGCTATATCGGCGTTCGTTATTTCCGAAAAACCGAAAAAACATTTGCCGATAATATTTAAAATTATATGGCGAGCCCAATTATTACAGTAGAGCATGTTTCAAAGAAATTCATTATTTCCCATGATGCACCTGAAAGGTACAAATCATTAAGGGATGCGATGGCTGATAAGGTTAAGGGGCTGATTGGGAGAAATAGGAAACATTTACCGGCAACCAATGAAGAATTTTTTGCTTTGAAAGACATCAATTTCGAAGTTTACCCTGGTGACAGGCTTGGTATAATCGGCCGTAACGGCGCCGGGAAGTCTACTCTTTTAAAAATATTGAGCAGGATCACTGAACCCAGTAATGGTCGAATTACAATTAGGGGAAGAGTTGCTTCACTATTGGAAGTTGGAACGGGGTTTCATCCCGAGTTGACAGGCCGTGAAAATATATTTTTAAATGGCGCTATATTGGGCATGGGACGTTCGGAAATCCGCAAAAAGTTTGATGAAATTGTTGATTTTGCAGAGGTTGAAAAATTCCTCGATACCCCAGTAAAGCGATACAGCAGTGGTATGTATGTGAGACTCGCATTTGCTGTTGCTGCACATTTGGAACCGGAAATATTGGTTGTAGATGAAGTGCTTGCTGTTGGAGACACCCAATTTCAGAAAAAATGCTTGGGAAAGATGGAAGATGTGAGTAAAAATGAAGGAAGGACCGTACTATTTGTAAGCCACAATATGGGTGTAGTCTCGCAACTATGTAACAAGGGAATACTTCTAAATAAAGGTGAAATCCTAATTAAAGATGGCGCGAGGAAATGCATTGATTCATATATGCAGCTATCTAATAATCTAAATTATTTGAATAAATATTCGGCACCGGATAGAATACGCGAAAAAAAATCTAATTATATTTTAGAAGTCTTTACTTCGAGGAATGGGAAAGTTTGTCAGGATTTTGGTTTTGAAGAATCGATTGAAGTAAATTTTAAATTTGTAATGAATGAACGGGACCCTGGCCTTTTGCTTGCGATTGGAATTAATGATAAAAACTTTAATCGCATTGCTACAATTCTTGAGGGAGTAAACTCATTTAAACAGGATTTGGAAGGAAATTTTATAGGCAAAGTCTCCTTGCCGTCGCACGTAATAGCGCCTAATAATTATTCATTTGTTGCAGCCTTGTGGCTTAAAAATGGGGCTACCTATGATGTTGTTGAAAACATTTGCGCTGTAAAAATTCATGACACAGGATCCACAATGGTTGATTATGAGGGAGTGGATTATGGCGCTCTTATTTTGAACTATAAATGGGAGCCAGTTTAAATTGTCTAAATGCAGAAAATGAAGAGAATAATTAAATCTATTTGCCCTCCGATCGTATTAGATGGCTTAAGAAAATTAAAAAGATCATCGAGACCCTCTAATGAACTTATTGGATCCGATGGATCGTCCCAGGATTTAGATATTTACTGGACGGATGATATGGCGAATCAATTGGAAAACTGGGGGAAGGATCACGCTTGGAATGAAATAGAATGTTTAATGATTAATTGTAAAGGGAAAATATGTGATATTGCTTGTGGTACGGGAGTTAATATTAAGAATTTATCAAGATTCCCTTTTTTAGAAGTTCATGGATTTGATATTTCCGATTTGCTTTTAAACGTGGCGAAAAAGAAAGGGATAAATCCGGCCAATTTAAAAATATTTGATGCCACTAAAACTGGATATATTGATAGTGAATTTGATTATTCTTATTCGATAGGATCTTTAGAACATTTTACCGAAGAAGGTATAAATTTATTTTTAAAAGAATGTAGCAGATATACATCGATCAAATCGTATCATATGATTCCTGTTTCTGAAACAAACTTGAATAATGGCTGGATAAAAAGAGGACAAAGTTACTTTAACAATTCAATAGAATGGTGGCTCCCCAAATTTCAGAGCTATTTTTCAGAAGTCTACATACTGAATTCAGGTTGGAAGGACAGGGGTTACTCTGTTGGTAAGTGGTTTGTATGTATCAAATAAATATGAATTTGGCACCATGTTGAAGAAATTAAGAAGCTTACTAGGTAAACAAAATCGAAGTGTCAACAATATTAATGAGATGTTTAATATTTTATTGGATGACACAAAATCTCCGAAATTAAACCTGGGAAAATTACAAGCAACACTTAATAACCAAAAGGAGAAAATAAATTCTATTCATGAAATAGAGTTTAAGGTTTTCTCCCAATGGGGTGATGACGGAATTATTCAATATTTAATAAACAAAATTGATATCGTAAATAAGACATTTATAGAGTTTGGGGTCGAGAATTATAAAGAGTCGAATACGAGATTTCTTTTAATTAATAATAATTGGTCTGGGTATGTAATTGATGGCAGTAAGGAAAATATAGGATATATAAAAAGGGATTCGATTTCCTGGGCCTTTGATATTCGGGCAAAAGAGGCATTTATTACTAAGGAAAATATTAATGAACTATTGAGTGAATTTATAAGATTGGGGTATGATCCGGAAATTGGATTATTAAGCATTGATATTGATGGGAATGACTTTTGGATCTGGAAGGAAATAGATGTTATTAACCCTATTATTGTAGTTACCGAATATAATGCGGTATTTGGAAAATATAATGCATGGACTATTCCATATAAGGCTGATTTTTATCGACACAACGAATCAACAAGTTTCCAGTATTGGGGAGCGTCTCTGAAAGCATTTTGCAAATTAGCCGAGACCAAAGGATATTATTTTATTGGGTGTAATAGTAATGGTAATAATGCATATTTTGTACGAAAAGATAAGATTTCGAATTTGAGGAAACTTGGCCCGGAAGAGGGGTTTACAGACTCAAAATTTCGGGAATATGTTGATTTAAATGGTGAAAGAGTTGGGGGAAATAATCGGCTTAAGTTAATAGCTGGAATGAATATATTGGATTTGGAATCTAATGAAATAAAAAAGATTGAGGTTAATGTTTAAAAAGGTTATTCCCTTACCCTTAAAATCCTTTTATCATCGAACCAATTGGTTTTTTCGAAATTATAACAAGCTTGGGAAATTTACGCAATTAAGGTCTACCCATTACCATGGTCCTGTCACCTACGACACGGATGGTTTAACCACAAGTAATAATTGCGATTTTATTAAGGAGCCGAGATTTGCAAAAGCATACGCAGCGGCTGCAGCTACCAACCCGTGGCCTGATTTTACCCTGCAGTGGCGTGTTTATATTGTATGCTGGTTTGCTGATCATGTGAAAGGTCTGCAGGGGGATTTTGTTGAGTGCGGAGTTAATACAGGGGCATATTCCCGTGCGGTAGTTGACTATATTGATTTTAACAGGCTCGGGAAGAAGTTTTATCTGTTGGATACCTTCGAAGGATTAGTTGCTTCCCAAATATCCGAGGAGGAAAAGGAATTAGGAATTAATAATTATCTGTCCAGCTACCGGAATGTATATGAGGAGGTAAAACTGACCTTTGCCCCGTTTGAGAATGTGGAACTGATTAAGGGCAGGGTACCTGATACGCTGGCGAAGTGCAAGGCTGAAAAGCTGGCTTATCTGTCCATTGATATGAATGTGGTTGAACCGGAAATTGCAGCGGCACACTATTTTTGGGATAAACTGGTAAAAGGAGGCGTATTGATTCTGGATGACTACGGCTTTCCGCAACACATTAGCCAGAAAAAGGCATTTGATGAATTTGCAAAACAAAAAAAACAATCCATACTTTCCCTGCCAACCGCCCAGGGGATAATTATCAAATCTTGAAGCTTCTTATATTAGGATCAGAAGGTTTTATCGGCAGCCACCTGGTTACATATTTCGATGTGGCAAATCATGCTGTTTTTGGATGTGACCTGTTTGAAAAGCCTTCCAGGAAATATAATTATATTAAAGTGGTTAAAGAGGATCCCATTCTGGATACCCTTTTTAAGCAGGAGCAGTTTGATGTTTGCATTAATGCGGGGGGAAGCGGCAATGTATCTTCCTCCATGACAGAGCCTTTTAAAGATTTCTGCTCCAATAGCCTGGATACCGTACACGTGCTGGAAAGCATAAGACTTTTTGCCCCCTCCTGCAAATATCTTCATATTTCCAGTGCGGCTGTCTATGGTAACCCGGCAGAACTTCCTGTTAAGGAAACAGATCCTTTACATCCCCTGTCTCCCTATGGATGGCATAAATTAATTGCCGAACAGCTATGTTTGGAATACAGTTCTGTCTTTAATGTCAGAACAGCGGCTGTGCGTCCATTTTCGGTTTTTGGCCCGGGTTTACGAAAACAGCTTTTCTGGGACTTATATCAAAAAGCAGTAACTGATTCAGGAACGGTAGAGCTGTGGGGAACGGGAAACGAAAGTCGTGATTTTATTTATATTGACGATCTCATCAAAATAATAGACATCATTATCAGAAAAGCCGATATGAAGGGAGAGACGTATAATGCGGGAACCGGTACGGAAACTACCATTAAAACCATCGCTGAACTTTTTTTCCGGCAATTTGACCCATCCATCGAAATTGTTTTCAATGGCATGGTGCGACCGGGAGATCCATTGAATTGGAGAGCCGATATAGGCAGGATGGAGAATCTGGGATTTATTCCGGAAAGGGACATTGCAGCGGGAATGAAAAAGCTTACCACATGGATGAAAAGCCTGAGTTGATCGCGTTCAGTCAATATAAGCTGGGAGGTATTCAAAGCTATTTTTATAACCTGCTGGCGAATGATCCATACGGGCAATTTAACAAAAAATGGATTTTTCATGACGACGCCCTGGATAATGCAGCCAGGCTTCCCGATTTGTATGATTGCTGTGAAGAACTGATTTTTCCGATAAATGAAATTCCCGGAGAATCCCTGTACAAAATGGCTGACAGGCTGGAGAAACATATTTCGGAAAATGATGGAATTATACTGGCCAGTTTTCATTATGAACTAATCACCCTGCACCTGCACAGAAGAAAAAATAAAGTCGTTTTCTTTATATGCCACGATATGGGCTATTTGAGCAATGCCCGCCGTTATGAATTTATTATAGATGTGTTCATAGCCCATAATATCCAGTTTTACGAAGAATTGCAAGTGATGTTCCCGGACCGGATAAAAGACATTTATTTTCTGCCTTATGGAATTCCTATTTTGCATAAGTATCGTGCGGAAAACCGGGAGGGTAATTTAAGGCTGGTAATATTAAGCCGGATGGACAGGGAGAAAGGCGTCCTGGACATACCGGAAATAGATTCCCTGCTCAGGAAAAAGGGAATTGCGGTTCAGTGGACAATTATTGGAGATGGCCCCGATAAAAGCCAGCTTCAGGAATTGGTGATATCCAGGGATAATTTTAGCTTTTTTTCTCCGCCGGATAATAAGTCCGTAATGGAGCTCGTCGCACAAAACGATGTTTTTATTTTACCCTCACGTTTGGATGGCCTGCCGGTAGCCCTGCTGGAAACCATGAGCGCTGGCTGCGTACCGGTAATTTCAGAATTCAATCAGGGAATTAAAAGGGTAGTATCACCTGAGGAAGGATTTATCGTGCCGGTGGGAGATAGCCAGCAGTTCGCAGATAGCATAGCAATATTAAATGTAGACCGGATCTTATTGGAAAAAATGAGTCATGCTGCGAGGGAAAAAATTGAAAGGGAATACGATGTTAAACTGCGGGTGAAAGATTATTATGAACTCTTCAATAAATATAAAGAATTCAAACGTGCTCCGCGATTTCACTTTCACAGATATGCAGGCTGGCTGGATTATCCATTCGTGCCACAGGCAATAAAAAAATCAGTAACAAAAATCAGGCGAATTATAGCTAAATAGGAGAAGGAAATGCAAAGTGGATTAACGGTAGTGGTTTGCAGCTACAATCCGGAAAAGGAAATATTTGAACGCGTTTTAATTGCTTTGGCGGATGCCGCACGCTCTGTGGACAGCCAAAATGAATATCTGATCGTAGACAATAACAGCGCAAAACCCATTTTAGAGGAGGAATACGTTCAGCAGTTCCTGAATAAAACCGGCAATAGCAGGGTTATTGTTGAAAGAAAACAGGGATTAACGTCAGCCAGAATAAGAGGGATCCGGGAGGCCGGCAGGGAATGGCTTCTCTTTATTGACGATGACAATGAAATTGAAAGTGATTATTTGTCACAATCATTCGGTTTAATTGAAAAATTCCCGTTTCTCGCAGCATTTAATGCGGGCGTTATCCGGGTTCAATATATGGGCAAGGTGGACGAATGGTTCCTGCAAAATGGCAAATCACATTTTCAGGAATCCGATATTCCTTTTACAATCTGGGGTAATGATTATAAGACTTTCCGCCATTGGCCATTTGGTACCGGGATGCTTATCATGAAGGATGTCTGCGACAGCTATGTAAGGAAAGTGAACTCGGGAGCTTTTACACTTACCGACAGGAAAGGCAGTCTTTTAACCAGCGGTGGTGACGGGCAACTGGTATCCTGTGCTCTGGAATTGGGTTATGGCGTCGGAAGGGCCAGGGAGCTGAAATTGAATCATCTGATATCTTCCGGCAAAGCGACCATGTCTTACCTGACAAAGATGGATTATGGCATTTACTATTCAAATGAATTATTTTTGAAGGAATGTTTTCCCGAAGAACTGCTTCCAATTACACGGGTTAAAGAAATCAAAATTCTTGTGAATGCCTTTTTTCGGCAGGCAATCCGTGCAATAATCAGAAACAATTATAAAACATTTTCCATAAATCTGGCATCTCAAATGGGCAGATTGGAGGGGAATAGAGCTGCATTTAAAAAATCACCATCCAGATTCCTTCGTTTAGTTAGCAGGAGATTTTATAAAAGAAAATAATTCGATCACCAATGGATACAGATAAGTTCAAAGATAAAATCCTGATGATTACCGGTGGTACCGGATCTTTTGGCAATGCGGTACTTCGGAAATTCCTGCATTCATCACTGAAGGAAATCCGCGTGTTTAGCCGCGACGAGAAAAAACAGGATGATATGCGGCTCGAATACAGGAATGATAAGATCAAATATTATATTGGGGATGTACGGGATTTTAACAGCATCAACAATGCCATGATTGGGGTGGACTATGTTTTTCAGGCGGCTGCGCTCAAACAGGTTCCTTCCTGCGAATTTTATCCGATGGAAGCTGTGCGCACCAATATTCTCGGCGCGGAAAATGTGCTGCAGGCGGCCTGGCAGAACAATGTAAAACGGGTGGTGGTGCTCAGCACCGATAAAGCAGTTTACCCCATCAATGCAATGGGCCTGACCAAAGCGCTGATGGAAAAACTCATGGTGGCCAAATCGCGTCTGCTGAACGGGTCAGGAAACGTTTATTGCGCAACACGCTACGGAAATGTAATGGCATCCAGGGGCTCCGTTATTCCCTTATTTGTTAAGCAGATAAAAGAAAATAAACCCGTTACCATTACCGAGCCAACCATGACGAGGTTTATGATGTCGTTGGATCAGTCTGTGGAACTGGTGGAATTTGCTTTCAGTCATGCCGAACCCGGAGATATCTTTGTTCAGAAGTCGCCGGCCAGCACGGTACTGGATATTGCCCGGGCATTAAAATCTATTTTTAACGCGGACAATGAAATAAAGATCATTGGGATCCGGCATGGGGAAAAGCTCTACGAAACCCTTTGCACCCGGGAAGAAATGGCAAAGGCGGAAGACCTGGGTAGTTTTTACCGGATTCCGACGGATGGCCGCGATCTGAATTATTCCAAATATTTTTCTGAAGGGGAACAGAAACTGGCAAACATCGACGACTATAATTCCAATAACACGCAGAGGTTAAACCTGGAAGAAACCCAAAAGCTTTTGCTTTCCCTCGATTTTATTCAGGACGAATTGAAGTCGAAAAAATGAGGATCTTAGTCACAGGTTCGAAGGGCTTCATAGCAAAAAACCTTTTGATTCATCTTGGCCGGACCGATGGATTCGAAATAGCCGCGTTGGATCGCAAAGCCAGCCGGGAAGATTGGATCTCGCAATTGCAGAAAGCCGATATTGTTGTTCATCTGGCGGGCGCAAACAGGCCTCCGGATCAAAGCGGTTTTCAGCAGGACAATGCAGATCTTACCCGGTTTATAGTTGATGAGCTGGAAAAACGAAAACGGCCTTACAAGTTGATTTTTTCTTCCTCCACGCAGGTTTTGCAGGATAACCCGTACGGAAAAAGTAAAAGAGAAGCAGAAGACTATATAAGGGAAAATGTAAGGACAGGTACAGCGATTATTTACCGGCTGCCCGGTGCATTCGGCAAATGGTGCAAGCCGAACTATAATTCCGTTGTCGCCACTTTTTGTCATAATATCGCCCATCACTCACCGGTTGAAGTCAGGGATCCTGATTTTGAACTCACACTCGTCTATGTTGATGATATTATCCGCTCATTTCTGCGGCATCTCCGGCAGGAGGAGGAATCCGGAGTTATTGAAGATAAAGTGCGTCCGGAATATTCCATTACTCTTGGCCGGCTTGCAGCGACAATCCAGTCTTTTCAAACCAACAGGAACACCCTTTTTATTCCCAATGTCGGGGACGATCTGGAAAAGGCATTGTATTCAACCTGGCTCACGTATTTACCCGCGGATGAGTTCTCTTACGACCTGGAATTAAGAACAGATACGAGAGGATCTCTCTTCGAACTTTTGAAAAGCAGGACAGGCGGTCAGATATTTATTTCCACAACCTTACCGGGAATCACACGGGGCAATCATTTTCACCATACCAAAACAGAGAAATTCGTGGTGATTCAGGGGAAGGGGCGCATTCAGTTCAGATCTCTCCAAAACAACGCAAAAGCGGAATATGAAGTGAGCGGATCTAAACCGCAGGTAGTGGATATCCCACCGGGTTATATTCACAATATTACCAATACCGGAGAAGAAATCATGATCACCTTATTCTGGTCAAATGAGGTATTTGATCCTCAAAACCCGGATACTTTCTTTGAGAAAGTATAAAATACCGCCGCATGAATAAATTAAAAGTTGTAACCGTTGTTGGAACCCGGCCGGAAATCATCCGGTTGTCCAGGGTACTGAATAGGCTTGATGCATCGGCAGCCATTGATCATACACTGATTCATACGGGTCAAAACTATGATTTTGAGCTAAACCAGATATTTTTCGATGATCTCGGACTTCGTAAGCCGGATCATTTCTTAAATGCTGCAGGAGAAACAGCCTCGAAAACCATCGGACAGATTTTAATTGCAATAGACGGCCTGCTGGACGAGTTAAGACCGGATGCTTTTCTTGTTTTAGGGGACACCAACAGTTGCTTATGTGCTATTCCGGCCAAAAAAAAGCATATTCCTGTTTTTCATATGGAAGCGGGTAACCGCTGTTTTGATGAGCGGGTTCCCGAAGAGGTAAACAGGAAAATCGTAGACCATATTTCAGATATAAATCTTACCTATTCAGATATATCGAGGGAGTACTTATTACGGGAGGGCCTGCCGCCAGACCGGGTGATCAAAACCGGCAGCCCGATGTTCGAAGTGCTTAATTATTATCTGCCTAAAATAAAAGCGTCGCAGATTCTGAGGGAATTAAAAGTTGCGCCGGGTAAATATTTTTTGATTAGTTGTCACAGGGAAGAAAATGTGAGCAGCCCCGGAAACTTCGGGCATTTTATAGAAATCCTGAATGGGCTTGCAGACAGGTTCCATCAACCGGTTATTGTATCAACACATCCCCGCACGCGTAAAATAATTGAGGCTGAAAAGATCCATGTTCAGCCGGAAGTGCAGTTTCTCAAACCTTTTGGTTTCAGTGATTATAATGCACTGCAACTTTCGGCGCATGCCGTTCTTTCCGATAGTGGAACAATTTCCGAGGAGTCTTCAATATTGCAGTTTCCTGCGCTGAATATCCGGGAAGCCCATGAACGTCCCGAGGCTATGGAGGAAGCCGCAGTAATGATGGTTGGACTGGATCCTGAACGGGTCTTTCAGGGAACTGCACTGTTGGATGATTTAAAGAGCAGGGGTAAGAAGTCGAGGATGGTGGCCGATTACAGCATACCGGATGTTTCGGAGAAAGTAGAGCGCATTATCCTCTCTTATACGGATTATGTGAACCGGGTCGTGTGGCGCAAAGATCAATATAAATGATTCGGATACACCCTAAAATTGAAGTAGGAATAAAATGTAGTTCCTGTGGGCAGGAATTCTTACCCAATGGGTTTCATTTAACGGGTATGCATATTTTATGCTCCGGGATCTGCCCCTTATGTAAAGGAGAAAAATTGTATATGGAAATGCCGGCCAGCGCGGGATTGTTATATCCTGTCGTAATCAGGGAAAGTGATGGCAAGAGGGTGGATGATATGCCTTTCTCCAATTGGTTCATTAATAGTTTGCCTGTTGCTTTCAAAAACAGAGCCCGTGAGGAGGTGTCCATCAGTAAGGTCATGAAATCAAATATTCAGAAAGAAAAATTACTGATACTGAATACGATTGATTCAACCTATGGGCACAGTCTGTTAAATATTTTCAATTTAAGCTATTATAAAAAGAAGACTGAATTTCATTTATTGCTCCTGGTTGCCAGCAATATGCAATGGCTGGTACCCGACGGAGTAGATGAAGTTTGGATCATGGATATTCCATTTTCCCAGGCCGGCAAATGGAATGATTATCTGGCGGATGCGGTTAACGAGGAGATACTGAAATATAAGGAAGCATTTTTGTGCCGGTCATTCCCTCAGGCTCCCGACCAGGCTTTTGATATTGAGGAATATACAAGGGTGAAGCCCTTTCCATTGGAACAGTGGGATAGCCGGTTAATCAAACCAACCGTAACTTTCATTTGGAGAACAGACAGGTTTTGGAAACGCATTTTACCGCGATGGGCCGATAATCGTATAACGAGAAGAATAGCTCAAAATCGCGTAAAAAAATTGAGAAACAGGGTTCAGTTCAGATGGATACTGAAATTCGCAAAAGAGCTGAAAAGGAAAGTGCCGGCCGTTGATTTTGCTATTGCCGGGATGGATTCCAGGGAACAAAAGCTCCCGGAATGGGTAAGGGATTTTCGTTTTCCGAAGCATAGTGATGCGACGGCAAAAGAATTATGCAGGCGCTATGCAGAAAGCCACCTTGTAATTGGATGTAACGGTTCTTCCCTGGTTCTTCCCAGTTGTCAGGCAGGAGCCGTAATGAATATCGTTCCGGCAGATGGGTGGGCCGTATCGGTAGGAAGTTTTTTTTTCCGGTTTACTTCAATTGCAGATACTTTTTACCGGTATTCCCTGATAAATCCTGAAGCTTCGATAGAACGCATTGTAAAAATTGCGGTTCAGATATTAAGAGACAGATCCATGATTCAAATAATTTCCGGATCTCCATGGAATGATCATGAGGCTCATAAGTTGCATGGAGACTGGGCCAAATTCAGAGCACAGATTTTTGGAAATACGCGGTTTTTTAATGAGGGAGAAGGGATGATAAGCAGATAATTAAATTGACGGGAAGGTTAAAATATTTTTTAAGCAACCCCCTGAGGTTACCCATTGCATTGATTTGCAGGCTTCCTTATTTCAGATTTATCCGGGAGACAAAAGATTATCAGGGAAGGGTAGGATTTGAATTTTGGTTTAAGCAAAAAGTACTGGGACTGGGAAACAACGGCAAAGCTTATTGGCCGGTTCACCGGACCAGTCAGGTTGTGGATCCGGTAAATATCCTGGTTGGCATTGACGCGTACCCGGGAATCATGAAGGGCTGTTATATCCAGGGTATTGGAAAGATTTTCATAGGCGATTATACGCAAATTGGGCCGAATGTAATCATCATTAGCGCTAATCATAATTTGTATGACAGCAGAAAACACATAAGGAGCGAAGTAAGAATTGGAAAATATTGTTGGATTGGAGCGGGCGCCAAAATAATGCCCGGTGTAGCATTGGGTGATTGGACAATAGTCGGGGCCGGGGCTGTAGTAACAAAATCATTTCCTGAAGGGTATTGTATCATTGCCGGGGTACCTGCAAAGAAGATCCGGGAGCTGGAAACAGATAAGTGCGTTCCTTTCAGGAACAAATTTGAATACAACGGGTATATACGTTCAGACCGGTTTAGCGCCTACCGGAAAAAACATTTGAGTATTTAATGATCACCATCATAGATTATGGTGTCGGCAATCTGAGCTCTGTAAAAAACATGCTTAAAAAAGCGGGATTCGAATCTGTACTGGCTGCGGATTTGCCCGCAGTGGAGGTCGCAACGAAGATTATTCTCCCGGGCATCGGCGCTTTTGATCATTGTATGCAACGATTTAATGATTCCGGATTAAGATCGCTGGTGACAAAAAAAGTCAGGGAAGAAAAAATTCCGCTACTGGGTATTTGCGTCGGGCTTCAAATGCTGATGGAAGGTAGCGAAGAAGGAGTTGAGCCAGGCCTGAGATGGATTGCCGGGAAAACGGTGAAATTCAAAAAGGGGAAACTGGGAGATTTGAAAATCCCGCACATGGGCTGGACGGATGTTCAGAGCGCAAAGACTTCCCCCCTGCTGAAAGACCTGGGTGAGCAGCCGCGTTTTTATTTTGTGCATTCCTATCACGTGCAGCCGGATCATCCGGAAGATGAATTACTCAGGGCAAATTATGGCTATGATTTTACGGCGGCTGTGTGCCACGATAACATATACGGAGTGCAGTTTCATCCGGAAAAAAGCCATAAGTATGGTATGAAAATCCTTGAAAATTTTTGCCGCCTCTAATGAAAAGAATACGCGTTATTCCGGGTTTGCTGTTGCATCAGAAAGGTTTGGTGAAATCCGTGAAGTTTAAGAACTACAAATATGTGGGTGATCCGATCAATGCGGTCCGGATTTTTAACGACAAAGAAGTTGACGAACTGGCAATTCTGGATATCGATGCCAGCCGGGAAAACAGACCTCCCGATACCGACCGGATTGCCGCGATTGTAAGCGAAGCTTTTATGCCCATTGCTTATGGTGGTGGGATTACCTCTGTCAGCGAGGTGGAGAGGATTTTAATGAAGGGAGCGGAAAAAGTGATCATCAACAAATTGGCAGTGGAAAACCCTTCCCTGATTACCGAAACCGCGCGACGGTTCGGCAGCCAGAGCGTGGTGGTTTCCATTGACTATAAAAAGACTTTCCTGGGTTCCGTAAAGGTGTTTACCGGAAATGGAAGGATCAATACGCATCTGAACCCTGTGACTTTTGCAAAGCAGATGGAAGAAGCCGGTGCGGGAGAAATCCTGCTGAATTCCATCGAACGCGACGGCACGTTTGCAGGCTACGACCTTGTAATGATAAAAAAGGTTTCGGAGGCCGTCGGCATACCTGTGATCGCAATGGGCGGAGCGGGCTCCCTCCGGGATTTCAGGCAGGCAGTTGATCAGGGTGCTTCCGCTGTGAGTGCCGGAAGCATGTTTGTTTTTCAGCGTCCGCACCGCGCAGTTTTAATCAGCTATCCGGCTCAGCATGAACTGGAAGAAAATGTTTACGGAAAACCCTGAATAAAATCTGCAATTCCCATGATTATTTCTGAAAAGGATCCGAAATACAGACAGTGTGCAATAACGGTGATGGACAATATTGCAGATCCGGATATCCGCTTTGATAAAGAGGGTATCTGTAACTATGTTCATGAATACGAACAGGCGGCAAAGAAGGGAGTTTTTACAGGAGAGGAAGGCAAAAAAAAACTGGAAGACCTCGTTAGCAGGATAAAAACGGAAGGCGATGGAAAAAGGTACGATTGCCTGATTGGATTGAGCGGCGGCGTAGACAGTACTTACGTGGCTTACCTGGCAAAACAGGAGGGGCTCAGGCCCCTGGCGGTTCACCTCGACAATGGCTGGGATTCTGAACTGGCAGTAAAAAATGTGGAAAATATCATCACGAAATGCGGGTTCGATTTGTTCAGCCTGGTGGTGGATTGGGAGGAATTCCGGGATATTCAGCTGTCGTATCTGAAGGCCTCTGTGGTGGATATCGAGGTGGTTTCCGATCATGCCATTTTTTCCTCCATGTACAAGCTGGCCAAAGAACATAAAACAGGCTACATCATCAGCGGTACTAATATTGTTACGGAATATATCATGCCGCCTTCCTGGCTGTATGACAAAATGGATTTTGCGAATCTGAAAGATATTCATTCAAAATACGGGAAAAAGAAATTAAAAACCTATCCCACTCTCGATTTTAAAAAATACATATATTATTCCGCGGTGCTCAAACTGAATCCCATATCCATTCTCAATTATGTTCCTTACAATAAAAAGGCTGTGAAGGAGATCATACAAAAGGAACTCGGGTGGCGCGATTATGGCGGGAAGCACTATGAATCCCAGTTCACCAAATTTTACCAGGCTTATATTCTTCCGGAAAAATTTCATATCGATAAAAGAAAGGCGCATTTGTCAACCCTGATCTGTTCCGGCCAGATGACGAAGGCTGAAGCGCTGGAAGAATTAAAAAGACCTTTATATGAGCCGGCACAACTCCTGGCTGATAAGGAATATGTACGGAAAAAGTTCGGCCTCACGGAAGAGGAATTCGAAAAGATCATGCAGCTTCCCGTGCAGCCGCACCATGCTTTCAAGACGGATAAAAAGCTGAAAGAAATGTATATGAATATGCTGGTTAAAACAGCACCGCTGAGAAAATCCATAAAGAAAGGAATTGGTAAATGAATAAACAACTAAAGTTCGCTATCGTGGGTTGCGGACGCATTGCAGGGCGACATGCGGAACATATCAGTAAACAGGGTAAACTCGTTGCAGTATGCGATATTGATTTGGGAAAGGCTAAATCACTTGCCGGTAATTACGGCGCAGAAGTCTTTGGCAGTCTCGACGAAATGCTACTTTCTCATCCCGAAACGGATGTGGTATCTGTTTGCACTCCGAACGGACTACATGCGGAACATAGCATCAAGGCGTTGAAGGCAGGTTTTCATGTGCTCTGCGAAAAACCCATGGCGCTTTCGGTACCCGATTGTTCCGCTATGATCAATGCGGCGGAGCGGGCGAACAGGCGTTTATTCATAGTAAAACAAAACCGGTTCAATCCACCGGTTGAAGCGGTAAAGAAACTGATTGACGAAGGGAAACTGGGGAAGATCTACAGCCTGCAGCTAAGTTGTTTCTGGAACCGGAACGAAGATTATTACAGGAACTCCTGGAAGGGTACCAAAGAGTTGGACGGCGGCACTTTATTTACCCAGTTCAGTCATTTTATCGATCTGCTGTATTGGTTTGCGGGCGATGTGGATTTCGTTTCGGCGAGAACCGGAAATTACCATCACGAAGGACTCATCGAATTTGAGGATACCGGCACGGCCGTCCTGAAGTTTAACAGTGGCGCCATTGGCACCGTCAATTATACGGTGAACGCGTACAAGAAAAATATGGAAGGATCGCTGACCATTTTTGCGGAGAAGGGCACTGTGAAGATCGGCGGTCAGTATCTCAATGAACTGGAATACCAGAGCCTGGAAGGAGATCCCGTCAGCAACCTGCCTCCCGGAAACCCACCCAATAACTATGGTCAGTATCTCGGCTCTATGTCCAATCACGATAAGGTCTATACAAACCTCATTGATGTGCTGAACGGAAAGGGAAGTATTGCCACGAGCGGAATGGAAGGCATGAAAACAGTGGAAATCATCGCAAAGATCTATCGTTCGGCCGGAAAAAATAATGACATTGAATAAGCCTACCATTTTAACCTCCGGAATTAACGGCGTCATTTTCGGCAAAAATGTAAAGCTGGTTGAACCGGTTAACCTCTATGGGTGCAGCATCGGCGACGATTGCTTTATCGGCCCATTCACCGAAATACAGAAAGATGTGCGCATAGGTGATAAAACCAGGATCCAGTCGCACAGTTTCATTTGTGAACTTGTAACCATCGGTCATTCCTGCTTTGTCGGTCATGGCGTGAAGTTCATCAACGATACCTTCTCCACCGGCGGTCCTGCGGATGGCGATAAATCTAAATGGAAAACGACGCGCGTCGGAAGCCATGTTTCCATCGGATCGAATGCCACCCTGCTTCCGGTGGATATATGTGATCATGTGGTGATTGGCGCCGGAGCCGTTGTTACAAAAAATATTACCGTGCCCGGAACGTATGCAGGGAATCCCGCCCGGTTAATTCGCGGAAAATAGTAAATCTGTTTATGAAAATCCCATTTGTAGACCTGAAATCGCAATATGAATCCATCAAACCGGAAATAGATGTAGCCATTGCGGCAGTAATACAGCAAACGGCCTTTATCGGCGGGAAATTTGTAGATCAGTTTGAGAAAGATTTTGCTGCTGCCTACGGCGTAAAGCATGTGCTGGGTTGCGGGAACGGAACCGATTCCTTATATATCTTAATGAAGATGATGGGCATCGGCCCGGGAGATGAGGTGATCACGGCGGCCAACAGCTGGATATCCAGCTCGGAAACCATTTCACAAACCGGAGCGAGGCCCGTATTTGTGGATGCGCACCCGGAATATTACAGTCTGGATGAAACCAAGCTGGAAGCAAAAATTACGGGAGCGGCAAAAGCGGTGATTGCCGTTCACCTCCAGGGTCAGATGTGTGATATAGAGGCTATAAAAAAGATCTGCGACCGGCATGGGCTCTATCTCATAGAAGATTGTGCACAGTCTCATTTTTCCGAATTCCACGGGAAGCGGGCCGGCTTGTCGGGTCATGCCGGCTCCTTTAGTTTTTATCCGGGCAAGAACCTGGGGGCTTACGGAGATGCCGGGTGCATCATTACCAACGACGATGCCCTGGCGGAAAAATGCAGGATGTATTCCCACCACGGAGCGTTAAAAAAACATCAGCATCAGATGGAAGGAATCAACAGCCGGCTGGATGGGATACAGGCAGCAATCCTGAGCGCGAAGCTGCCGCACCTTACAAAATGGACAGAGCAAAGAATACAGGCAGCAGCAAATTACAATAAACAGCTTGCAGGAATTCCGGAAATTACGCTCCCCAAACAGCGGCCAGGTACGAAACATACCTGGCACCTGTATGTTATCAGGACCAGTCGGCGGAGAGAACTGACGGAGTATCTGACTGCAAGAGGGATCGAAACATCTGTGCACTATCCAACGGCATTGCCCAACCTACCGGCCTACCAATACCTCGGATATCAACCCTCTGACTACCCGGTATCCACCCGTTTGCAGGATGAAATACTTTCATTACCTATTTTCCCGGAACTGACAGAAGAAATGATCGCATTTGTTGCGGCTTCCATCCGGGGGTTCTTTGCATCCAGACGATAAATCACTGATAAAATGGATGCCGGTTTTCTTTCCGATAAATTGATCCTGATCCTCACGCCACAGTCCTGGGGAAATATGCTGCTGGCCAAACACCACTATGCTATTGAACTGGCCAAAAGCGGAAACCGGGTATATTTTCTGAATCCGCCGGATAACAATCACTGGAGTTTAAAAAGCAGAAAGAATAGGATCGGAGTCCAGGAGTCTGACCAGCATCCAAATCTTTTCTTCGTCACACAGAAACTATATTTTCCCTATAATCTTAAATTTCATTCCAGAGAGCTGTACAATATATTAATTAAGAAACAAATTCAGGATATTCAGCAAATCATAGGCAGGAAGCCGGATATCGTCTGGTCCTTTGATCTGGGAAATCTTTTTCCCCTGCAATTATTTGATAAAGATATTTTCAGGGTATTTCATCCCGTGGATGAGCCGGGTGACCGGAATGCCCTGCAGGCTGCAAAAGGGGCTCATATTCTTTTTGCCGTTACCAGGGAAATCATTGATAAATACAAATTCTTTGGCATTCCTTCCTTTTTTATAAATCATGGTCTCGCTAAAGAATTCATCCCGCAGGAAATATACCGATCGTCCCAGGGAAGACCGGTCAGCGTGGGTATGTCCGGAAACCTGCTGAGACCAGATCTGGACAGAAAAATATTATTGCAGATCATCCGGGAAAATCCGGAAACCTCATTTCATTTTTTCGGATCCTATGAAGCCGGACAGTCGAATATCGGCGCGGCAATTGACCTGGCCGCGACGTCATTTATAGATATCCTCAGGACGGCAAAAAATGTAAAACTGCACGGAGTGCTGAAAACCGCCGAACTGGCCGCCAGCTTAAATAAGATGGATGCGCTATTGATTTGTTATGATATACAGCGGGACCAGAGCAAAGGAACAAACTATCATAAGGTAATAGAATATCTGAGTACAGGTAAGGTGATTATTTCAAATAATATTACAACGTATGCCGGAGATCCGGATCTCGTGAATATGATCGCGGAGCGGAACGATAATGCCAACCTGCCGGCATTATTCACGGATACCATAAGCAGCCTTGACAAATGGAATGCCGCAGCGCTTCAAAAGAAGCGGAAATCCTTTGCCCTGGATAATACATACCAAAAGCAGATTAAAAGGATCGAACAGCAAATAAGTGAACTGCGGAACCAGGAGTAACCAGAAAAAATATCCGGATTTCTTTAAAAACAAGTTAAATTGGTAAGCACATTAACTCGGCAGACGGATAAACCTTGCTCTAATGAATATCAGACAACTCCGCTATTTTAAATTCAATTCTTCCCTGCTGCGGAATACACTTTCCCTTCGGTTCCGGGAAGACCATTTCTATAAAATCCCCTTCGGCGCTATCAGGGGCACAAAACTGTACTACCGGAAAGACATAAATTTTCATGCAACCATGGGTGTCTGGGAAAGGGAATCGCTGCAGGCGCTTAATAAATTATTCGTCCGTTTCGGTTTGGATAAGCCGGACAAAGTGATTGCCGATGTCGGGGCTAATATTGGTTATTATTCACTCTTCTTTGTAAAATACCTTGATCCCAGCACCAAGATCTTTGCTTTTGAACCTTCCGTTTCCATCCTTCCCGTACTGCGGATGAATCTCAGGGCCAATGATGTTTCGAACGTGGAAGTGATCGAACTTGCCTTGTCGGACCACGACGGAAAGGAAGAATTTTATCTCGGTGAACATCATCATCAATCCTCCCTGCTCGGTGACTTTGCGAATAATGCGTCGAGAGGAACCAAAACCGAGGTGAATGCGGTTACCCTGGATCATTTTTTTGAAAATAATAATCAGGGCCGCTATCCCGACCTGATAAAAATGGATATTGAAGGAGGCGGAATTTATGCCTTGAAAGGATGCGACCGCTGCATCCGGCGGGTCAGGCCTTTCATTATTATAGAATCCCATAACATGGCGGAAGATATGGCCGTGAGCCGGCTGCTGCTGGAATATAATTATGAAGCATTGCGCGTTACCAACAATCGCTGGATTAAGAATAAAGATCAGGGCTACACCGATCCAAATGGCGTCTGGGGCACCATGTTACTGATGCCTGCTGAACGAAAGCCTGAATTTTTGCATTGATAGTACGATCACCTCTCCCGGCTATTTTGTTATATGTCTTTGTTATATGTCTGGCAATTTAAAACTAATTGATCCCTGTAGTGAAAGAACGAATCCATCCCATTGACGGATTGAGAGCGATTGCTGTGATTGGTGTAATGTGGAAACACCTTCTTGGATTTTACGAAAATGTTCCGCTAATGGTAGGGAAAATCAATATTAATAAGGCAATATCCATTGCGGGAAATGGCGTGGATCTGTTTTTTGTTATCAGCGGTTTCTGCATGTACCTGATGTATGTGGCCAAAGCCGGGTCTTTTAAATTAAATGAATACGGGAATTTCCTGAAGAAACGTTTTATGCGGATTGCACCAGCTTTTTATGTGTTGATTGCAGTGGAAGTGATCAGGCATATGGTTCAGTACGGCAATTTTCCGACGGAGACCTTTCTGTATCATGTATTCTTTATCAGTATTTTTCTGCCCGTTCATAACGATTTTGCACCGCACTACTGGTCGCTGGCAACGGAATGGCATTTTTACCTGGTGCTGCCCTTTTTATTTATCGGCATCAAAAACCGGAAACACATTATCCGCCGCATCCTTGCCATGATTGTCATCTGTATCATCTTCAGACTCTTCCTTTATTACGACCACCGCAGCGATCTGCTGGAAAAGAACACGATACCGGCTGATGCCATCTGGTATCGTTTTGCGGAATTCGGATTCGGGATCATTGCTGCGAAACTGTATCTGGACAAGTATCAGCTGCCTGTTTGGTTCAGGGGTTTTTTGGGATTTATCCTGTCTTTCCTGATCGCCTACGCCGGTCGCATTTTTATGCTGACGGAATTCGTGAATCTTTTTGGAAATTATGGATTTATCATCAGGGCGCTGGGCGATCCCCTCATGACCCTGGGTTTCAGTATCATGATGTACAACCTGATCAGCACAAAAAGTATATTTTCCGGTTTCTTTTCCTGCAAACCCATGCTGTTTATCGGAAGGATTTCCTATAGCATGTATTTATGGCATTTCATTATCTGTTTATGGGTCAGCAGGCTGTTAATGCCGGTTTTTGGCGTTTCCAACCTGGGTTTATACAGCGTTTTGATTTCGTCAGTGATCGTCGCAACGCCGGTTTCGTGGCTATCCTATAAACTCCTGGAAATGCCTTATTTTAAAAGAACAAACCATTTTACGCCCCTTGTGCTGGGAAGAGAAACCGCTTAAAACTGCATTCATAACACAATCCTTAAAATCAAAAATTCAGAATAATGAGTAAAAAGCAAGTCCTACTGATTACAGGTGGAACTGGTTTTCTGGGAAAACGGTTGGGTCTGAAACTGAAAGACCGGTATGAGGTTGTACTGACCGGAAGGAATAACAAACAAAATTTCCAGGCGCAGAAATTTTCGGGATGCCGCATCGCTCCCCTCGATATTTCCAATATTGAATCAGTAAGAGATGCGTTTACCGAATTTAAGCCCGATATCGTAATACATGCGGCGGCAACAAAATTTGTTGACCTGGCGGAGAAATTCCCGATGGAATGTGTGGACGTAAACGTTACGGGTTCCCAGAACGTGGCCCGGGTAGCTGTTGAAAAAGGCGTTGGTATTGTGATTGCCATATCAACCGACAAGGCTGCGCCGCCTGTGAGAAATACATATGGACTGAGCAAGGCTTTAATGGAACGGATCTTCTGTTCGATGGATGGAAAATCCACAACCCGTTTTACGGCTGTGCGATACGGCAATGTAGCCTGGTCAACCGGTTCTGTGCTTACTATCTGGAAAAAAATGCTGGAAGAGAAAGGCGTGATGGGAACGACTGGTCCTGAAATGCGGCGTTTTTTCTTCACAGTGGACGAAGCGGTAAACCTCGTGATGGCTGCCTTGGACAATATTGACCTGGTAAAGGGCAAGGTGTTATCCCGGAAGATGAAAGCTGCTAAAATGGAAGAGATTTTGAAAATCTGGGCAAAGATAAGCGGAGGGCGCTATGAGAAAATTGAAGGAAGGCCGGGAGAAAGGGATGACGAATACCTGATCGGCGATCTGGAACTTCCTTATACCCGGGAGATTGTTTTAAATGACATTGTTCATTACCTGATATCCTTTAACGAGAAAGTGGAAAATCCTGTCGCCTTCGGATTATCTTCTGCCAACACGGAAAGATTGTCTGAAGCCGAAATCACCCATATCATTCAAAATCCTCCGGTGGAGGAATTATAGTCAGTTATGCTTAAACACGCACTCATTATGGCGGCCGGCAGAGGGAGCAGGATGATGCCCCTGACAGATCATATTCCCAAGGCTATGGCGGTTTATAAAGGAGAAAGCCTGATCAGCGATGGCATTTACAAGATCAGGAAATCCATTCCGAACGTTTACATTACCGTAGGATATAAAGGGGCCATGCTCGCCCATCATGTTATTGAAAAAAATGTAAACGCAATCTTTAACACGGAAGGAAAAGGAAATTCCTGGTGGATTTTTAATACCCTGCTGAGCAACCTCGATGAGGCCGTACTGGTTCTGACCTGCGATAATATAACCGACCTCAATTTCCAGCGTTTGTTTGATGACTATTCCAAAAAAGGCCTGCCTGCCTGCATGGTGGTACCGGTAGCCCCGGTGGCAGGGCTTGAGGGGGATTTTATTTTCCATGATCAGGGAGTGGTAAAGGAGCTCAACAGGAATAAACCGGGAGAAGCATATTGTTCGGGAATTCAGATCCTGAATCCTGCGAAAATCAATAAGCTCATCCAGCCCGCGGATGATTTTTACCAGACCTGGATGCAGCTGATCGCCCGCAACCAGTTATTCTGTTCGGATATTTATCCGGATAAGTGGTTTACCATCGATACACTGGAGCAGCTCAATCATTTAAACAAAATGAATGGATGAAGCCCAAAGCTGTTGTGATTTCCTTCCCTTCCCTTACGGCCATCAACAGGAAAGTTTACGGGCTGCTGGCTGAACAATATGATGTCCGGCTGATCATTCCGGTGAGCGCTTCCTTCGGCAACATGATAAAACCGGCGGAGCCCGCGGCGGAAGGAGATCCGCCTTTGATCCTGCTGCCGCTGATCCGTGATAATCCCCGTCTCCAGTATTTCAGGGGATTGTGGAAATCGCTGAAAACAGAAAGACCGGAATTTATTTTCCTGGAAAATGATCCGATATCTGTTTTGTGTGTGGTATGCTGTTTCTATAAATTATATCATGGCACAAAACTGATCTGCCAGACCAACGAAAATCTCCCGCTTTCCTTAAAGCAACTTTTTTCGTCCGCCGGATTGCGGACTAAAATATTGCTGCTGGTTAAAAGGATCACCTGTTTTTTTACGCGGCCCGGGGTTGACGAGGTATTCACCATCAATTATGAGGGGAAGAAGATCTTTGAAGACCTGAAATTTAAAAAAGTGTCCCGAATCCCGCTGGGGTATGATCCGAAATATTTCCATCCGGACCTGCAGGCAAGAGAGGAAATAAAAGAAAAACTTGGTCTTGGCCCCATGACAATTGGATATTTCGGCCGGATCGTGCCACAGAAAGGCCTGCTTTTATTATTGAAAGCGCTGACGGGCTTAGCCCGGTATCCGTGGAAATTGCTGATCGACGACTTTTCTGCCTATACCACGGATTATATTCAGGAAATAAAATTATTTATCAAACAAAACGGATTGGAAGACCGGGTGGTTTTCTTTCATGCGGGTCATGAAGAAATTCCCGGTTACATGTGTGCCTGCGACCTGGTGGTGGTGCCGTCTATAACGGAAGGCAGTTTTAAAGAGCAATACGGCCGGGTAGTGCAGGAAGCGATTGCGTGCGGATGCCTGACCATAACTTCCGGCAGCGGCTTTCTTCCGAATTTTTTCAGAGACGATACTTTCGTCTTTAAAGAGAATGATATTCAGGCTATTCAGGAAAAGATCGAATTTTTCATTAACCTGCCGGAAGCCGAAAAGGATGAACGGAGAAAGGACTCGATGTATTATATCGATCAGTTTTTTTCCATCAGGGCCCAGGTTGACGTCATTATAAACTCATTCCGACAAATACCGTAAATCCGTGGTTACTATTTCATGCAGCGGGAAGTTTCATGCATTTGCTTTAGCTGAACAGTTGGCAGACCGGGAGATGCTGGATCAGTTCTTTACCAGTTACGCTTCCATGAAAAATAATTTTTTCAGCAGGATTGTAAGCCGGGCCGACAAGGAGAATATCCCCGTCAGAAAAATCATTACAAATATCCCGCTTGCTTTTCCGCTAAAACTCTGGCAGAAAAAAGCGCATGTCTGGAATCATTATTTTGACCTGTCGGTTGCACGCCGGATCAGGAAAAGTAAAAGCCGGGTGTTTATCGGATGGAGCGGAATGAGCCTGCACTCCATGAGGGCAGCGCGGAAGGCTGGTATGATCAGCATCGTAGAACGCGGATCTTCCCATATCCTGTTTCAGAATGAATTACTGACCCGCGAGTATAACCGGTACGGACTCCGCTTTCATACGCATCCGGATGTGCTCAGCACGGAGTTAAAAGAATACGAGGAGGCGGATTATATTTCGGTTCCTTCCCATTTTGTAAAAAAAACATTTCTCGACCGGGGCATTCCGGAAAGCAAAATATTTCTGAATCCCTACGGCGTAAAAGGGGATTTCACGGATGCCGGAAAAATGGGCGATGGAAATGAACAGCGGAAACTAAAGATCCTATACCTGGGCACTCTCTCTTACAGGAAGGGGTTGCTCTACCTTTTTGAAGCGTTGAATTTATTGGATATTCCGCAGGATGAATATGAGGTTGATTTTATAGGGAAAATAGAGAAAGGTTTTAACAGGTTTTGTAAAAGTTACAGGAAGGATAACTGGAATTTTATCGGCCATATCGATCACAATCAGCTTCCCGGCTACATCCGGTCTGCGGATCTGGGTGTCATTCCGTCCATCGAAGACGGATTCGGAATGGTGATCCCCCAGATGATGGCCTGCAGAATTCCTGTGATCACGACCACCAATACCGGAGGAAACGATCTGATCCGGAATGGGGAAAACGGATTTGTGATTCCGATCAGGGATCCCCGGAGCATTGCTCAAAAGATTGAATTATTATATAACGACCGGGCAATGCTGAGCCGGATGAAGGATCAGGCGTTGGATACGATTTTGGAAGGAAACACCTGGAAGGCTTATGGTGACCGTTATGCGGCCTTTTTAAAAAACATTGTAAAATAAAATGATGGACAACAGACCCGGAAGAGTCATGTTGATTTTAATCTACAGCCATCCGGAATATTATCCCCCCACGCTGAACGCCATTGATCAGTTATGTGAAATATCGGATAAAGTGGTGGTTGTTACGCGCAATAATAAATTCCCCTCCTGGGAGTATCCGGATAATATGGAACTGCATGCAAGCGGCGATTTTGTTTCCATCCGGGAATCCGAAGTGGAATCCACCTGGTGGAAAATAAATTCCTATCTGCAATTTTCGCGGCGGGCGCTGTCGTTGTGCCGGAAATATAAACCGGAATGGGTGATCTGTTATGATTCCATTCCGCTGCTTACCGGCAGGTTGTTGAAATCATTTTCCGGTACTCCCTTTAAGCTATGGTATCACAATCATGATGTTTCTGTTATAGAAGCCGTACGCAAATATTCCATCGGCTGGTTTGCTTCCCGCTCAGAGCAGACCGTTTTTAAAATGGTTGACCTCTTTACGCTGCCTTCCCGCGAAAGAAAGGATTCTTTCAATCTCCGTGATTTTAAGGGCAGCCTTTTTATTCTTCCGAATTATCCTTCCAGGCGCCGCTATGATATAGCAGTCACAGACATTCCACCCGCGCCGGCCGTCCTCAAACTGCTTTTCCAGGGTTTTATTGGCAGTGGTCACGGACTGGAAGAGTTTATAGAATTCGTCTCCGATAAGGATGATGTCAGTCTGACCATTATCGGTCCGGGCGACCGGGATTATGTAAATCAATTAAAGGAGCAGGTACGCAGCAGGAGACTTTCCGGCAAAATTATCATCCGCGATGCGGTTCCTTATCAGTTGCTGATTGATATTACCCAGTTGCATCATGTGGGACTGGCAATTCATAAACCGGTGAATATTGCCTTCCGGACCGCAGCACTTGCTTCCAATAAAATATACGAATATGCCGCCTGCGGATTGCCGGTCATGTATTTTGACGACGAACATTACCGGAATTATTTGTCCCGGTTCCGGTGGGCGTTTGCCAATGACCTCAGTTATCAGCGACTCGATGAACAATGCGATTTTATCCGCGAGCATTATGCGGAAATTTCCGCGGCTGCATCAAAGGATTTCAGGGAGAGTCTGAACTTTGAACGGGTTTTTAACCCTGTTAAGGAGTTTCTGTTAAATAATACCGAATGAAGATCTTAATGACGGATACGAAAAATAACCGTTTGCTTGCCCACTATTATGCCGCGCATTTAAGGGAAATTCCTGGAGTGGAAATCGGATCGCTGGATTATGTGGATGCGCTGGATAAGGCAAATAAATCATTTACTGGGAAGATTTTCAACCGGCTGGTTCCGTCGGTCAGATTGAAAAAGATAAACCGGGACATCATAAGGTCAATAGAAACTTTCCGGCCGGATCTTATCTGGATTTTTAAAGGGATGGAAATATATCCGGAAACGCTTGACTATGCAAAGAAAAAAGGTATCCTGCTGGCAAATTATAATCCGGATCATCCTTTTATTTTTGCTACGGCGGGCAGCGGGAATGCGAATGTAAAAAATGCGGTTCCGATATATGACCTGCACCTGAGCTACAGTAAGGAAATTTTGAAGGAACTCCGGGAAACGTACCATTTGAAGGGAAAATTCCTTCCCTTTGGATTTGAAATCAGCGATGCTGTTTGCAGCGCTGCGGAAAAGGAACGGGAAATGGTGAGAGCCTGTTTTATCGGTTGCGCCGATGACGAAAGGAAGAGGACTGTTCAGGTATTGCTGGATGCGGGCATAGCAGTCGATGTATACGGCCCGGACTGGGATAGATATTTTAGGCCCACAAGGCTTATAAACGTATTTCCTGGTGTTTACAATGACCATTTCTGGAACATATTAAGGAAATACCGGCTGCAGTTGAATGTTTTTCGTTCCCAGAACAGAAATTCGCATAATATGCGATCTTTCGAGATTCCCGGTATCGGCGGGATCATGCTGGCTCCTTACTCAGATGAACATGTTCATTTTTTTAAACCGGATGCGGAAGCCTTTTTTTTCCGTTCTGACGGAGAACTAATTGAAAAAGCCCGTACAATTCTTTCCTTTTCGCCAGCCGAAGCATCTGCCATCAGAAAAGCGGCCAGAGAACGTTCTTTACGGGATGGCTATGCATATCGGGAAAGGAGTAAGATGGTATATGGTTATTTTAAAGAACTTTTTAATTAACTGAATTATTATAATGGCAAACAGATTCATTCCGATTTCAAAACCATCCATAACGGAGAAAGAAATTTCGTATGGAACAGACGCAATCCGGTCCACCTGGATTTCCTCGCTGGGAAAATACATTGATGAGTTTGAGAAGGGATTTGCAAATTTCAGCGATGCGAAATACGGAATTGCACTGATGAATGGCACCGTCGCCATCCAGTTGGCGCTGGAAGCGGCAGGTGTTAAGGCGGGAGACGAGGTGATTGTTCCGGACCTTTCCTTTGTGGCAACAGCAAACGCAGTCTTATATATAGGAGCCACACCGGTTTTTATTGACATTGATCCTTTTAATCTCTGCATGGATCCTGACCGGCTTGAAGAAGCCATCACTTCCCGTACAAAGGCAATTATCCCGGTTCACCTGTATGGTCATCCGGCTGATATGCAGCGGATAAATGCGATTGCGGAGGATCACGGCCTGTTCGTAATAGAAGATGCCGCGGAAGCGCATGGCGCTACCATCAACGGGAAAAAAGTAGGGAGTTGGGGAATCTGCGCCACTTTTAGTTTTTACGGTAATAAAAATATTACTACGGGAGAAGGCGGAATGATCACTACCAATGATGAAAAGCTGTATGAGCGCTGTAAATTTTTACGCGATCATGCCATGAGTTCAACCAAAAGATACTGGCACCCGGAAAGAGGATATAATTTCCGGATGACTAATATCCAGGCCGCGATAGGCTGCGCACAACTACAGAGGATCGACGAGATCATGCAGGCAAAACAACGGATTTTCAAGAGCTATTCCAGGGAACTGAAGAGTAGTTCCGTAATCTTAAATCAGACCTCTCCCTGGGCTACAAATGCTTACTGGCTGATGGCTGCAAGAATAAAAGGATTGAACGAGGAGAGGCGGGACGCATTGATGGCCGGGTTAAAAGAAAAGGGAGTGGATTCCCGGCCTTTTTTTTATCCGATGTCTTCGCTGCCATATCTGCCGGATAGCAGCAAAACGCCTGTTTCTTATGAAATATTTAAAGAAGGCATTAATCTGCCTACTTATGTTGATCTTACAGATGAGGATATTCATTTTGTTTGTCAAACCCTGCTGTCGGTAATTAAGGATCTATGATTGGTAAGCTCTTTTTTCACCTAATCGAAGATATCATCCGGAATATCAGCGGACCAGTTGGTGTTCGCCTGAGAAGATTCTACTATAAAAGGAGATTGGGCGAGGCCGGACATAAGCTGGTCATAGATACCGGTGTCAGTTTTCAAAATCCCAAAGAAATATTTCTTGGGAATCAGGTATGGATCGACAAAAACTGCGTGTTTATTGCAGGTAAAATAAAACCGGAATCCGGGTCCATCGTCAGGAAGACTTTTTCCGGCACGGATACAGAAGAAGGCCGCATACAATTGGGATCCTTTAGCCATATCGGTATCGGAACCATCATACAGGGGCATGGCGGCGTTTCGGCAGGAGATTGTTTTACCAGTTCTGCCGGTTGCCGCATCTATTCCTTTTCGAACGATTACCGGAATTGCCATGATGGGACCGTTGAATCGCCCGCTGGAAAACCGGGATATATTATGGGACCTGTAACTATTGGCAGGAATGTATGGATCGGCCTCGGCGTTTCCGTAATCAGCACGGAAATCGGGGATGACTGCTTTGTCCTTCCCCACGCGGTGGTTTATGAGCCACTGGCAAAAAATCTTGTTGCCGGAGGAAATCCAGCCGTAAAATTAAGGGACCGGTTTCACCTATGAAGATTCTTTACATCACGCCGGGTTGTTTCGATAAGGGCGGTATCAGCCGCTACAACCGCTACCAGATAACTGCCTGCCGGGAATTATTCGGTGCGGAAAAGATTAAGGTATTCTCGCTCCTGGGACCTTCGGCCGATGATTTTGAAGACGCATTTTCCGTAGATTGGAATGGAAACACGGCCAATGCAAAAAGTAAAATGGGATTGGTATTTCAGGTTATCCGGACAGCTTTTCAATGGAAACCAGACCTCATATTATGCGCACATGTCAATCTCAGCGGCCTGGCCCACCTCGCATCCCGTTTATGCGGCGCCCAAACGATTTTAAATGCTTATGGACTGGAAATCTGGAGTCCGTTAAGCCGCGATGCATCCTGGGGATTAAGCAGAGTAAAATATATAGTATCCGATTGTCACAATACCGCCGAATGGCTGATAGAAAACAGGAACATCAAACGGGAATGCATCCGTGTGATCTGGGATTGCATCGACCTGAATAAATTTAAGCCGCAACCCGTTTCGGAAACCGTTATTCAGAAATACCGGATCCCGGACCCGCAGCAATATTTTACGATCCTTAGCCTGGGCCGACTCTCTCTTCCGGATGCCCTATACAAGGGGTATGACCGTCTTATCGGAGTATTTGCTTCCCTGGTTCCGGAATTCGATCGATTAAGACTCGTCATCGCCGGCAGGGGAAATTATGTTGATCACCTGAAAGAAATGGTCAGGGAAAGAAAAATAGAAAACCGGGTTGCCTTTACCGGATCCGTAGAGGAAGATGACATGGCTGCGATTTATAATTCCTGCAAAATTTTTTCTTTAATAACGGAAGCCGGCGAAGGAAAGGGTGAGGGAATTCCTTTAACACCCCTGGAAGCCATGGCATGCGGAAAGCCCATCCTGGTAGGCAATCAGGATGGCTCCCGGGAAGCCGTATTCGGAAAAAATGGGTTTGCCACGGATCCCTTCGACATGGAGGAACAAAAACGGATCATTGTTTCTTATTTGTCGGATTCGGCATTATTATCGGCCCATTCCAGGGAAGCATTATCAGTAGCACATACTTATTTTTCGTACGGACATTTTAAACAAAAGCACGAAGCGTTTTTGAAAAATATCTGTAAAAGCTAAATTATAACTCTATCAAAGCACTTCAATCATCCCTGATCTTTATCTTAACCGGCGTGGTTACGTTATTGTTGTATACATTCAATGACAGCTCTGATTATATCAAGGTAAGTTATATTATCACGTTTTATCTGACGGCAAAACTGATTCAGGACCTGGGCACGAAAGTTCCGTTTGCCAACCTGATGCTCGTGATTACGGCTGTTCAATACCTGGTGGCTCCTTCATTGGACTATGCGTATTTCAAGCCGTATAACCCGTATTTTTACATGAGAATTCCACAGGAACAATATTATTCCTTCGTCCTGTATGCATTCATTGCGTTATGGGCGGGATTCAGCATTCCGTTCGGAAAGGGTAAACGCGATATTGATTTTCTCAACAGATTAAAGAAAAATCCAAAACAGAACGCGAAAGTTGGCCTGGGACTAATATACATCGGTTTTGTTGCCAACTACCTGAACATCATTTTTTCACTGCCTTCCGCCCTATATTTTGTAATCACGCTGGTGTCCCTGATGCGTTTTATCGGGATCATCTTTATCTGGTTGTCGGATCATAGAAACAAAAAATGGATCCTGGCCTTTGTAATTACTGAATTTACGCTCTATACGCTGGCTTCCGCTATCCTGATTCAGCTGATAGTCCTGATCATATTCCTCTATTCTTATTATTCGCTGGTTCATAACCCCAATAAACTAAAGATTATCATGATAACCATTGTCGGCATGGTGGTTTTGTTCATGATACAAAGTATCAAACCCCAGTACAGAAGTCAGGTCTGGTCTGATAAGAAACAAACAAACAAACTTCAGGTTTTTTCAACCCTGATGTACGACAAGTTTGGAAGCATGGACAAGGAGACATTTATGTATACAGCGACTACAGTCAATATGCGGCTTAACCAGGGTTGGGTAATGCAACTGATCATGAATTATCTGCCAACAAAAAAACCCTTTTTGAACGGATCCGTTATTGAAGATGAATTGTTGGGGCTGCTCTTACCCAGGTTTATCCTGATTGATAAGGTGGCAGTACAGTCTTCTGATAAGTTCGAAAAATTTGTTGGATACAGGCTGCATGGTTATACGATTTCCGTCGGGATATTGGGGGACGGATATGGTAATTTTGGAGTGGAAGGAGGAATCATTTTCTGTTTTGTTGTAGGACTTTTTTATAATATCTGCATTCATATTTTTTACCGGCTTTCCGAAAGGGCTCCCACTGTTTACCTATGGGGGATTTTTATTTTCTTTTACCTGATCCGGGCAGGCGATGATTTTTATATCATCAGTAACTGGGTGATCAAATCTTCCATGTTCCTGGCTTTTATTTATTTGGCCTTTAAAGATGATCTTATTACGCCTTATGCAAGATTCGGGGTTAAGAAAAAACATGTTTTTACCGGGGCACAGCATGCCACCTGATCCATGTGCGGCATAGCAGGCATATTAAATAAGCAGCAACCCGTTTCGCCCGATCAGATCCGGCGTATGACGGAATCCATGTGTCACCGTGGTCCGGACACGGGAGGATATTTTATTGACGGTGAGCTGGCATTCGGACATCGCCGTTTATCCATTATTGATTTATCTGATGCTGCCAACCAGCCATTCGAAGAGGCGTCCGGCCGATACGTAATTATCTTCAACGGTGAGATTTATAATTATGCAGAAATAAGGCCACTGCTTAGCGACTATCCTTTCCGGACGCATGGAGATACGGAAGTTATTCTTGCAGGGTATATGCGATGGGGCGCGGATTGTCTTACCCGCCTGCGGGGCATGTTCACCATCGTCATTTGGGATAGGCAGGAAAGGGAATTATTTATTGCGCGCGACCGGCTCGGCGTAAAACCCTTGTACTATTATCACCAGGAAGACCGGTTTGTTTTTGCTTCGGAAATCCGGGCCGTTTTAAAATCCGGAAATATCAGCAGAAAAATTGACCGGACAGCATTGCTGGAATATTTCCGTTACCAGTCCGTAGGCTTTCCCTTTTCACCGGTTGAGGGAATCCGTCAAATGGAAGCGGGCACCTGGATGCGGATTAAAAATGACGAAATCCATACGCAGAAATATTGGGATCCCGTTAAAAAAAATTATGACTTTGACTTTACCGGCAAAAAAGAAGTTCAGCAGAAAGTAAAAGAGCTGATGCTGCAATCCGTAAAGAGGCGGCTGGTAAGTGATGTGCCGGTGGGCGCTTTTTTATCCGGAGGTATTGATTCCAGTGCAGTTGTGGGACTGATGGTGGAAGCAGGAGATCCCTCGCCCAACACTTTTAATATTTCTTTCGATGAATCTGATTACGATGAATCGCAATATGCGGAGATCATCGCAAAAAAATTCAACACCCGTCATACCCGGATCCGGTTGAAACCGGAAGTGATGCTGGAGGAATTGACCAATGCGCTCGATGCCATGGATACTCCAACCGGAGACGGTATCAATACCTATGTAGTTTCAAAAGCAATTCATAAGGAGGGTATCCGGGTGGCTCTTTCGGGTGTTGGGGGTGATGAACTGTTTGCGGGATATCCCATATTTGAACACTATATCCGCCTTCAGCAAAAACGATGGCTCTGGAAAACCCCAGCCGCGTTAAGAAATGGCCTGTCCGGCCTACTGGGCAAAGGTGCAAAAAAGGACCGGCTGCGGCAATTCCTGGCGTTGTCGTCGCCCGCCATCGAAAATAGTTATCCGGTACTCAGGCAAATACTTTCCCCGGTGATGCTAAAGGAGTTGACGAACCTGAGCGAAGGGGATGAGTTTACCCTGGCAAAGCAATTGATTGCAAGAGAAGATGCTTTGGTCAGACTCCCTTTTTTCAGTCAGGTTACTGCTGCGGAATACCTGGGGTATACGCAGCAGACCCTGCTTAAGGATACTGACCAGATGAGCATGGCGAATTCGCTGGAAATCCGGGAACCTTTTTTTGATCAGGACCTGGTGGAGTTTGTGATGGCGGTTCCCGATCATTTTAAAGTGCCGGTTTATCCGAAAAGCCTGCTGGTGGAATCTCTGAAACCCCTGCTGCCGGATGAAATTGTTCACCGGAAAAAACAGGGATTTGTTTTTCCATGGAAAGAATGGATGAAGAATGAGCTTCGTTCCTTTTGCGAATCGCATGTTAGTCATATCACGCAGCGGGATTTTATTCGCGGGAATCATTTAAGAACGTTATGGAGCCGGTTTTTATCCGATGACCCGGATATCCGCTGGCAGGAGTTATGGCTTTTTGTGGTGCTGGATTACTGGATGGAAAAAAATGGAATTGAATAACATTTGATTTTTGAACAAAAAAAACATTCTCATCCTCACCGACTGGTACGAACCCGGCTATAAAGCCGGTGGTCCCATTCAATCCTGCCGGAACTTCGTAGCGGCAATGCATGACCTGTATCAGATTTCGGTGCTTACCTCAGACCGGGATATCGGAGACAAAAATCCTTACCCCGGCATCGAAACGGGTAAATGGATCAGCCGGGAACCGGGTATTTTTGTTTATTATGCTGCTGCAGAAACACTGAACAATAAACTGCTGGCAGAGCTGATCCAATCACGGAAACCGGATTTCATCTACCTCAACAGTATGTATTCCTATCATTTCAGTGTTCAGCCCCTGCAACTGCTGTGGAGAAAGAAAATTCAGGCCCGGATCACCCTGGCGCCCCGGGGCATGTTACAGCAGGGCGCACTGAAGTTTAAATCGCAAAAGAAGAAACTCTTCATAACGCTTCTGAACGGACTGGGTATTCCGCGGCGGATTCATTTTCATGCCACAGATGCACAGGAAAAAAAAGATATTCTGAAACAGTTTCCGCGGGCAGGGAAAGTAACGGTGGTTCCGAATTTTTCCGGCCAGTTACCCGATTCAACCGGATGCATTGAAAAAATTCCCGGCAGGCTGCGTTGTGTTTACATCTCCCGCATCATTCAGAAAAAGAATATTCTTTTCTTTTTAAAACTCCTGAATATGCTGCCTGAAAATATTGATCTGGAATTCAGCATTTACGGAGAAGTGGAAGACGAGAAATACTGGAACCAGGCACAGAAGGTCATGCATTTTCTGCCAAAGAATATTGCTGTAATCTACCGGGGGCCTTTGCCTCATGAACAGGTTATTCCCAGTCTCGAATCCAACCATATTTTTATACTGCCGAGCAAAGGCGAAAATTTCGGCCACGCCATCTTTGAAGCATTTTCTGCAGGGAGACCCGTACTCATCAGCGATAAAACGCCCTGGCGCGGGCTGCAGGATCTGCAGGTGGGCTGGGATATTCCGCTGGAGGCTCCCGAAGCCTGGCTGGCCGCTTTGCAGGAGGCTGCGAATGCGGATCAGCAGGTCTTCAACAGCTGGAGTGAAAAATGCCGGCAGTATGCCAGGGAACACCAGGGCCGTTCGGATTTAAAAGAAGCTTATATCAATTTATTCAGCTGACTATGTTTATACTCGGTATCAATGCGTATCATGCGGATTCTTCAGCGGCTATTTTTAAAGACGGCCGGCTGATCGCCGCAACGGAAGAAGAGCGCTTCAGAAGAATAAAGCACTGGGCAGGATTTCCTTCCCTGGCCATTGAATTCTGCCTGAAAGAAGCCGGGATCAGTCTGCATGAACTGGATCATGTGGCCATCGGCCGTGATCCCTATGCCAAGCTGGGGAGGAAAATCGCCTACCTGCTGAAGAATCCGGGTGGTGGCTTTAATGCCGTAAAGGACCGGCTGAGCAATGCTAAAAAAATAGCTTCCCTGGAAGCGGAATTCAAAGCGCTCGATCCTTCCATCAACGAGAAAGAATTCAAATCAAAGATCCACCAGGTGGAACATCACCGCAGTCACCTGGCTTCCGCATTTTTTGCTTCCCCTTTTGAGGAATCGGCCATCCTTTCCATCGACGGGTCCGGCGATTTTACCACTACTATGACGGCCACCGGAAAGGGAAATCAGATCGCCGTTCTGGATTCGGTGGATTTTCCCCACAGCGTGGGCTTGTTTTATACCGCGTTCACCCAGTTGCTCGGCTTTCCACACTACGGGGATGAGTATAAAGTAATGGGACTCGCCCCCTATGGGGAACCTAAATATGTGGATCGCCTGGAAGATGTGTTAGTCTTTGATTCCGACGGATTGTTCCGGCTCAACCTGAAATATTTCCGGTCGGGCAAAAGCGGCATCATTTCTTACGGGGAAGATCATATTCCGGTGGTGGCGCCGCTGTACTCGGATTTCCTCATCAGCAGGTTCGGTTCGCCCCGGAAAAAAGACGAACCCCTGACGCAATATCATAAGGACCTGGGCGCTTCCGTGCAACGCATTACCGAATTACTGATCTTCCATATTCTCGGATCCCTGCAGAAAAAAACCGGACTGAAAAATATTTGCATCGCCGGCGGCGTGGCACAGAATTCGGTGGCGAATGGTAAGCTCACCCGCAATACGGCTTTCGAAAATATATATATTCCGTCCGCCGGTCATGATGCGGGCATTTCCATGGGCGCCGCCCTGTTTGTATACAATCAGATACTGCGTCAGCCGCGTCAGGCGCCGGTCTTTTCGGCTTATACCGGCAGCCGGTTCAGCAATGAGGAAATTGAAATCTGCCTGCGGTCCCGGGACATCAGCTATAAGCGGTACCCGGAAGCGGAATTGTACGATATTGTTGCGGATAAATTAATTAATGCCGGCGTCGTCGGCTGGTTCAGCGGTCGCGCGGAATTCGGTCCGCGCGCCCTGGGCGCACGTTCCATCATCGCCGACCCGCGGCGTACGGATGCGAAGGACCTGCTGAATGCAAAGATTAAAAGAAGAGAAAGTTTTCGTCCCTTTGCTCCCTCCATTCTTAAGGAATATATTGCGGAATATTTCGAAGTAACGGATGAAGTGCCGTTCATGGAAAAAGTCTTTCCCATTAAAAAAGAAAAGCAGGCCCTGCTTCCGGCCGTGACGCATGTGGACGGAACGGGCCGGCTGCAGTCGGTGGACAAAGAGGTTTCGCCGCGCTATTACCGGCTCATCGAAACATTCCGGCAAAAGACCGGTGTACCGGTCCTGCTGAATACTTCTTTTAATGAGAACGAGCCCATCGTGAATTCGCCGGAACAGGCCCTGGAATGTTTCTTAAGAACCGACATGGATATGCTGGTGCTGGAGAACTGCGTGGTGACCCGGTAAATTGATTTGTACAATGTCGCTGACTGTTTCTATTATCACTGCAACGTTCAACAGTGCCGCCACCGTGGCAGAAACCATGCGCTCGGTGAGTGAACAGGATTATCCCTTCATCGAGCATATTATCGTGGACGGAAAATCGCAGGACGATACCCTGCAGATCGTCGGCGGCTTTTCGCATACTGCCCTGGTGGTATGTGAAAAAGATGACGGCATTTATGATGCGATGAATAAGGGGATCCGCGCGGCCCGGGGGGAAGTGATCGGAATGTTGAATTCGGACGACGTATATGCCCATCCGTCCGTGATCTCTCATGTTGTAAAAGCGTTTGAGGATGAGA
>Ga0207652_10000564_pt1 | contig 37447 bp, 28 predicted proteins | sample KBSC63BmetaG_FD_184334 | JGI IMG/M metagenome (GOLD analysis project Ga0207652, IMG submission 184334) | Corn rhizosphere microbial communities from Kellogg Biological Station, Michigan, USA - KBS C6-3B metaG (SPAdes) (version 2) | ecosystem: Host-associated > Plants > Roots > Rhizosphere ...
TCGCTGAGCGACACGCACCATTCGAACCTGCACGCCGGCAGCCGTCGTATCCGAACGCTAGCCGGCTGATCGCGTTTGCCGAGTGCGAACGCACAAACCAAAGGACAACTCCCGTGGCAAAAGTAACCAAGACGTTCCAGTACGGCGATCACGCCGTCACCATCGAAACCGGCGAGATCGCGCGCCAGGCATCCGGCGCCGTGATGGTCTCGATGGGTGGCACCGTGGTGATGGTCGCGGCGGTCGCCGCGCAGAAGGCACGCGAAGGACAGGATTTCTTCCCGCTCACCGTCGACTATCAGGAAAAGTTCTACTCCGCCGGCCGCATCCCCGGCGGTTTCTTCAAGCGCGAAGGCCGTCCGACCGAAAAGGAAACGCTCACTTCGCGCCTGATCGATCGTCCGATCCGCCCGCTGTTCCCCGAGGCGTTCAAGAACGAGGTGCAGATCGTCGCTACCGTCGTGTCGCTGAACCCGGAAGTGGACGGCGACATCCCGGCGCTGCTGGGCGCGTCCGCCGCGCTGACGCTGGCGGGCATTCCGTTCAAGGGCCCGATCGGCGCCGCGCGCGTCGGCTACGTCGATGGCAAGTACGTGCTGAACCCGTCGCGCACGCAGTTGAACGGTTCCGCGCTCGACCTCGTGGTCGCCGGCACCGGCAACGCCGTGCTGATGGTGGAATCGGAAGCCAAACTGCTGTCCGAAGACGTGATGCTGGGCGCGGTCACCTTCGGCCACAAGGAAATGCAGGCCGCGATCCGCGCGATCGCCGAGCTCGCGACCGAGGTCGGCAAGCCGTCGTGGAACTGGCAGGCGCCGGAGCGCGACGCGCAACTGGTTGCGGCGGTGCGCGGCGAAGTCGGCGACAAGCTGGCCGCGGCGTTCCAGATCAAGGACAAGCTGCAGCGCCGCGATGCGGTCGCCGCGCTGAAATCCGACGTGCTGGCGGCGCTCAAGGCGCAGGCTGAAGAAAAGGGTTGGCCGGTGACAGACATTGCCGGCGAATTCGAGGATCTCGAATACCGCACCGTGCGCGACAGCGTGCTCAAGACCAAGCAGCGCATCGATGGCCGCGGGCTCGAAGACATCCGTCCAATCAATGTGCGCGTCGGCGTGTTGCCGCGCACCCATGGTTCCGCGCTGTTCACCCGTGGCGAAACCCAGGCGCTGGTCACCGTCACGCTCGGCACCGGCCGCGATTCGCAGATCATCGACGCGCCGGAAGGCGAGTCGAAAGACACCTTCCTGTTCCACTACAACTTCCCGCCGTATTCGGTGGGCGAGTGCGGCCGCATGGGCGGCCCGAAGCGCCGCGAGATCGGCCACGGCCGTCTCGCCAAGCGCGGCGTGCAGGCGGTCAAGCCGTCGATGGAAGCGTTCCCCTACGTGATCCGCGTGGTCTCGGAAATCACCGAGTCCAACGGTTCGTCGTCGATGGCGTCGGTGTGCGGCTCCTCGCTGGCGATGATGGACGCGGGCGTGCCGCTGTCGGCGCCGGTCGCGGGCATCGCGATGGGCCTGGTGAAGGAAGGCGACGACTTCGTCGTGCTGTCCGACATCCTCGGCGACGAGGATCACCTCGGCGACATGGATTTCAAGGTGGCCGGCACTGCCGAGGGCGTGTCCGCGTTGCAGATGGACATCAAGATCGACGGCATCACCGAAGAGATCATGCGCACCGCGCTCCAGCAGGCGCACCGCGGCCGCATGCACATCCTCGGCGAAATGGCGAAGGCCATTTCGGCGCCGCGCGGCGAGATGAGCGAGTACGCGCCGCGCCTGCTCACCATCAAGATCCATCCGGACAAGATTCGCGAAGTGATCGGCAAGGGCGGCGCCACCATCCGCTCGATCACCGAGGAAACCGGGACCACCATCGACATCAACGACGACGGCACCGTGGTGATCGCCTCGGTCAACCGCGAAGCCGCCGATGCGGCCAAACATCGCATCGAGCAGATCGTGGCCGACGTCGAACCCGGCCGCATCTACGAAGGCAAGGTCGTCAAGCTGATGGACTTCGGCGCGTTCGTCACCATCCTGCCCGGCAAGGACGGCCTGGTGCACGTCTCGCAGATTTCCAACGAGCGCGTCGAGAAGGTGTCCGACAAGCTGAAGGAAGGCGACGTGGTCAAGGTCAAGGTGCTGGAAGTCGACAAGCAGGGCCGCATCCGCTTGTCGATGAAGGCGGTGACGGAAGAGGAAGCCGCCAGCGTGTAATTGCTTGGGTTCTCGGGGTTCTCAGAAGCGGGCCGCAAGGCCCGTTTTCTGTTTGTGGCGCGGGAAGAAGCCATCGCCGCCTGAAATTTCATTTGCCGTCACTCCGGCTTGCGCCGGAATGACGTTGAAAAACGGGCCTTCGGGCCCGTTTTCTTTGGACCAATGCGATCTGGTTCGCGCAACTGAACCACGCGCCCGATCCCTCTTCCGCTTTGCGGGGAAACAGTTAGACTCGCCTCGACGGGCGACGCCGGAAGGTCCGACGCCCCCGCGGACGGCAGGAGGCGTGGCGTGCAACCCACCGATATCCGCAATCCGCAGTATTTCCACAAGGTGGTGGACTGCCAGTGGGCGTGTCCCGCGCATACGCGCGTGCCGGAATACATCCGCCTGATCGCGGCCGGCCGCTATGACGATGCGTACCTCCTGAACTGGGACTCCAACGTGTTTCCCGGCATCCTCGGCCGCACCTGCGACCGTCCCTGCGAACCCGCCTGCCGGCGCGGCCGCGTCGAGGAATCGAATGGCGAGAAACCCGAGCCGGTCGCGATCTGCCGGCTGAAACGCGTCGCCGCCGACAACCGCAGCGACGGCATCGAAGCGCGCATGCGGTCGCGTCTGCCCGAACGTATTCCCGGTGCGGAAAGGTTCCGGATTGCATGCGTCGGCGCGGGGCCGGCATCGCTTGCGCTGGCCCGTGATCTTGCGCCGCTCGGTTACCGCGTCACGATTTTCGAAGCCGACGCCAAGGGCGGCGGCTTCATGCGCACGCAGGTGCCGCGCTTCCGGCTGCCCGAGCGCGTGATCGACGAGGAGGTCGGTTACATCCTCGGCGTTGGCGTGGAACTGGTCGGCAACCGCCGCATCGATTCATTGCGTGAGCTGCTGGACGAAAACTTCGATGCAATCTTCGTCGGCTGCGGCGCGCCGCGCGGACGCGATCTGCGCGTTCCCGGACGTGACGAGAACGCCGACAAGATCCACGTCGGCATCGAGTGGCTGGCTTCCGTCTATTTCGGTCACATCAAGCAGGTCGGCAAGCGCGTGATCGTTCTGGGCGGCGGCAATACCGCGATGGACTGCTGTCGCAGTGCGCGGCGCCTCGGCGGCGACGACGTCAAGGTGATCGTGCGTTCGGGCTACGAGGAAATGAAGGCCAGCCCGTGGGAAAAGGAGGACGCCGAACACGAAGGCGTCGAAATCCTCAACTGGCTGAACCCGAAATCGTTCGTGCACGAAAACGGCAAGCTGACGGGCATGTGGTTCACGCCCATGCGCGAGGAACACGGCGCCAACGGCAAGCGCAAGCTGCTGCCGACCGGCGAACCGGATCGCTTCTTCGAATGCGATGAAGTGCTGATCGCGATCGGGCAGGAAAACGCGTTCCCGTGGATCGAGCGCGACTTGGGGCTGGAGTTCGATGAATGGGGCATGCCGAAGCTCGACAAGCTCACGATGCAATCGACGAATCCCAAGGTGTTCTTCGGCGGCGATGCGGCGTTCGGGCCGAAGAACATCATCTGGGCGGTCGAGCACGGTCACCAGGCCGCGGCGTCGATCCACAATTTCCTGCAAGGTGATGACGTTCGCAAGCGGCCGCCGCCGTTGACGAACCTCGTCTCGCAGAAGATGGGCGTCCACGAGTGGAGCTACGACAACGACATCTCGGCCGACGAGCGCTTCGTCGTGCCGTGGGCGCCCAAGGAGAAGACCCTCGTCGACATCAAGCAGGAAGTCGAACTGGGCTTCGATGTGCAAACCGCATGGAAGGAGGCGCAGCGTTGCCTGAATTGCGATGTGCAGACGGTGTTCACCAAGGACGTTTGCATCGAATGCGACGCCTGCGTCGATGTCTGTCCGATGGATTGCATCACCTTCACGGCCAATGGTGAAGAAGCCGATCTGCGCACGCGCTTGACTGCACCTGCGGAAAACATCGAACAGGATTTGTACGTGTCGGAACCCGTCAAGACCGGCCGCGTGATGGTGAAGGACGAGGATGTGTGCCTGCATTGCGGCCTGTGCGCCGAGCGGTGTCCGACCGGTGCATGGGACATGCGACGATTCCTGTTCGCGGAATCGTATGCGGGGCGGGGCGAGGGTTATTCGGCGCTTCCGTCGAAGAGGAAGGTGGCCGCGTGAATGCCTGGCACGCATTTCTCTTGATTCCCTTCCCCCGCTTGCGGGGGAAGGTGCCGAAGGCGGATGGGGGAAAACTCGCAAGACTTCCCCTCATCCGCCAGGCGCTGTGCGCCTGGCACCCTCTCCCGCAAGCGGGAGAGGGAAATGCACACGCGGTGGTGGCATGAACCCCATCACCGCCACCAACAACTTCGTCGTGAAGTTCGCGAACATCAATGGCTCGGGTTCGGCATCCGCCAACGAGCTGTTCGCCAAGTGCATCCTGCGGATGGGCGTGCCGGTCAGCCCGCGCAACATCTTCCCGTCCAATATCCAGGGCTTGCCGACGTGGTACGAAGTGCGCGTCAGCGAAGCCGGCTGGCTGGGCCGCCGTGGTGGATACGATCTTCTGGTCGCGATGAATCCGCAGACGTGGGATGCGGACGTCAAGGGGCTCTCCGCGGGCGGCTACTTGTTCTACGACAACAGCAAGCCGCTGCCGAAGTTCAAGTTCCGCGATGACGTCACCACGATCGGCGTGCCGCTTACGGACATCGCCAACCAGACCTGGGATGATCCGCGCCAGCGGCAACTGTTCAAGAACATTATGTACCTTGGCGCGCTGTCGGTGCTGCTCGGCATCGAACATGACGTGATCGTCCAGTTGATCGGCGAACAGTACAAGGGCAAGCAGGCGCTGCTGGAACCCAACGTGCATGCGCTCGATCTCGGTCGCGAGTACGCGTCGCAACATTTGCAGCCGATCGGCTTGAAGATCGAACGCCGCGACAACGTGGGCGATCGCATCTTCGTGGATGGCAACAGCGCGGCCGCACTCGGGATGGTCTACGGCGGCGCCACCGTATGCGCGTGGTATCCGATCACGCCATCGTCGTCGCTGGCGGAAGCGTTCCAGAAATACTGCGCGAAGCTGCGCGTCGACAAGGAGACCGGCAAGCACAACTACGCGATCGTGCAGGCCGAGGACGAGATCGCCTCCATCGGCATCGTCACGGGCGCGGGCTGGAACGGCGCGCGTGCGTTCACCGCGACATCCGGCCCCGGCATTTCGCTGATGAACGAGATCATCGGGTTGGCGTATTTCGCCGAGATCCCGGTGACGCTGGTGGACGTGCAGCGCGGTGGTCCATCCACCGGCATGCCGACGCGCACCCAGCAGTCGGACGTGATGTTCTGCGCGCACGCTTCGCACGGCGACACCAATCACGTACTGTTGTTTCCCGAAGATCCATACGAGTGCTTCGAGTTCGCGGCCAAGGCGCTTGATCTGGCCGACCGGCTGCAGACGCCGGTGTTCGTGTTGAGCGACCTCGACATCGGCATGAACCATCGGTTGTGCAAGCCGTTCGAGTGGGACGACGCAAGGCGCTACGATCGCGGCAAGGTGTTGACGTCCGAGGAACTGGAGGCGGGCAAAGCGTTCGGCCGTTACCGCGACGTGGACGGCGACGGTATTCCATATCGCACGTATCCCGGCACGCACCCGACGCGCGGCAGCTTTTTCACCCGCGGCACCAGCAAGAACGCCGACGCAAAATATTCGGAGAAGGGCGAGGATTACGTCGAAAACATGCAACGCCTGCAGCGCAAGCTGGAGACTGCGAAGGCGTTGCTGCCGCAGCCGATCCCCCACAAGGCGCCGCATCCCGCGTGGCACGGGGCGATCTACTTTGGCTCGACTTCGCCGTCGATGGCCGAGGCCATCACCAAACTCGATGCCAACGGCATGCATATCGACGCGTTGCGGGTGCGCGGTTATCCGTTTGCGGATTCGGTGCGCGAGTTCGTCGAAGCCCATCAGCAAGTGTTCGTGGTCGAGCAGAACCGCGACGGCCAATTGCGTTCGCTGCTGATCGAGCAGTTCGAGATCGACCCGGCTCGCCTCATTCCGATCCTGCACTACGACGGCACGCCGATTACCGCGCGCTTCATCGCCAAGGCGATCGGCGAACGCATGGGCAAGGCGGAAGTCACGCAGTTGCGTGGCGGCAAGGTGGCTTGATGATGCTGCCGGACGACGGTACGGAGAGCTGCGCGATGGTTGAAGAATGCTGGTCATTCCGGGGCGCCCCGAAGGGGCGAACCCGGAATCGGTTTCACGACGAGACCGATTCCGGGTTCCATCGCCGATGAAGCCGGCGATGGCCCCGGAATGACAAGAGACCTCGACGGTGCCTGTCTATGACCTACCTTCCCAAACCCAAACTCCACCACCCGTCGCTGCAACGCAACCGTGTCGGCTTCACCCGGCGCGACTATGAAGGTGCGATCTCGACCCTGTGCGCGGGCTGCGGCCACGATTCGATTTCCGCCGCGATCATCCAGGCCTGCTGGGAACTGGACATCGAACCGCACCGGGTCGCGAAGATTTCCGGCATTGGCTGCAGCAGCAAGACGCCGACCTATTTCCTTTCCGCCTCGCACGGCTTCAACGCGGTGCACGGGCGCATGCCCTCGGTGTTGACCGGCGCGAATCTTGCCAATCGCGAATTGCTGTACCTCGGCATTTCCGGCGACGGCGACTCCGCGTCCATCGGCATCGGCCAGTTCGTTCACGCGATCCGGCGCGGCGTGGACATGGTCTACATTGTCGAGAACAACGGGGTATACGGGTTGACCAAGGGCCAGTTCTCGGCCACGGCCGATGCGGGCAGCAAATCCAAGAAGGGCGCGACCAACACCGATGCGCCGGTCGACATGGTCGGGATGGCGTTGCAGCTCGGCGCGAGTTTCGTCGCGCGCAGTTTCTCCGGCGACAAGACGCAACTGGTGCCGATCCTCAAGGCCGCGATGAGCCACAAGGGCGCGTCGTTCGTGGACGTGATCAGCCCCTGTGTCGCATTCAACAATCACGAAGGCAGTACCAAGAGCTACGACTACGTGCGTGAGCACAACCACGCGTTGTGCCGGATGGATTTCATATCGAAGCGCGAGGAAATCACGATCGAATATCCGGCCGGCGAAGTGCGCGAGGTGCGCCAGCACGATGGCAGCGTGCTGCGGTTGCGCAAGTTGCCCGAGTCGCACGACACCGGCGATCGCGTCGCGGCGATGAATTACCTGCACGCCTGCCAGGCGCGCGGGGAAATCGTCACCGGATTGCTGTACGTCGATCCCGACGCTCCAGATTTGCACGCGCATCTCGAGACCGCGCCCGTTGCGTTCAACATGCTGGGCGAAAGGCAACTCTGCCCTGGTGCGGCGACCCTCGCGAAGATCAACGCCGGCCTGCGCTGAACCCGGCGTGGTGTGACTTCCAGTGGCGCGCGGCGGGTGGCTCGCGGACCGGCGCCGCCGGCCATTCACGCGCGGGTGATCGCCGACGTGGCACCGTGTAGACGTGACCGACAGAAACAAGCGGCGACTGGATCTTCACCTCGATCGCTGGCAGCGACTGCTTCCGCGTTGGGCGGCCCGCGGCCTGCGCTGGCTGCGCAAACCATCGGCGCGATGGCTGCGGATTCCGATCGGGCTGTTGCTCGTGCTGTGCGGCCTTTTCGGCTTCCTGCCGGTGCTGGGCTTCTGGATGCTGATCCCCGGCTTGTTGCTGCTGTCGCTGGACCTGCCTTTCCTGCGGCTGCCGATGCGCGTCATGATCGTTCGAACCCGCCATGGGTTTCGTCGCCTGCGGCGGCGGTACCGGGCTCGCAACGACTGACGCACGGACGCTTTGTTGCAGCGCAGCATGACCGCGATTACCATACATCGACAAGAATCCGGAGAACACTCTCATGGCCAACGGCCCTGACACGACGCGCGCGCAAGAGGACTGGCAGGCGCTTTCGCAGCGGTACTGGAACGCATGGACCGATGCCACGCGCAACGCGTTCGGCGCGGCCACCGATGCCGCGACCGCGGGCAAGATGCCCTGGCACGAAGGCCTGGAGCAGTGGTCGCGGCTGTTCGATGCTGGCAAGGCGCGTGATGCCCAGAGCGAGGTCGTGGACCGGCTGCTGGCCGGCGCGCGCAGCTACTTCGCCTTGTTGCAGTCGCTGGCCGAGAAGGGCGCCGATGGCAAGGCCGATCCGCAAGCCTGGTCCGATGCAGTCCGGCAGTCGTTCAATTTCCCGGGCGCCGATGCCGCGCTGCTCGACAATCCCCTTGCCCGTGCATTGCGCGAATTGGCGGGGCAGGGCGCCAAGGGCTTCGAACAGATGATGGAGAACCTGAAGCCCGCGATGACCGAAGCCCGTGCGCTGCTGGACCTTCCGGCATTCGGCTACGCGCGCGAACACCAGGAACACTACCAGCAGATGGCCAAGTCATGGCTGGATTACCAGCACGAAACCAATCGCTACAACGCGCTGATCGCGCGCGCCAGCCGTCGCGCGTTCGAGGTGTTCGAGGACAAGCTGGCCGAACGTGGCGAACCCGGCCGCCAAGTCGACTCCGTACGCGGCCTGTACGACCTGTGGGTGGATGCGGCCGAGGACGCGTACGCCGAAGTCGCGCTGTCGCCGGAATTCCGTGAAGTCTATGGCGCGCTGGTGAATGCACAGATGCGCGTACGCCAGAACGTGCAGAAGGAAGTCGAGCGCGTCGCGACCGATCTCGGCATGCCCACCCGCACCGAAATCGACAGCATGGGCAAGCGCCTGCACGCTTTGCATCGCGATGCGAAGAATCAAGCCGAAGCGCTTCCCGAACTCATCGCGGAAGTCGCCGCGCTGCGCGCCGAGGTCGAGCGCCTGAAGGCCGGCGGCGCGGCGAAGCAATCCGCGCGCAAGGCCCCACGCAAGTCCACCAAGACAGCCGGCAAGGAGTAGTCGCGATGGAACCCATCCGCATCGATCCCAAGCGCGCACTGGACGAAGCCATGCGCGCCCAGCAGAAACTCGCGGCCAGCTTCAAAACGTTGCGCGAAGTGGAAGACGTCGACTACGGCGCCACCGACAAGGAAGCGATTTACCGCGAGGATAAGGTCGTCGTCTATCGCTACAAGGGCAAGGGCAAGCCGACTGCGAAAGCACCCATCCTGATCTGCTACGCGCTGGTCAACCGTCCGTACATGGTCGACCTCCAGGACGACCGCTCGCTGGTGAAGAACCTGCTCGCGCTCGGCGAGGACGTCTACATCATCGACTGGGGCTACCCCGATGGCGCCGATCGCTGGCTCAACCTCGACGACTACATCAACGGCTATATCCGTCGCTGCGTCGATGCGGTGGCGAAACACGCGGGCGTCAAGAAGATCAATCTGCTCGGCATCTGCCAGGGCGGCGCATTTTCGCTGTGCTTCGCGTCGCTGCATCAGGACAAGCTGCAGAACCTGATCACGATGGTGACGCCGGTCGACTTCCACACCAGGGAAAACATGCTGTCGCACTGGACCCGCGACATGGACGTGGACCTGTTCGTGGATACGCTTGGCAACGTGCCGGCTGACCTGATGAACTGGTGCTACCTCACGCTGAAGCCGGTGCGCCTGAACCAGCAGAAGTACGTCGCGATGCTGGACATCCTCGACGACAAGGTGGAACTCGAGAATTTCCTGCGGATGGAGAAGTGGATCTTCGATTCGCCCGACCAGGCGGGCGAGGCCTTCCGCGAATTCATCCGCGACTTCTACCAGGGCAACAAGCTGGTGAAGGGCGGGTTGGAGATCGGCGGCCAACCGATCAGCCTGAAGAACATCACGATCCCGGTGCTCAACATCTTCGCCGAGCAGGATCACCTGGTGCCGCCGTCGGCGTCACGTCCGCTGGGTGAACACATCGGCACCAAGGACTACACCCAGCTTGCGTTCAAGGGCGGTCACATCGGCATCTACGTGTCCGGGCGCGCGCAGCGCGAAGTGCCGCCGGCGATCCACGAGTGGCTGGCAAAGCGTACGAAGTGAGCACAAGCAGGGCGGGAGAAGCGAAGCGCATCCCGCCGGTTGGAAAGATCAATGGCGGGTCCGCACCCGCCCTGCAAAATCGCAGGCGGTACGCGGCTGTCGAGCGGATAGAATCCATGGCATGAACACATCACGCTCTCTTCGCCGCTCCCGCCGCGACCGCATGATCGCCGGCGTGGTCGGCGGTCTGGCCGATTACTTCGGCATCGATCCCAGCCTCGCCCGGATCATCTACGTGCTGGTGTCGATTTTCTCGGCAGCGTTCCCCGGCATCGTCGTTTACATCATCCTGTGGATACTGATTCCGCAGGAAGATTGACAGACTGCCGTCGCACTTACGTTGCGGATTCGCCTTCTTCGCTTCGGCAGACGGGCGGCCATGCTTCCGGCCCGTGCGAACGTTCATGCGCATGGCGTTCCAGGAATGATCCAGGGCGGGTTCCCAAACGACACAACATTGCGGCGTAAGTCACGGCAAGCATGCTAGGCTTCCGCGATTGCACGGACATGCCCATGGAACACCTCGAATCGCCGCCGCCTTCCGATCACGACACCGTCCGCGCGGTGCAATGGCAAGGTGATCATCTGCGCCTGCTGGACCAGCGCAAGCTGCCCTTCGACGAGGCGTGGGTCGATTGCCACGACGCGAACGAGGTGGCGGAGGCGATCCGCGATCTGGTCGTGCGCGGCGCACCGGCGATCGGGATTGCGGCAGCGTGGGGCGTGGTGCTGGCGGCGCAACGGGGCGATGATCTCGACGCTGCGCTCGCCCGGCTGCGCACGGCGCGGCCCACCGCCGTCAACCTGATGTGGGCGCTCGATCGCATGCGCGTGTGCATCGATGCGGGCGCCAATGCCGCCTCGCTGGCACGCGAAGCGCAGGCAATCCAGGACGAAGACCTTGCCGCCAACCGCGCGATGGGCGCGATGGGCGCAGCCCTGATCCAGCCGGAAAGCGGCGTGCTCACGCATTGCAATACGGGCTCGCTCGCGACGTCCGGCTTCGGCACCGCGTTGGGCGTGATCCGAGCGGGCTATGCGTCCGGAGGCATAGCGCGCGTGTTCGCCGACGAAACCCGGCCGTGGCTGCAGGGCGCGCGGCTGACGATGTGGGAACTCGGGCGCGACCGCATTCCCGCCACGCTGATCGCCGATTCGGCGGCGTCGCATTTGATGAAGGCGGGCGAAGTGCAGTGGGTGATCGTGGGCGCCGACCGCATCGCCGCGAACGGCGATACCGCGAACAAGATCGGCACCTACCAGCTCGCGATCGCGGCGAAACACCACGGCGTCAAGTTTATGGTGGTCGCGCCGTCGACGACGGTCGACATGGCCACGCCATCGGGCGATGACATCCACATCGAGCTGCGCGATCCCCTGGAACTGCTGAGTCATGCCGGGCAGCGCACCGTGGCCGAGCGCGCGCAGGCCTGGAATCCGGTGTTCGACGTGACCCCGCACGAGCTGATCGACGTGCTGGTGACCGAGCGCGGCGTGATCGAACGCCCCGATGCCGCGGCGCTGCGCGCGATGTTCGGAGCTTCGGGCTCGCACTGAAATGTGGCATCTGCCGAAGCAGCTCGCATGGTTCGGTATCGGCGGCTTCATCGGCTTCATCGTCGACGCCGGCATCGTGCAGTTGCTGGTCAGCAAGTTCGGCGTCGATCCCTACGTCGGGCGCCTGTTCTCGTTCCTGTGCGCGGCGACGGCGACGTGGCTGTTCAATCGACAGTTCACGTTCCACCAGCGCGGCGACTACACGCTGTTCGGCGAGTGGTCGCGCTATCTCGTCGCGATGTCGGCGGGGTTCGCGATCAACTACGTGGCCTACGCGTTGGCCGTGCACTACTCGGAATTCGTGCGCGCATGGCCGTCCGTCGGTGTGGCGATCGGGTCGGTGCCGGGGTCGGCGGCCAATTTCCTGGGGGCCCGTCAGTGGGTGTTTTCCGGGCCGCGCAGAGGCGGCTCCGCCGGGGATGCGAAGGAGCGCGAAAACAAGCCGTAAGTTAGCGTCCCTGCAGGCATTTTTTGGCCTGTTTCAGGGCCGGATGTGGTACAATTTCACGGTTGATTTCCAGGCGCGGGCGGCGTTCCGGACCCGCGCCTTTTCCATTCTCGAGAACAGGGAAACAAGCGGATGGCGGAGCCGGCCAGTGAAGTAATTCGCGTCAACATCGAAGACGAGATGCGCCAGAGCTACCTCGATTACGCGATGAGCGTGATCGTGGGCCGCGCGCTTCCCGACGTGCGCGATGGATTGAAGCCGGTGCACCGCCGCGTGTTGTTCGCGATGAACGAGCTGGGCAACGCCTGGAACAAGTCGTACAAGAAATCCGCGCGCGTGGTCGGCGACGTGATCGGCAAGTACCACCCGCACGGCGACTCGTCGGTGTACGACGCGATCGTGCGCATGGCGCAGCCGTTTAGCTTGCGCTACATGCTGGTGGACGGGCAGGGAAACTTCGGTTCGGTGGACGGCGACAGCCCCGCGGCGATGCGTTACACCGAGGTGCGCATGGCGCGCCTCACGCATGACCTCCTGGCCGACATCGACAAGGAAACCGTCGACTTCGGCCCCAATTACGACGAGAGCGAACAGGAGCCGCTGGTCCTGCCGACCCGCGTGCCGAATCTGCTGGTCAACGGCTCCGCCGGCATCGCCGTCGGCATGGCCACCAACGTGCCGCCGCACAACATGGGCGAGGTGATCGACGCCACCGTCGCGTTGATCGACAACCCCGACCTGACGATCGATGACCTGATGCAGCATGTGCCGGGGCCCGATTTCCCGACCGCCGGCATCATCAACGGCGCGGCCGGGATCGTGCAGGCGTATCGCACCGGCCGCGGCCGCCTGCTGGTACGTGCGAAGACCGAAATCGAAACCAGCGAGCACGGTCACGAAGCCATCATCGCCACCGAAATTCCGTACCAGGTCAACAAGGCGCGGCTGATCGAAAAGATCGCCGAACTGGTCAAGGAAAAGAAACTGGAAGGCATCAGCGGCCTGCGCGACGAATCCGACAAGGACGGCATGCGCGTGGTGATCGAGGTGCGGCGCGACGCCGCGGCCGAGGTGGTGCTGAACAACCTGTTCCAGCAGACCCAGTTGCAGGTGACCTTCGGCATCAACATGGTGGCGCTGGTCGATGGCCAGCCGCGCCTGTTGAACCTCAAGGAAATCCTCGAACACTTCATCCGCCACCGGCGCGAAGTCGTCACCCGCCGCACCATTTTCGATTTGCGCAAGGCGCGCGCCCGTGCCCACGTGCTGGAAGGCCTGACGGTTGCGCTGGCGAACATCGACGAAATGATCGAATTGATCAAGACGTCCCAATCGCCACAGGTCGCGCGCGAGCGCATGCTCGCCCGCAAGTGGGAACCCGGCATGGTGCGTGCGCTGCTGCAGGCAGCCGGCGATACGGCTTCGCGACCGGAAGACCTCGATCCGAAGGCCGGTCTGAAGGACGACGGCTACCAGCTTTCGGAAGTCCAGGCCAAGGAAATCCTGGAAATGCGCCTGCACCGCCTCACCGGGCTGGAACAGGACAAGCTCACCGACGAATACAAGCAGTTGCTCGAAACCATCCGCGGCCTGATCGCGATCCTCGAAGATCCGGACAAGCTGATGGCGGTGATCCGCGGCGAACTGGTCGAGATGAAGGATCTGTACGGCGATGCGCGCCGCACCGAAATCCTGCACACGCAGGAAGACCTGGAAACGCTGGACCTGATCGCCGAAGAAGACGTGGTCGTCACGTTGTCGCACACCGGTTATGTCAAGCGCCAGACGCTGGATACCTATCGCGCGCAAAAGCGCGGCGGCAAGGGCCGTTCGGCGACCAACATGAAGGACGAGGACTTCGTCGAGAAGCTGTGGATCGTCAACACCCACGACACGCTGCTCACCTTCACCAGCAACGGCCGCGTGTATTGGCTGGATGTCTATCGCATTCCGGAAGCCGGCCCCGGCGCGCGCGGCCGTCCGATCGTCAACCTGTTGCCCCTGGGCGAAGGCGAGAAGGTGCAGGCGGTGCTGCCCGTGCGCGAATACGCGGAGGATCGCTTCGTGTTCTTCGCGACGCGCAATGGCACGGTCAAGAAAACCCCGCTCAAGGAATTCGAATTCCAGTTGCAAAAGGGCAAGCTCGCGATCGGCCTCGACGAAGGCGATGGCTTGGTCGAAGCCGAACTCACCGATGGCAACTGCGACGTGCTGTTGTTCGCATCCAGCGGCAAGGCCGCGCGTTTCGCCGGCAATGAAGTGCGCCCGATGGGCCGCACGGCCTATGGCGTGCGCGGCATGCGCCTGACGGACGATGCGCACGTGGTCTCGATGATCGTCGCCGACGCGCAAATGGACGCCGCGGGCTGCGACGTGCTCACCGCCACCGAACGCGGTTACGGCAAGCGCACGCCGCTCTCGGATTTTCCGCGCAAGGGCCGCGGCTCGCAGGGCGTGATCGCGATCCAGTGTTCCGAACGCAACGGCGCGCTGGTCGCGGCGGTCGCCACCGAGCCGCGCCACGAACTGATGCTGATCTCCGACAAGGGCACCCTGGTGCGCACCCGCGTGGCCGAAGTCTCGCAGGTCGGCCGCAATACCCAAGGCGTCACCCTGATCCGCCTGCCCGACGACGAAAAACTCGTCGGCGTGGTGCGGATCGAGAATGGGGACGAGGATGACGGCGCGGAGACCACTGGCGACGGCGTGAGTGACGCGCCGATTGTGTAGGTTGGGCTGAGCGCAAGCGAAGCCCAACACTATCTTGCGATTGTCTTGTTGGGCTTCACGGCGTTCAGCCCAACCCACGATTCCCGAATCAGATCGCCGTCAACATCGACTCGGCGCTGGATACGCGAAACTCACCCGGCGCCTCGACGTGCAGCACCTTCACCACGCCATCGTCGGCATAGAGCGCGAAACGTTTTGAGCGCATGCCCATGCCGTATTTGCTGGAATCGGATTCCAGCCCCAGCGCCTTGGCGAAGTCGCCGTTGCCGTCGGCCAGCATCAGCATGCCTTCCGGCACGTGGCGGTGCTGCGCCCAGGCCTGCATCACGAAAGCGTCGTTGACGGCCATGCAGGCGACCTCGATGCCGCGCTTCCTGAAATCCTCGTAATGCTCGACGTAGCCCGGCAGGTGACGTTCCGAGCAGGTGGGCGTGAACGCACCCGGCACGGCGAACAGCACCACTTTCCTGCCCTTGAACACGTCGTCGGTAGTGAGCTGCTGCACGCCATCGCGCAGCACGGCGAAGGTGGCCGCAGGCAGGCGATCGCCGATCTGGATGGTCATGGTGGTCTCCGTTCGGGATGATCCGCCATCGTACTCCGGCACCCCCGGAATGGGCCGCTCGAGCGATCTTGAAACCCTTGGGGGTGTCCCTATTTAAATGTGCATGAGGCCCGCCAGTGGCCGAGACACAGCGAAAAGGAGCCGACACATGAACCATCTGAACCGTTATCGCCAGTGGGGCGGTTACCCCGTGACCCGCGAGTTCCGCCAGATGCTGGACCGCTTCTTCGACACCGAAGAGGGCGCGGACCAGTCCAACGTGGTCACCAGCGAATGGGCGCCGCGCGTGGACATTTGCGAGGAAGACAAGCGCTTCGTGATCGAGGCCGACATCCCCGGCGTCGATCCCAAGGACATCGAGATCAACATGGACAAGGGCGTCCTGTCGATCCGCGGCGAACGCAAGAGCGAACGCAAGGTCGAGGACGGCAACTACACCCGGGTCGAGCGCTCGCGCGGCGTGTTCCACCGCCGTTTCGCGCTGCCGGACAGTGCCGACCCGCAGGGCATCAGTGCCAAGGGCAAGCATGGCGTGCTGGAAATCTCGATTCCCAAGCGGCCCGAAACCACGCCGCGCAAAATCGACATCGAAGTCGAGTAAGTGCGGGCGCGGCGCGCGGGACCCACGCGCCGATGCGTCATAATCGTTACCCGCGGCGGCATTTGTCGCCGCGGGTTCTCGTGTTGATCTTGGGGGGTATGAATGGAGTTTCAGGATTACTACCAGACCCTCGGCGTGAAGCAGGGCGCCAGCGACGACGAGATCAAGGCGGCCTACCGCAAGCTCGCGCGCAAGTACCACCCCGACAAGAACAAGGAAGCCGGCGCCGAGGACAAGTTCAAGGCCATCAGCGAAGCTTACGAGGTGCTGCACGACAAGCAGAAGCGTGCGGCCTACGACAATCTGCGTGCGGGCGGCGGCTACCATGCCGGCGACAACTTCCGGCCGCCGCCCGGCTGGCAGCAGCAGGCGCCCGGCGGTTTCGAATTCCGCGACTTCGGCGGTGGCGATGCCGGCGGGTTCAGTGATTTCTTCGAATCGTTGTTTGGCGGTCGCGGTGGCGCGGGTCCGCATGCACAGCGTGGGCCGATGCGCGGCAACGACGTGCGCGCGGCCGTGGAAATCGACTTGCGGACGGCGTATGCCGGTGGCAAGCAGCGCCTCGGCTTGCGCGACGCCAGCGGCGAGCGGACGCTGGAAGTCAACATTCCCGCCGGCATCCTGCCGGGCAAGGTGATCCGCCTTGGCGGCCAGGGCGAACCGGGTTACAGCGGCGCGCCGCCCGGCGACCTGTTGCTGGAAGTGCAGGTGCGCGACGATCCGCAATTCAAGCTGCACGGCCGGGACATCGAAGTCGAAGTGCCGCTGTCGCCGTGGGAAGCGGCGCTGGGCGCGAAGGTGCCGGTGCCGACGCTGGGCGGCCACGTGGAGCTCAAGATTCCCGCCGGTTCACGCAGCGGGCGCAAGCTGCGCCTGAAAGGCCGGGGTATGCCCGGCAAGACACCGGGCGATCAGATTGTCAGCCTCGCGATCCAGATTCCGCCGGCCGATGGCGACAAGGCCAAGGCGGCGTATCAGGCATTCGAGAAGGCGTTCGAAGGATTCGATCCGCGACAGTAGCTCTGAAACGGGTGTCCTGATTCGGAGCGGCTGTTGTGAAAAGTCAGAGCCTGCCCCCGAGATGCTTCTGATCGGGGGCCATGGTCCAGCGGCGATCAGGGATGATCGTTCGACAAATGCTCGTCCAGCACCTTGATCAGGTCGGCTTCGCTGACCGGCTTGGTGACGTAGGCCTTGGCGCCTTGGCGCATGCCCCAGACCTTGTCGGTTTCCTGATCCTTGGTGGTCACCAGGATCACGGGGATATGCGCGGTGCCCGGGTCTTTCGAGATCGCGCGGGTCGCCTGAAAGCCGTTCAAGTTCGGCATCACCACATCCATCAGCACGAGATCGGGCTTGTCGCGCTTGGCCGCTTCCACGCCGGCAGCGCCATCCACGGCGGTGAGCGTCTGGTGCCCCAGCTTCTCCACGAGGCGCTTCAGCCCTTCCAGTTGGGAGGGCGAATCGTCGACGATCAGGATGCGTGCCATGCGATGCTCCCCAAGCAGACTGCGGGCATTGTAGGGAACCGATGGCGAAAGTGCCACGTTCGCGCCCTGCGGCGACAACATTGGCGGGCCTGGCCAATGTGACAGGGAAAAATCCTGCAAATCCAATCAATTAGCCGGTATTTGCAAGGACGATTCGATCAGTCCGGCGCGGCGATCCTGACCAGCGTGCGCCCGAACGAGCGGCCCGCCAGCATCGCATCGAAGACGCCGGGCAGTGCGTCCAGATCAGTTTCCTGCGTGCAGATGGCGTCGAGGTGCGCCGGCTTCCAGTCGGACGCGAGGTGCCGCCAGATGTCATCGCGAATGTCGCGCGCGGTGCCGGCGGAAGCCACGCCGAGCAGGCTGACGCCGCGGATGATGAAAGGCATCACCGTGGTGTCGAGCTTGCTGTCGGCGGCCAGCCCGATGCTGGCGACGTTGCCGTAGGGCACGGTGCTGGCCAGCAGTTGCGCGAGCCACTTGCCGCCGGCGCTGTCGACCGCGCCGCCGAAACGCGCGGATTCGAGCGCGTGGTTGCCCAGCGCAAGTTCGCGCCGGTCCAGCACTTCGCGCGCGCCGAGCGATTTCAGGAAATCCGCGCGTTCGGGTTTGCCGCTGATCGCATGCACCTCGAATCCCGCGCGGCTGAAGATGTCGACGGCAAGCATGCCGACGCCGCCGGTCGCGCCGGTGACCGCGATGGGTCCCAGCGCCGGCGTCTGCCGGTTGTCGCGCATCCGGAACAGCGCCAGCGCGGCGGTAAAACCGGCGGTGCCGAGAACCATGCTTTCGCGAAGCGAAAGTCCCGGCGGCAGCTTGATGGTCCATCCCGCTTGCAGGCGACCGTACTCCGCATAGCCGCCATCGCGCGTTTCCGAAAGACCGCAGCCGGTGCAAAGCACCGCATCGCCTTCCCTGAATTCCGGGTCGCTGGATTCGACAACATGCCCTGCGACGTCGATGCCGCCGTTCAACGGGAACCGGCGCAGGATCTTGCCCTTGCCGGTGCCCGCCAGCGCGTCCTTGTAGTTGACCGACGAATAGGCCGTCTTGATGACGACTTCGCCAGGCGAGAGTTCGTCGATGCGCATCGATTCGATGCCGGCGCGATAACCGGCATCGTCGTTATGGATGCGGAAGGCGCGGAAGTCCGGGACGATTTGCATGATTCGTTCGCCTGGCGATGAACGGTCAGGTTATCGCGCTTCGGCTGCACGACCAAGCGAGCCCATCCACTGCGGGATCAACTGCATGAGCAGCTCGTGCCAAGGCGCGAGGTCTTGAGGCACGCAATCGAACGCCACGAACCATTCGGCGAAGGTGCGATCACCATCGATGATGGGTGCCAGCCGCAACGTCCCGGAATATTCGATGGCGGCCGGAACCTGCCCGCCCACGACAGGAAAGGGGAACGGATCGAGACCTGCGTAGCTGAAGGTTCGCTTGTCGTCGGAATGCGCGGTCAGACGCTGGCGTATCCAGACGCCGCCGTAGCAAAACCGTCGCACCGCACCGATTTCATCGCCGTTCCTGCCATCTTCGATCCGGCTTTCGCTGACACCCTCGATGTATTTCGGATAATCGTTGAAATCGCGGACCAGGTTCCAGACATGATCGACGCGGCTATTCAGTACCGCGCTGTAGTAGGCCTTGTGCATGACAGACTCCCTGCGTTGTTGGAGCTGCCATTTTCAAGAATGCATGCGCGTTGCCGCCATCCGGTTCTTGCTGGGTGATGGCCGCTGTCCCGATGCAGGTTCGGTCCTTGGCGCATCGGTGCTGTCCGGGACGAGCTTTAGACAGTGGATCCCGTGCCAATGGCCATCCATGGCCTGCACGGGACAACGACATCCTGCCGTCAGTTCGCCTTGTTGAGCGACCGCTTCTCCACCGACAACGCGGCTTCGTGGACGACTTCGGACAGCGTCGGGTGCGCGTGGACGATGCGGGCGAGGTCTTCGGAAGAACCCTTGAATTCCATCGCGACCACGGCTTCGGCGATCAATTCCGACACCACCGGTCCGCACATGTGCACGCCGAGGATGCGGTCGGTTTCCGCGTGCGCAATCACCTTCACGAGACCCGCGGGTTCGTTCATTGCGACGGCACGGCCGTTGGCCGCGAACGGAAAGTTGCCGGTCTTGTACGGAATGCCGGCGTCCTTGCACTGCTTTTCGGTCTTGCCGGCCCAGGCGATTTCGGGCTCGGTGTAGATGACCCACGGGATCACGTCGTAGTCGACGTGGCCGGCCTTGCCGGCGATCAGTTCGGCAACCATCACGCCTTCTTCTTCGCCCTTGTGCGCCAGCATCGGGCCACGCACGCAATCGCCGATGGCCCACACGCCGTCGACGCCGGTCCAGCAATGTTCGTCCACTTCGATGCGGCCGCGATCGTCCGTTTTCACGCCGGTACCGTCGCCCAGCAGGCCTTGCGTGTACGCGCGACGGCCGACCGCGACCAGCAGCTGGTCGACGCTGATCTTGTGCTCGCCGTCCTTGTCGGAATAGGTCACCTCGACCGCATTCTTCTTGACATCGGCCTTGCTGACCTTGGCGCCCAGGTGGATGTCGAGACCCTGCTTCTTGAATTCGCGCGCGGCGACCTTGGAGATGTCCTGGTCGGCGGCGCCGAGGAAATCCGGCAGCGCTTCGAGCACCGTGACTTCGGCGCCCATGCGCTTCCACACCGAACCCAGTTCCAGGCCGATCACGCCGGCGCCGATCACGCCGAGGCGCTTCGGCACTTCGGTCAGATCCAGCGCGCCGGCATTGTCGATGATGCGCTTGCCGTCGAACTTCGCGAACGGCAGCTCGATCGGCACGGAACCCGTCGCGATGATCACGTTGGCGGCTTCGAGCGTCTGCTTGGCGCCGTCCTCGCCCGTCACCTCGACCTTGTTGCCCTTCAGCAGCTTGCCAGTCCCGAAGAACGGCGTGACCGGATTGCCTTTGACGCCCTTGAACAGCATGGCGACGCCGCCGGTGAACTGCTTGACGATCTTGTCCTTGCGGCCAATGAACGTGGCCATGTCGACCTTGGCATTCTCGACGGTGATGCCGTGGGTGGGCAGGTTGTGGGCGAGTCCCCAGAATTGCTTGGACGAATCCAGCAGCGCCTTGGATGGAATGCAGCCGACGTTGAGGCACGTGCCGCCCAGCGCCTGCTTGCCATCCTTGCCCTTGAACGCGTCGACGCAGGCGGTCTTCAGGCCCAGTTGCGCCGCGCGGATCGCGCAGATGTAGCCGGCCGGGCCTGCGCCGATGATGATGACGTCGAATTTGTTGTCAGCCATTGCGATTCCTTGGAAACTTCTGGTGGCGTTTCGCTTGTAACACGAAGTGGTATTGCGGAGCAGGGGCGAGGGATGAGTGGGGAGGGTGCTTGATGCACGGCGTTCGAGCACGCCGGATCATCCGGTTTCGCGCCCGCGCTACTCGATCCTCATCCCTGGCTTTGGTCGCTTCGCAATCAAAGCCCGAGCAGCATCCTGTGCGGATTCTCGAGCTGGTTCTTGATGTCGACCAGGAACAGCACCGCGTCCTTGCCGTCGACGATCCGGTGGTCGTAGCTGATCGCGATGTACATCATCGGTGCGGCGACAACCTGGCCGTTCTCGACGATGGCGCGCTCCTTGATGGTGTGCATGCCGAGGATGCCGCTCTGCGGCGGGTTCACGATCGGCGTCGAGAACAGCGAACCGAAAGTGCCGCCGTTGGTAATGGTGAAGGTGCCGCCCTGCAGGTCGTCCAGCGTCAGGCCGCCCTCGCGGGCCTTCTTCGCGAACGTGGCAATCGCTTTTTCGATATCGGCGAAGCTCATGTCCTGCGCGTCGCGCAGCACCGGCGTCACCAGGCCGCGATCGGTCGCGACCGCGATCGAAATGTCCTGGTAGCCGTGGTAGATGATGTCGTTGCCGTCCACCGAGGCGTTCACCACCGGATGGCGCTTCAGCGCTTCGCACGCGGCCTTCACGAAGAAGCTCATGAAACCGAGCTTGATGCCGTGGGTCTTCTCGAACTGCTCGCCCAACTGCTTGCGCATCGCGACCACTTTCGCGAGGTTGACTTCGTTGGACGAGGTCAGCATCGCAATGGAGTTCTTCGACTGCATCAGGCGCTCGGCGATGCGCGCGCGCATGCGCGTCATCGGGACACGTTCTTCCGGACGTGCGCCGGGCGTCGCGGGGCTCGCGGCTCGGGACGCAGGGGCCGGGGACGCAGCAGGCGCGGGTTTCGGTGCCTTGGTGTAGTTGACAAGGTCTTCCTTGGTCACTTGGCCGCCGCGGCCAGTGCCTTGCACCTGCGTTACGTCGATCTTTTCCTCGGCCGCGAAACGTGCCGCGGCCGGCGACAAGTCCTCGCCGGCGGCTGTTGCTTTGCCGGTTGCGGATGGTGCCGCGGGCGCGGACTTTTCCGCCTTGGCGGGTGCCGCCTGCCTCGGTTCCGCCTTCGCTTCGGGTGCCTTCGGCGCTTCCGCCGCCGCGCCTTCCTCGAGCACGCCGATCACGTCTTCGCTGTTGACGGTGTCGCCGGCGTCGTGCCGGATTTCCTTCAACACACCGTCGGCGGGGGCGGGCACTTCCAGCACCACCTTGTCGGTTTCGAGGTCGACCAGGTTTTCATCGCGCTTCACCGCATCGCCCGGCTTCTTGTGCCATGTGGCGATGGTGGCGTCGCTGACGGATTCGGGCAGGACGGGAACCTTGACTTCGATCGACATGGCGTTTCCTTGGATTGAGTCGAGTGGCTCTTGAGATTGAAGCCGTTCGCGCTGAGCGTAGCTTGCGTAGCAAGCGAAGTCGAAGCACATTGCTGTGCCCTTCGACTTCAGCGCTGCGCGCCTACGCTCAGGGCGAACGGTGAGGCTTTTTCATTCGGCCGAATAGTCGTCGCCCACGGGTTCGGCCAGCGCCTGCTGCACCAGCGCGCGCTGTTCGGCGACGTGGGTGTTGTGGTGCCCGCAGGCCGGAGCCGGCGAGCGCACGCGGCCGGCGTAGTGCAGGCTGTGATGGGTGCCCGCGCAGGCTTGCAGGTGATGCCGAATCTGAAACCAGGCGCCCTGGTTCTGCGGTTCTTCCTGACACCAGATGACTTCGCGCGCGGCGGGGTACTTATCGAGTTCCGCGTTCACCTCGTTGCGCGGGAACGGATACAGCTGTTCGACGCGCACCAGCGCGACTTCGTTGATCTTCTGCTTCTCGGCTTCCTCGAACAGGTCGTAATACACCTTGCCCGAGCAAAGCACCACGCGCTTGACCTTTTTGTCGGTCTTGATGCGCTGGTCGGGAATGACCAGGTGGAACTGGCCATTCTCGAGATCGTCCAGCGACGACACCGCGAGCTTGTGGCGCAGCAGCGACTTCGGCGTCATCACCACCAGCGGCTTGCGGCAATGGCGCAGCATCTGGCGGCGCAGCATGTGGAACATCTGCGAAGGCGTGGTCGGCACGCACACCTGCATGTTGTCCAGCGCGCACAACTGCAGGTAGCGCTCGAGCCGCGCGGAGGAGTGTTCCGGGCCTTGGCCTTCGTAGCCGTGGGGCAGCAGCAGCACCAGGCCGCACAGGCGGTTCCACTTCGCTTCGCCCGAGGAGATGAACTGGTCGATCACCACCTGCGCGCCATTGGCGAAATCGCCGAACTGCGCTTCCCACAGCACCAGCGTATCCGGGTCGGCGGTGGCGAAGCCGTATTCGAATGCCATCACCGCTTCTTCGGAAAGCAGCGAGTCGATCACCTCCACCGACACGCCTTCCTGCACGTGTGCGAGCGGGGTGTAGATGTTGCCGGTCTTCTGGTCGTGCAGTTCCGCATGGCGATGGAAGAACGTGCCGCGCCCGGTATCCTGTCCGACCAGCCGCAGCGCGTTGCCGTCCGCAATCAGCGTGGCGTAGGCCATGTTCTCGGCGTAGCCCCAGTCCAGCGGCAGTTCGCCTTCCGCCATCTTGCGGCGATCGGCGTAGATCTTGGCGACGCGCGATTGCAGCGCCATGCCATCGGGCCAGGTCAGGATCTTGGCGGCCAGTTCATCCAGCACGCGGCGCTTGACGCCGGTCTCGACCTGTTGCGAAAGACCGCCCTGGGTAAAGCGCGTCCAGTCCACGATGTATTTCTGCGAACCGGGCGGCGCCAGTTCGGTGACCGGCTTGCCCGCGTCGAGCTGGGTGCGGTACTCCTCGAACAATTTCTTGCCGTCGCCTTCGCCAATGAGCCCGCGCTCGACCAGTTGCTTTGCGTAAAGCTCGCGCGTAGGCGGCAGCTTCTTGATCACGTCGTACATGATCGGTTGCGTGGCCGAAGGCTCGTCGGCTTCGTTGTGGCCGTGGCGGCGATAGCAGACCAGATCGACCACCACGTCCTTGTGGAACTGCTGGCGGAAGTCGAACGCCAGCCGCACGCATTGCAGCACGGCTTCCGGATCGTCGCCGTTCACGTGCAGCACCGGCGCGTTGACCATCTTGGCGACATCGGTGCAGTACAGGGTGCTGCGGCTGTCGTCGGCATTGGTGGTGAAGCCGATCTGGTTGTTGACCACCAGATGCACGGTGCCGCCCACGCCGAACCCGCGCGTGCGCGACATGTTGAACAGTTCCATGTTCACACCCTGGCCCGACAGTGCCGCGTCACCGTGGATCAGCACCGGCAGCACGTGTTCGCGAACGCCGTCGTGGGCGCGGATCTGGCGCGCACGCACCGAACCCGACACCACCGGGTTGACGATTTCGAGGTGCGACGGGTTGAACGCCAGCGCGACGTGTATGTTGTCGGCGGGCGCGGCGATGTCGGCCGAGAAACCCATGTGGTATTTCACGTCGCCCGAATGCGCGGGATCGTCCGGACCGTCGTGCTTGCCTTCGAATTCCGCGAACAACTGTTGCGGCGGCTTGCCGAGGATGTTGACCAGCACGTTGAGGCGCCCGCGGTGCGCCATGCCGATCACCAACTCGTGCACGTCGTCGCCGGCCGCGCGGCGGATCAGGTCGTCCAGCAGCGGGATCAGCGAATCGCCGCCTTCCAGCGAAAAACGCTTCTGGCCGACGTACTTGGTGTGCAGGTAACGCTCCAGCCCGTCGGCGGCGGTGAGTTTCGCCAGCACGCGCTTGCGTGTTTCGTCGTCGAGGCCGGAATTGCCACTGGCCTGTTCCAGCCGGTCGTAGATCCAGCGACGCTGGTTGTGGTCGCTGATGTGCATGAACTCGGCGCCGATCGTCGCCACGTAGGTGCGGCGCAAACGCTCGCGCAGGTCGCGCAAGGTCATGCGATGGCCGCCGCCGGCAAACGTGCCGCAGTCGAATTCGGTGTCGAGGTCGGCGTCGGACAAGCCGTGGAAGGGCAGGTCGAGATCGGGCGCGGGGCGCTTGGGCGCGATCGCCAGCGGATCGAGGTCGGCGGCGAGATGGCCGCGCGAACGGTAGGCGGTCAGGAAACGCAGCACCCCCGCCTGCTTGCGGGCGTGCGCATCATCCATCGGAACGCCGGCGCGACGGCCTTGCTGCTGCGCGGCGACGATGCGCGCGATCGCGTCGGCGTGGGAAACGTCGCCGGTGCCGCGCAGGCTCTGGAACCACGTGCGCCACTCCGGCGCGACCGACTGTGGATCGCGCAGCCAGTCTTCGTACAACTGGTCGAGATAAGCGGCGTTGCCGCCGCCGAATTGCGAGGTTTCCGCCAATTGCTGCAACAAACTGCCGCCGTCACTCACGATGGTCACCACGGAAGGATTGGATGGCGCGCGGGCACGGGCCGTGTCCCGCCGCGACCCAAAATTATAACGGTTTAATGCTGCAATGCGGGATTCGCGGCTGATCCGGGTTAGCTGCGGGTAAGGCCGCGAAGGCCTTCAGATGCCCAGCGTGCGCAACTCGGGCCACGGTTCCGAACGCGCCCAAACTTCCTCGAACATGCGCATCAGCTCCGCATGCCGGCCCGGCGACCAGGTCGAACCTTCCGCCGCCATCTCGCTTTCTAGCGGCCGGAACAGATAGCCGCAGGTGTCCACACACATGAAAGCCGAGCGATACGCGAGGTCGGTGGGTTCCACCGGCCGGCGCATTTCGATGATGCTGGAAAGCCGTTGCGCGAGGTCCAGCAGGCGGGTGCCTTCCTGCAGGGCGCGGGACAGGTCCTGCACCAGGATGCGAATCGACGCGCCGCGCCCGGAAATCGCCAGCCGCCGCAGTTCCACCAGGCACGCGGTGTCGTTGAGAAGCTGCGGATGCAGTTCGCGCACCCACACGCACATGCTGTGCCGGGCTCCCGACAGCAATTGCAGCGTGACGTCGATCAGTTCCTCGCGCGAGCTGGCATGCAGCGCCTTGGGTTCCGGCGGTGGTGGCGGCGGCGTGCGCTCGGGTTCCGGCAGCGGATCGAGCGCGCGGTGCATCCGCAAGTGGGGGATGCCCGCTTCCTCGAACTCGTCGCCGACCACCGCGAAACCGTAATCCAGGTAGAACGGGACCGCGTCGCGTTGCGCATGCAGCACGACTTCGCTCATGCGGCGCGCGCGCGCCTGGTCGAGCAGTGCGCGCAAAAGCATCGTGCCGACGCCGTTTCCGCGCCAATCCGCCATCACCGCCATGCGTCCGATCCGCCCGGTGGGCGTCAGCCGCCCGGTGCCGATCGGGGTGCCATCCGGCGCGCGCGCCAGCACGTGCACGCTATGTGGATCGTCGTCATCGACTTCCAGCTCGCGCGGTACGCCTTGTTCCAGCACGAACACGATTTCGCGCACGCTCGCAAGCGCGTCGCGGTCGGCCGCGTTCGTCCAGTGACAGATTTCGACATGAAAGCCGCTGTGAATCGGCATTCGGTCCCCCCTCCGGGTGGCCGGGTGCGTGGCCGCCGATTGTATGCCAGTTCAGCGTTTGCGCAATGTGACATGGCCCGCGTCAATCAGAGCCGCGAGCAGTGCAACACCGCGGGCGCGTTCCGGCAATTGCGCGAGCCGACTGCCCTCGATCCTGCGCGCGTTCGAGGTCAACGTTTTCGCCCATCCGGCCGGGGCATCGAACACGTTGCCGGCGACGTACAAGCGTGCGCCGCGACCGCGCCGGCGCCACGCGAAACGACTCCACGGATCGCGTTCCAGCGATGCGTGCGGCAGGCGTTCGGCAAGCGTCGCGTGATCGACGCGCCGTTTGCGCGGCGCCGCAACCTGCGCCATGCGGTAGCGGGTGACGAAGGCACCGAACCAGTCCGCGAAAGCCTCGCCATCCAGCGCGGCCGCAACCGGACCGAGCGTCCTGCGCGCACGCCGCAACGCGGCATCGTCGATTTCGCCGGCGTCGCCTGCGGGCTCCAGGTCGGGGTCGGCGAAGCGCTGCGATTCCGGCAAGGTTTCCGCCAGGTGCGCCGCAAAATCGAACAGCAATTCGCCCGCGGCCGGTGCGCGCATGCCGATGGAAAACGTCGTGCACTCGCCGACCGCCACGCCGTCGTGCGGCACGCCCGGCGGCAGGTACAGCATGTCGCCGGGCTCGAGCGTCCAGGTATGCGTGGGCGAAAACGTTTCGAGCAGTTTCAGTTCGACGTCCTCGCGAAACGCGGTCCGCGGGTTCGGGCGCGTATCGATCGACCAGCGGCGCTGCCCGAGCCCCTGCAGCAGGAAGACGTCGTATTGATCCACGTGCGCACCGACGCCGCCGCCGTCGGGCGCGTAGCTGATCATCACATCGTCGATGCGCCAGCTCGGGATGAAACGAAAGTGATCGAGCAGGGCGGCGGTGTCGGCATCCCATTTGTCGACGTCCTGCACCAGCAGGGTCCAATGCGATTCCGGCAGCTTTCCGAACATCGCGTCATCAAAGGGACCGGTACGGACTTCCCAGTGATCGTCATTCCGGACGGCGCGCAGCGACGATCCGGAATCTGCTCTATTGGGGTGGTCAGAAGCAGATTGACTCGCGCCATCCATGGCGCTCGCCCCAAGGGCCGCCTTCGGCGTTCGCGGTTGCATTCCGGCAAACGCAGCCGGGCTCCGTTCGCGGTGAAGTCGCGAACGGCCCCGGAATGACGATGGTGGTGTGGATCGCAGGACGATCCGCGCTAGCGCCCCCTCCATGCATGCCAATCCCGCCAGATCGTCCGGCGACAGCGGCGGTTCGAATTCCGGGAAGGCGCCACGGATCAGCAGCGGGCGCTTCTGCCAATAATCGCGAAGGAAACGCGCGGGCGACATCCCAAGGTGATGGCGCGCGTTCGCGCGGATCTCGATGGGAAGGTCTTGTCGGGATACGGGCATGACCCATGTTAACCGGCGCGGGATTTCCCGCGCCGGCAGCGCGGCATCACTTCGGCAAGGCGAACGCGATGACGTAATCGCCGCGTTTCGTGCTCAGCGGCCCGTGGCCGCCGGCCACGATCACCAGATACTGCTTGCCGTTGATTGCATAAGTCATCGGCGTGGCCTGGCCTCCGGCGGGCAGTTTGTATTGCCACAGCATTTTGCCGGTGTGAATGTCGAAGGCGCGGATGTCGCTATCCATGGTTGCCGCCACGAACACCACCCCCGACGCGGTGACGATCGGCCCGCCCATGCCCGGCACGCCTGCGTTCCAGTGGTTGAGCACCGCGTTGCCCAGCGGCACCCGCCACAGGCGCTTTCCGTTGCGCATGTCGATGGCCGTCAGCTCGCCCCACGGCGGCTTGACGCAGGGCGTACCCAGCGAAGACATGAATGCCTTGCGGCGCATGCCGTAGGGCGAGCCGCGCATGCGCGAGAAATCCCAGTCCTTGTATTCGGGTGATTCCGATTGCGCTTCCATCTGGTCGCGCGGGACCAGCGCGACCAGCATCGGCAGGTCGTTGGTATTCACTACCGCGATCTGATGAACCGGATCGAACGCCAGCCCGCCCCATTCGACGCCACCCGCATAGCCGGGCTGTTCGACGCTGCCTTGCACGCTCGGCGGCGTGAAGATGCCTTCGGACTTGTAGCGCTCGAGATGACAGCCGAAGGAGATGTGCGCAAGATCGTCCTTCGTCACCGGTCCCTGGCGCACCAACGGTTCGGGCAAGGTGGTAAACGGTTGCGTCTTCGACAACACCTCGCCCGGCACGCCGTCCTGCGGCACCGGTTTTTCGACGATCGGAAATACCGGCTTGCCGGTTTCGCGATCGAAGGTGAACAGCATGCCGGTCTTGGTCGGCTGGATCACGGCAGGGATCGAACGGCCGCCGTGCTGCAGCGTGACCAGCGAAGGCTGCGCGGCGCTGTCGTAATCCCACAGGTCGTGATGCACGAGCTGGAAGCCCCACGCCAGCTTGCCGGTATCGCCGTCCAGCGCGACCACGGAATTGGCCCAGCGGTTGTCGCCGGGGCGCAGGCCACCGAAGAAGTCCGGGCTGGCCGAACCGGTCGGCACGAACACCAGGTGCCGCTGCGTGTCCACCGATAGCGGCGCCCATGCATTGGCGGCGCCCGTATTCGCCGCCGCTTGTGGACTCCATTGGGCATACATCGGGTTGGAAGCGTCGTGTGGAATCGGATCCCAGCCCCACACAAACTTGCCCGTGCGCGCGTCATAGGCGCGCACCGTGCCGTGCTCCAGTTCCACGCCGCGGTTGTCGCCCACGGACGAGCCGAGGATCACCTTGCCGTCGAGGATCACCGGCGGAGACGTGACGAGATAATTGCGGGAATGGCTGCCGGGTTCGTACGTGGACCGGATGCCGGGCAACAAATCCAGCGCGCCATGGTCGGCGAAGCCCTCGCATGGCTTGCCGGTCTTGGCGTCCAGCGCCAGCAGCTTGCTGTCGAGCGTGGGCGCGAAGATGCGCGCGTGGCAGGGCGCATCCGGCGCGGACTGCGGATCGACCCACAGCGTGACCCCGCGCGAAGCCGCATCCGAGTACCACAGCTTCGGGACATGCGAGTCGTGGCGCCAACGCAATTTGCCGGTTGTCGCGTCCACCGCCACCACGTCGGTTTCGCTAGTGGTGAAATAAAGCGCGCCTTCGTAGAGGATCGGGGTGGCTTCCCACGTCATGTGGCTCACCCACTCATCACCGGGAAAACCCGCGCCGTGTTCGCCGCTGCGAAAGGTCCAGGCGACTTTCAGGTGCTTCACGTTCGCCGGCGTGATCTGGGAGGCCGGTGAATAGCGGGTGCCGCCCGCGTCGCCGCCGTAATGCGCCCAGCCGGCGTCTGCCGCGGGCGGCGGCGGTACGTAGTGGCCGTCACAACCGGCCAGCAGAGCGGCGCATCCCAGTGTCATGCAGCGGGCGGACAGGCGCATTGCGTGATTCCCGATGGAGGTTGGGATGCGCAAATTAGGTGGCACTCGGCGCGCCGACAAGCCGACATGGGGCGAGCGGCGCCATCGAGTGACGAGCGGCGCCGTCTGCGTCGCGAATCAATTGAACAGTTGCGGCAACCGGCTGCGGTAGCGGCGGCTGAAGTTCACGAAGCTGCCGTCGGCCAGCTTGATGCGATAGTCGCCACTGTCCCAAGGTTGGATTTCGCAGACGCGGTCCAGGTTCACGATGTGGCCGCGATGGACCCGCGCGAAACGGGCCGGATCGAGCCTGCGCTCCAGTGTCGCCATCGATTCGCGCAGCGGCCATGCGTTGCCCTGCGCGTAAATGATCACGTAATTGCCGTTGGCATCGATGCGGTCGATGTCCGACGCATTGAGGATGAATTCGCGGTTGAGCTTCTTCACCACCAGACGTTCGAGCGGCGCGGACTCCGGTACGGCTTGACCACCGGACGCCGGTGGCGCTTCCGCCGGAACGGGCGGGGCGGTCATCTGGCTTTCCAGCCACAGTCGGTATATCCGGAATGCCTGCAGGCCGGCGAGGACCAGCGCGTACGTCACCAAGTCCTTGCGGTATTCGTAGATCCAGTCGGGCCACCATGCGCCGAAGTTGTAATGCGCATGCATCAGCCCATAACCGAGCTTGCGCAACAGCACCATGCCACCGACATGGATCAACGAAAACACCGGCGTGGCCGCGAGATGCACCGGCACCGCCCAGCGCCAGGTGCGCGCGGTGATCGGCGCATGCCTGTACAGCCGAGCGATGAACGGGATCAGCACCCACAGCAGCAAGGCGCTGGAAAACTCCCACATCACCGGTTTCCACCATGGCAAGCGCGCGCCGTCGCGCCCGAAATTGGCTAGCTCGGTGAACACGTTCATCGTGCAGATTGCGGCGACGATGCCGCCGAACATCACGATCTGCCAAGCCAGCACCCGGCGATCGATGCCGGCTTCCGTGAGACGCGGGGCAGGCGCTGCCATGACCGTTGCGCGGATCAGACTTCGCGCGCGAGCTCGGCGGCGAGGCCGCTGTAGGTCGCGGGCGTCAGCGCCAGCAGGCGTGCCTTGTCGGCGGCCGGCAAATCGAGCGAACCGATGAATGTCTGCAGGGTGTCGCGCGTGATGCCCTTGCCGCGCGTCAGCGCCTTCAGTTGTTCGTAGGGTTCCGGCAGGCCATGGCGGCGCATCACGGTCTGGATGGCTTCGGCCAGCACTTCCCAACTGGCATCGAGATCGGCGGCGATGCGGTCGGCGTTCACTTCCAGTTTGCCGAGGCCCCTCTCCAGTGATGCGAAACCGATCAGCGCATGTCCGCAGGCCTCGCCCAGCGCGCGCAGGGTGGTGGAGTCGGTGAGGTCGCGCTGCCAGCGGCTGATCGGCAGCTTTTCGCTGAAGTGGCCGAACAGCGCATTGGCGACCCCGAAATTGCCCTCGGCGTTCTCGAAATCGATCGGGTTGACCTTGTGCGGCATGGTCGAGGAACCGACTTCACCGGCTTTCAGCTTCTGCCGGAAATAGCCGAGCGAAATGTAGCCCCACACGTCGCGCGCGAGATCGACGAGGATCGTGTCGATGCGGCGCTGCGCATCGCAGAGTTCGGCAATGCCGTCGTGCGGTTCGATTTGCGTCGTATAGGCCTGCCACTGCAGACCCAGCGATTCGACGAAGCGTTTCGAGAACGCGCGCCAGTCGATCTCCGGATAGCTGATGACGTGGGCGTTGAAGTTGCCGACGGCGCCGTTGATCTTGCCGGGGATCTCGATCGCTGCGAGTTGCATGCGCTGGCGTTCCAGTCGCGCGACCACGTTGGCCATTTCCTTGCCGAGCGTGGTGGGTGACGCGGTCTGTCCGTGAGTGCGCGAAAGCATCGGCAGATCCGCGTAGGCGTGTGCCAGCCCACGCAGTTTTCCGATCGTCTTGTCGAGTTCGGGCAACAGCACGTGCTCGCGTGCGTCGCGCAACATCAGTGCCCAGGAAAGATTGTTGATGTCTTCGCTGGTGCAGGCGAAGTGCACGAACTCCTTGGCTTGCTTCAGGGTGGCGTCGTCGCCGATCCGTTCCTTGATGAAGTACTCGACCGCCTTGACGTCGTGGTTGGTGGTCGCCTCGATTTGCTTGATGCGTGCGGCGTCGGCAACCGAAAACGCGTCGGCAATCTTTTGCAGGCGCGCGCGCGCCGCGGCCGGGAACGGCGGAAGTTCCGCGATGCCGGCTTCATCGGAGAGGGCGATCAGCCATGCGATTTCCACCGCGACGCGCCGGTGCATCAGGCCGTATTCGCTGAAGATCGGACGCAGTGCATCGACCCTGGAGGCGTAGCGGCCGTCCAGTGGCGAAAGGGCGGTGAGCGGGTCGAGTTGCGACATATGGGTCTCGGTGCAGTTGACCCGCGGCATTGTAGCCGGGCCGCGCTTCGCTCAAGGAACGCGGGGCGAGTGGCGAGGGCGCATGGACGGGCGCCCTGGCGTCACATGTGCCCGATCAGGGATGGGCTTGCGCCCTCACGATTCGCCCCTCATCCCTCACGGGTCCCGGCAGCAGCGGGTTATACTTGCAGGCTGCCAAATTTCTGGAACCAAGGGCAATGCCGAACTTCCGCACCGAGCACGACAGCATGGGCGAACTGAAGGTACCCGCTGACGCGCTGTGGGGCGCGCAGACCCAGCGCGCCGTGGACAACTTCCCGATTTCGGGTCTCACGCTGCCGCGTGATTTCGTCCGCGCGCTCGGGCTGATCAAGACCGCGGCGGCGGATGCCAACCTGAAGCTCGGTCACCTGAAATCGAACCAGGCCACGGCGATCCGCAAGGCTGCGCAACGCGTGGCGGCGGGCGAGTTCGATGCCCAGTTCCCGATCGACATCTTCCAGACGGGCTCGGGCACTTCTTCCAACATGAATGCCAACGAGGTGATCGCGCACATCGCCACGCGCGATTCGAAGGCGAAGATCCATCCCAACGATCACGTCAATTACGGACAAAGTTCCAACGACGTGATTCCGACCGCGATCCACGTCAGTGCGTCGCTGGCCGCCCGCGAGCAATTGCTGCCGGCGTTGAAGCATCTGCAGAAGGCCATCGACAAGCGTGCACGTGAATTGAAGAACGTCGCCAAGACCGGTCGCACGCACCTGATGGACGCGATGCCGGTGACCTTCGGCCAGGAACTCTCCGGTTGGTCGGCGCAGGTCGCGTCCGGCGTGGCGCGCATCGAGGACGCGCTGAAGCGCATGCAGCGCCTGCCGCAAGGCGGCACCGCGGTCGGCACCGGCATCAACGCCGATCCGAAATTCGCCAAGGCCTTCTGCGCGGAGTTGTCGAAGGCGAGTGGCGTGAAGTTCGCCTCCATGGACAATTTCTTCGAAGGCATGGCGTCGATGGATGCCGCGGTAGAGCTGTCGGGGCAGTTGAAGACGCTGGCGTGTTCGCTGATGAAGATCAGCAACGATCTGCGCTGGATGAATTCGGGGCCGCTGGCGGGGCTCGGCGAAATCGAACTGACCGCGCTGCAGCCGGGCTCGTCGATCATGCCGGGCAAGGTCAACCCGGTAATCCCGGAGGCGATGACCATGGTCTGCGCGCAGGTGATCGGCAACGATGCGACGATCACCATCGGCGGCCAGGCCGGCAATTTCCAGTTGAACGTGATGCTGCCGGTGATCGCGTACAACCTGTTGCAGTCGATCGTGATCCTCGCCAACGCCTCGCGCCTTCTTGCCGACAAGGCCATCGCCGGATTCAAGGTCAACAAGCAGCGCGTGGACGAGGCGCTGGCGCTGAACCCGATCCTCGTGACCGCATTGAACCCCGTGATCGGTTACGAGAAGGGCGCGGCCACCGCCAAGCAGGCGTACAAGCAGAAGCGTCCGATCATGGACGTCGCGCTGGAAACCACGGGTTTGTCGAAAGCCGAGTTGAAGAAGCTGCTGGATCCCGTTGCGCTGACGAAAGGCGGCATCCACGGCGGCAAGTGAAACCGGAATCGTCGTTCCGGACGGCAGACGAAACATGTAGGGCGGGATTCGCCGCTACGCGGCTTCTCCCGCCCTACCGGGCTCGATCCAGTGAGCCTGACCAAGGGCGGCATCCACGGCAAGTGACGAGCCGTGTTCGTCATGAGCGAAAAAGGCCGCCTTGTCTGGCGGCCTTTTCATGCGCGCGTGAGTGCCACTTCCTCGGTTGTCACTTTTCGGCGACGTCTATATCTTTCAGGGCGCCATCGCGGCATTCGTTGATCTTCTTCGGCGTCAACGTGGCGTAGGGTTCGAACGGGGGCAGGTCGGCCGCGAGCCGCCGCTGCGTTGCCATCAGCGCCGGCAATCTGTCGCAGAGCTTCGCGGTGGCGGCACGAACGCTGGCGAGTCGCTTGTCCATGCTGGCTTCGATGGCATCGTCCGATGCGCCGAACAGCGCCGCGAAAACCATCGGCACGACGGCGCGCCGGCCGACGTCGACACCTTCGTGGCCGATGGCGATGCCCTGCTGCGCGATGTCGATGTATTGCGCGCGGTAGGCCAGCACCTCCTCGCGCTGCTGCGGGTGATGTCGACGCGCTTGCCTTCGACCACGAAATCACCTCGTGGCGTGATCTCCGCCTGCGGCGTGGCATGATCGGCGGTCGACAGCTTCACGCTTGCCGTGGCGAGCTGGCGCGAGGCGGCGTCGAGATCACGGTCGGCGGTGCGGAAGGACGCGCACCCGGCCAAGAGGATCAGGCAGCAGGACAGGGCGGCGATGCGTGCGGGCCGGTGGAGGGTCATTGTGGCCGTCTTCACTTCAGTGCGCCGCGCTGGCGGAGCTGGCCGGGCCGGCATTCGGCGTGCCGCGGGACGCCAGTCCCGTGTCCTGCGCCGTCGTCTGGATGCCCGATCGAATGCCGCCGCGGATGCGATCGCGAATGGATTGCTGGATGTCCGCGCGTGACGTGTCCCCGTCGTGCAACGCATCCTTGCGGCAGTCGTCGATGTCCTGCTGGGTCATGGTCGCGTAGGGCTTGAACGCGGGCACGTCGGCCGCGAGTTTTTGCTGGCTCGCCATCATCGCGGGCAGGCGATCGCAAATCTTCGCCGCCGCCTCGCGGATCCCTGACGCCTGCGCCTCCACGCGCTGCCGGATCTGCTGGTCGGATTCGCCAGCCAGCGCGCCGGCAATGGCCGCGCCCGCCGCACTCATGCCGAGCGAAGCGCCTTGCTTGCCGATTTCGACGCCCTGTTGGGCGACGCTGACGATCTGCTGGCGATAGGCCAGCATTTCGGTGCGCTGGGCGGGCGTCAGCGGCACGGCCTTGCCGGCGACCAGGAAATCGCCCTGCGGGGTGATTTCGGCTTTCGGCAGGTGGTCATCATTGTCGGAAACGCGAATGTTCTTGGTCGCGATCTCCGCGTTGACCTTGTCCATCGCGCGATCGATCGCACGGCTGATCGAGGTGTCCGGCGACGACGCGGATACCCCCGGTGTGGTCGAAGCTGATGGCGCCTGTCCCGCACTGCAGGCGGCCAGCACGGCGAGACTCGATGCCGCACAGAAGATCGAAAGTTTTCGCATGATCATGGTTGGCTCGAAGTGGAGGGTTTGGATTCGCCGGGGTGGGTGACCTGCTTTGATGTCGCGTGGATCGCGGGGACGTCCGGGCCGCCGCCTTCACGCAGGGCATAGGTGAATGACGAGGACTTGGCGCCGTTGTCCTTGTACGTGGTGCCGTGGGTGATCGTGCATTGCATCCGGTCGCCCGACGCATACGGCGCGAAAGCGGGGAGCTCTGCGGCGATGGCGCTCTGGGTGGCACCCAAGGCCTTGATGTCTGCGCAGAGCTTGCTTGCCGCAGCCTCCATCTGGTCGGATTGGGCATCAACCTTTTTCTCCGCAGGCGATGGGCCGTCATGGAAGATGGATGCGAAAGCGGCGCCGATGCCATGCGCGGCCATTGCGATCCCTTGCTTGCCGACCGTCTTGCCCGAGTCCATCGTGGCGACGGCTTCCTGGTAATAGCGCTGCAGCAACTGGCGCTGCGCCGCGCTGACGGCAACGGCCTTGCCGTCGATGCTGAGGTCTCCGTTGCGGCTGACAAGGGCGTTCGGGTGCCCGAGGGCGTGGACCACCATCCCGTTCGAGTCGAAGGTAATACGGTTGCCGATGCCTTCGTTGATGCCCGGCGAACAGGCGGACAAAGCCGTTGCGAGCAATGCTGCGCCTGCGAGGGTCAGGATCCTTTTCATGGCTGTCTCCCGTGCGAGGGTGATCAAGCTTCGTCGCGCCAGCGGCGGAACCAGATGGCTGCTGCGATCAGCGCGATGCCTACCGCGGCGCCAATCCACATTTCGGGCATGGCGAACGCGCGCGCCATCGCCCCGTAGCTGATCGCGCCCAGCTGATCGCCATCCACGAAATTTATGCCGTGCCTGGACAGCGCATCGGGCGCGATCCACCCGGCCGGAATCACGCTGAGCAGCGCGCGGCCGACCAGGTTGCCCCAGAAGAATTGGCTGTCGACGTTCGGCAGGCCCAGCAGGCCGACCCAGAAGTTCAGCACGCCGGCAACGATCGGGATCACCACCGCCCACAGGAACGGCTTGCTGCGCACCGCCGCCGACCACACCAGCAGCCAGCCGACGGTGGGCAGCGCCCACACCGCATCCACCGGAATCATGGCCAGCAGGTGCACCCACAAGGCGAAGGGTTCGGTGTGCGCCCACAGCAACCCGAACGGATTCACCCCGTGCGCCAGGAACCACACGCTGACGATGATCTGCGCGCCGATGTAGCCGGCCAGCGTCACCAGCATCGCGATCACCGGCGCGATGAAGATGGCGGCGATGACCTTGGAGATCACCGTCGAGGTATCGGAAACCGGCAGCGATTTCCAGAACAGGATGCTGCGATCGCGGCGATCGTCGTACAGCGCGCCCAGCAGGTAGAAGAACACCACGAAAAACTGCACCACCCCCGTGATGAAGGCGAACAGCAGCATCGTGGCGTCGAGCGCCTTGACCAGTTGGCCGATGTCGCGCGCGGAAGCGCTGCGCAGCATTTCGCTCAAGTTGGCGGCACCCATGTTCACCGACATGTTGACGCCCATGCGCGCGCGGAACACTTCGCCCGCAATGATGCCGAGGATCGTGATGCCCAGGATCACCGCGGCCGCGGTCACCTGCGCCCACAGGAATCCTCGCCGCGATTCCCAGTACTCGCGTTTCAGCAACCAGGCAAACGGCGATTTCAAAATCGCGTTCATGCGTAGGTCCCTTTCATGATGGCGACGAACAAGTCGGATACCGAAGGCCGCTTGACTTCGCCCAGTTGTGCCAGTTGTTCCGGATCGGCGCTGTCGTACAGGAAGATGCTTTTGCCGAACACCGCACCCCGCTCGTCGATGGGCTTCAGCGCGCGGGCGGCCTCGATCTTGTCCGCGTTCACCAGTACCTCGGCGAAGCGCGCGCCCATTTCTTCCATGGTGGTGCCAAGCGCGACCTTGCCGTCGCGGATGAACAACAGGTCGGTGAGGATGTGTTCCACTTCTTCCACCTGGTGGGTGGTGATGAGGATGGTCTTGTTCTCGTCGAAGTAGTCTTCCAGGAGGCTCTGGTAGAACTGCT